>Ga0310887_10000086_pt1 | contig 18382 bp, 17 predicted proteins | sample T60D4metaG_FD_202509 | JGI IMG/M metagenome (GOLD analysis project Ga0310887, IMG submission 202509) | Lab incubated soil microbial communities from West Virginia University Organic Research Farm, Morgantown, WV, United States - T60D4 | ecosystem: Environmental > Terrestrial > Soil >...
GGTGCGCGAAACCTACAACCGATCCGTCGATGAAACCGAGATGGAGGTGCTCCGCCCGGTGCTCGAGGCCGACGTCCTCGTCCTCGACGATCTCGGCGTCGAGAAGACCTCGGAGTGGGTGCAGGAAACGCTTGGGCTCGTAATCAATACGCGCTACAACGCGCGCCGCGCCACCATCATCACCAGCAACCTGCGCGATCCGATCGACAACACCGACATGAACTCGTTCATGGTGCAGCTCGGCGGCCGGTCGCGTTCGCGCCTGCTCGAGATGTGCGAATGGGTCGAAGTGCAGGGCGCCGACATCCGCGACGTCGATCGCATCACCAATGCCGCCAAGACCGGCCAGATGCCGGAGACCCCCGAGCGCCTGACGAAGAAGAACCTGCCCGGCAAGTCAGGGAGCATGGCCCGCGCGCGTCTGAAGGATTCGGGTGTGCAATACGAATTAAATTGGTCCGGGGGCAAAGCTGGTAATAAGTAGTTAGTGGCTTTTGCACCTCAGGCACCCCAGGCACCTCAGGCACCTGCGGGCATTTACATTCATATCCCGTTCTGCGCCGCGATCTGCAACTACTGCAATTTCAATCGCGGCCTTCACGAAGATGGCCTGCGGCGCCGCTATGTCGATGCGCTGGTGGCGGACATCCGTGGCTTTGCCGACGTGTCGCGCCGTAGCCCTGCAGGGGCGAAGGCCGACTCCTCGATAGCCGCCGACACGATTTTTTTCGGCGGCGGGACGCCCTCGCTGCTCGAACCCGTGGAGCTGGCCCGCATCATCGGCGCCTGCCGCGATTCCTTCGACCTGTCGCCGGACGCCGAGATCACGATCGAAGCCAATCCCGAATCGTCCACCGCCGAAGCGCTCGACGGTTTTCGCGCCGCCGGAGCCAATCGCCTGAGTTTCGGTGTCCAATCATTCCGGGACGAGGAACTGCGCCGATTGGGGCGGCTGCATTCGTCCCAGACGGCGCGCGATGCGGTGCGGCTGGCGCGGGCGGCGGGCTTCGACAACCTGAGCCTCGACCTGATGATGTGGCTGCCGGGACAGAGCACCGCCGAGTGGCTGGCGTCGGTCGATGCGCTGATCGATCAACACCCCGATCACGCATCGCTGTATTTGCTCGAAATCTATCCGAATGCGCCGCTGCGCGACGAAATGGCGCGTGCCGGCTGGTCGGTCGCGCCCGATGACGATGCGGCGGCGATGTACCTGGAAGGGCTGGCTCGGCTCGATCGCGCCGGGTTCGAGCAATATGAAATTTCAAATGTGGCACGGCCGGCGGCGCGCCGCTCGCGTCACAATTTAAAGTACTGGCAGGAAGGCGAGTGGCTCGGCTTCGGTTGCGGCGCCCACGCCACCTTCCGGGGCGAGCGGTGGCGGACCGTCTCCGCGACGGCTGACTATATAGATCGCGTGGCCGCGGGTCAGGATGTTCGACTCGATCGACGGACGCTCGGCGACGGGGAACGCCTCGAAGAAGCCTTGTTTATGGGGCTCCGATTGACCGACGGACTGGACCTGGCATTACTGTCCGGTCGTCACGCTATTGATATCTGGACGCGTTACGGGCAAGACTTAACACCTTACGTGACCGCCGGACTGCTGGTTCATGAGCCCGGGCGCCGCCTGGCCCTGACCAGGGAGGGGATGCTTCTGGCGAACGACGTAATGGCGGTTTTCATCGGCGGTACAGTACGGTAAAGTAGCGACCTTTCTTGAAGGAGGCTGATCAATGTTTCGAGGATTGCGGGTCTTCGTTTGTGGTATTGCGCTGGCGGGATTTACGCTGGCAGGGACAGCGGTCGCTTCAGCGCAGGAGGCAGCGAAGCCGGCTCCTGTGATGACGCTGGACAGCGACGCCGCGGTCATTACGATCCTCATCAAACCCGATAAGACGGCGGACTTCGAGAGCGTGATCGCGAAGTACAAGGAGGCGTTGGCGAAGAGCGAGAATCCGACTCGCAAGAAGCAACTCGAGGGAATGCGCTTCTTCAAGTCGCCGATGGCCGCGCAGGGCAACGCGATGTACATCATCTATGTCGACAACGTCGTCAAGGGTGAGGAATACGACATCACGCGCGTCGTCACCGAGGTCTTCCCGGTCGAAGTCCAGACGGTCTATGCGAAGTACAAGGACAGCTTCGCGGGCCGGCAGATCATTCCGCTGAACAAGGTTCCGTAGTCGATTGGAGTGGGTGTCCCGGGGCCGCGCCCCGGGACGCACTGCCTTTGATTCTGTTCTTCGCTTCGTTCCTCTTCCTGGCGCAGGTTGCCGCGCCGCCCTCTCCAGCCCAGAACGTCACGCCATCCAAGCCGACGGTGGAGCCGTCGCCCGACCCGGCGTCGGTGCACTTTCTCGCCGATACCGATACCGGACTCCTGCTGGTGGCGATCAAGCCCGCCGCTGTTGCCGACTACGAGCAGGTGTTGAGAACCTTGCAGGAAGCGCTCGCGAAGGACACCGACGCGACGCGATCGTCGGCGGCGAAAGGGTGGCGCGTTTACAAGGCCGCCGAGGCCGACGCGAAGGGCAACACGCTCTACATCCACATGATGCGGCCCGCGGTCACGGGCTTCGACTACCGGCCGTCGCTGTTGCTCGATGAACTGATCAAAGAGCTCGCGCCGGACCTGCTGACGAAATACCAGGATGCGTTCGCGATGCCGCCGTCGAAGCTCAATTTGACGGAGTTCGCGAACATGTCAACGGCTCCTCTGCCCGCGGCGAAGAAACCTGGCGGGCAGTAGCAGGCAGTCAGGTCGTCGTCAGGTCGTCAGAATTTCAGGTTGGCGCCGACGTAGAAGCGCTGATAGACGTCGTGCAGCGGCTCGCCCTGCAGCTTGAAGACGCGATAGTCCAACCGCACGCGTAGCGGACCCACCAGCTTTATCTTCGCGCCGCCGCCGATGTTGGTGCCGAAATAGGTTTCCTCGAAGGCGCCAAGATTCTCCTGATAACCCTGCGCGCCGATCGTTCCATAGAACTGTGTGCCCAGAATGTCGACCGGCGTCTGCACCAGCACGTTGCCGGCGTAGGTCTTGAGACCCGGCAGCAGTTCGACATCGTCCTCGGTGATGTTGGCGTACTCGAATTCGAACGCGACGATGATGAGGCCGACGCCGCCACTGAATCCCCTGAGCGTGTGCCGCTCAGGCGTGGGTGTCAGGCCGAGGAACGCGGTAATGTCGGCGCGCGCGGGGACGGCGGTGGCCGCCAGAAATGCACATGCGAGCACACAGGTGATGACGATCGATCGAGCGGTCCGCTGTCCGGTTCGCATTCTGCCTCCGATACTATGATCCCACGACTTTGCTGCAATACCGGGGCCACGGCGCGGGGCACGGAATTCGCAATGTCCGAGGTAAATTCCGGCGAATTGTCCGGAGGAGGCTACAGATGATTCCCCTACGCTGGATCGCAGGCCTGGCCATCGTGCTGTCGTTGCCCGTCAGCCTGAAGGCCGACACGCTTTACCTTCGTAACGGCCAACGAGTCGAGGGCGAGCTGATCGGATTCCGCAACGGCCAGATCGAGTTCGAAGAGCGCCGCGGCTTCGGCGGCACGCGCGCGCTGCGGTTCGATCGCGACGAGGTCGATCGCATCGACTTCCAGAATTCCCGTTACAGCAACAACAATAACAACAGCAGCAACCTGGCCGGCGGCCGGCCTACCGGGATGCGCGAGAAACCGGTGATCGTGTCCGCCGACGTGGCGTGGAACGACGCCGGCATCGATGTGCGCGCGGGCCAGACGGTGTATTTCGAGTCGCAGGGGCGGGTGCGATGGGGACGCGATCGGCAGGACGGTCCCGCCGGCGAGCGCAATTCGCCGTCGAATCCGAATCGCCCGATGGGCAACCGCAACGCCGCCGCGCTGATCGGCAAGATCGGCAACGACATGTTCTTCATCGGCGACGAAACCGGTCCGGTCCGCATGCGCGCCGCCGGCCGGCTCTATCTCGGCGTCAATGACGATGTGCTCACCGACAACTCGGGCAACTTCCGAGTCGTCGTCTACTACTGACGACGCCGGGGCTTCGCGCACTACGTGCCGGGGCTTCGCGAACAACTTGCCGGGGAGATGATCGTGGCCGGGGTTTCCCCGGTATGAATTCCTCACCCCGGTAAGAATCCCTTCCCCCGGTAAGTGTCGCCCGCCCGGCAGATATAATCGTCTCAATGGACTTTTCTCTCACCGAGGAACAGCAGCTTCTTCGAAGAAGCGTGCGTGAATTTGCTGAAGCTGAAATGCGTCCCCACCTGATGGAGTGGGACGAAGCCCAGCATTTTCCAAAAGAGCTTCTTCTGAAACTGGCCGACCTCGGGCTGATGGGCATCCAGTTTCCCGAGCACTACGGCGGCGCCGGCATGAGCGCGGTCGATTACTGCATCTGCATTGAAGAGCTCGCCCGCGTCGATCCGAGCGTGTCGTTGTCGGTGGCCGCGCACAACGGCCTCGGCGCGGCGCACATCTCGATGTTCGCCACCGAAGAGCAGAAGCAGCAGTATCTGGTGCCGCTCGCCAGGGGAGAGAAGCTCGCGGCGTGGGGACTGACCGAGCCCGGCTCGGGCAGCGACGCGGCGGCGATGCGAACGACCGCCGTGAAGGACGGCGCGTGCTGGGTGCTGAACGGCTCGAAGATGTTCATCACGCACGGCACCTCCGCCGACACGCTGGTGATCATGGCGGTCACCGACAAGGCGAAGGGCGCCAAGGGTATTTCCGCGTTCATCCTCGAGCGAGGCATGGGCGGACTGCTTGCCGGCAAGAAGGAAGACAAGCTCGGCATGCGCGCCAGCGAGACCACCGAAGTGCTGCTCCAGAACTGCCGCGTCTCGTCTGCCCAGATGATCGGCGAGGAAGGGCAGGGCTTCATCCAGACGCTCCAGGTGCTCGATGCCGGGCGCATCGGCATCGCGGCGCTGGCGGTCGGCCTTGCGCAGGGCGCGTACGAAGCGGCGGCGCGATACACGGGCGAGCGAAAGCAGTTCGGCCGCGCGATCAATGCGTTCCCCTCGATCCAGGAGCGGCTCGCGCAGCATCAGTCGCACGTGGAAGCCGCGCGCCTGCTGACGTATCGAGCGGCGTGGCTCAAGGATCAGGGCCGCCGCATGACGCTCGAATCCGCGATGGCGAAGTTGTATTCGAGCGAGATCGCGGTCCGTGCCGCGGAGGACTGCGTGCAGATGCACGGCGGCTACGGCTTCGTGAAGGACTATCCCGCCGAGAAATACTTCCGCGATGTGAAGCTCGTCACCATCGGCGAAGGCACCAGCGAGGTGCAGCGCCTCGTGATTGCCCGGCAACTCCTGGCCGCCTGAAGGCCACCGATTGACCACCGATTAGGCACCGACGACAGAGATGTCCCTGACACTTGCCGAGCGCGTTCGGTCCGGCGACGCGCGGGCCATGGCCCGTGCCATCTCGCTGATCGAGGATGAGGCCGAGGCCGCGGCGGGCCTCGTGCGCGATATCTTTCCGCACACCGGGCGGACGTATCTCGCCGGCATCACCGGGCCGCCGGGCGCCGGCAAGAGCACGCTCGTCGATCGGCTGGTGGCGGAAACGCGGCAGGCGCAGGAAACGGTCGGCGTCATCGCCGTCGATCCGACCAGCCCGTTCACCGGCGGCGCCATTCTCGGCGATCGCCTGCGCATGCAGGCGCACGCGCAGGACGAGCAGGTGTTCATCCGCAGCATGGCGACGCGCGGCCACATGGGCGGCCTCGCCCGCGCGACCGGCGATGCGGCGCTCGTGCTCGACGCGGCCGGCAAGAGCCTGGTGATCATCGAAACCGTCGGCGTCGGCCAGGACGAAGTCGACATCGTCCGCACCGCCGATATCTCCGTCGTCGTCCTCGTGCCGGGCACCGGAGACGATGTGCAGGCGCTCAAGGCCGGCATCATGGAGATCGCCGACATCTTCGTCGTCAACAAGTGCGATCGCGACGGCGCCGATCGCATGGTCACGTCGATCGAATCCAACCTCGCGCTGCAGAGTTTCAGCGAAGGGGAGTGGCGGCCGCCGATCGTCAAGACCGAAGCGACGACCGGCAAAGGCGTCCCCGAGCTGTGGCAGACGATCAAGGCCTTTCGCGCGCGCTCGGAAGGCACGCGCGTCAAGCGGCTCAAAGCGCGCAACGAATTCCGCCTGCGCGATCTCCTGACGCATCGCTTCATGGAACACGTCGAGCACGGGCTGCTCGGCAAGGGGGAGTTCGAAGCCCTCGTCGATCGCATCGCGAAGCGCGAGCTCGACCCGTATACCGCCGCCTCGGATATTCTTGCCAACGCCCTGAAACAAAAATGAAGGCCGTCCTCGATCACGTCGGGATCGCGGTGAGCGATCTGCAAGCCTCCCTTGCGTTCTTCAAGGACGTGCTCGGGCTGCACGTCGAATCCAGCGAGGAGGTCGCCTCGCAGCGCGTCCGCGCGACGTTCGTGAATACCGGCCAATCAACCCTTGAAATGCTCGAAGCGACGGCGCCGGACTCGCCGATCGCGAAGTTCGTCGAGAAACGCGGCGCCGGCATGCATCACGTGGCGCTGCGCGTCGACGACATCGAGGCGGCGCTCGCGCACTTGCGCTCGCGCGGCATCCGGCTGATCGACGAGAAGCCCCGGCCCGGAGCCGAAGGCGCGCTGGTCGCGTTCATTCATCCGTCCGCCGCGCACGGCGTGCTCGTCGAGCTCAAGCAGCCGGCGTCGAAGGTTGAGTTGTTCACGAAGGGCGGCCGTCACACGCTCGGCGACTTCGAGTTGATCACCTTGTCCGACGGGTTCATCAGCCTCGATGGCGGCGCGATGTTCGGCGTCGTGCCCCGAACGCTTTGGGAAAAGCGGTTGCCGCCGGACGATTCGAATCGGATTCCGCTTGGCATGCGGCCGCTGATCGTAAGGAGCGGCAAGACCACCGTGCTGATCGACGCGGGTTGCGGCGACAAGATGGATCCGAAGCTGGCGCAGATCTACAAGCTCGATCGCCGCTATCACCTCGATCATTCGCTGGCCGATGCCGGTGTGTCAGTTGAGGATATAGATATCGTCGTCGCCAGCCATTTGCATTTCGATCACGTCGGCGGGTTTACGAAGATCGGCAAGGATGGTGCGATCGTTCCGCGATTCCCCAAGGCGAAGTACATCGCGCACCGCGCCGAGTGGGAGGACGCGACGCATCCGCACGAGCGCAATCGCGCCAGTTACCTGCAGGAGAACTTCGTGCCGCTCAAGGACGCGGGCGTGTTGACGCTCGTCGATGATGCGGCGGAAATCATCCCCGGCGTGCGGTATCGTCGATCGGGCGGGCACACGCCGAATCACCAGGTTGTGATGATCGAATCCGGCGGCAGGACGGCGGTGTTCACCGCCGACATGTATCCGACCTCGGTGCACATCCCCGATCCGTGGGTGATGGGGTTCGACCTGTATCCGGTGGACACGCTGTCCTTCAAGCGCGCGTTCGCGAAGGAAGCGATCCAGCGCGACTACCTGGTATTTTTCGAGCACGACCCGTCGATGGCCGCAGGTTACCTGCGCGAAAAGGACGGCAAGCGTTACGTGGAGCGGGTGATTTGATTTCAGATCTCAGATTGAGGACTGCTGAATGTCAGTGAGGATTGGAATTATTGGCGGCAGCGGCTTGTACGACATGGCCGAGCTGACCGATCGTGAAGAGAAGACGTTGACGACGCCGTTTGGCGATCCGTCTGGCCCGTACGTGCTGGCGACGCTGCGCGGCAAGCGCGTCGCCTTCCTGGCCAGGCACGGCAAGGGCCATCGCCTCAATCCCAGCGAGCTCAACTACCGCGCCAACATCTTCGGCATGAAGATGCTCGGCGTCGAGTGGATTGTCTCGGCGAGCGCCGTCGGCAGCCTGCAGGAAAAATACGCGCCGACGGATTTGGTGTTTCCGGATCAGTTCATCGATCGGACCCGCGGACGCATCAGCACGTTCTTCAGCAACGGCATCGTCGCGCACGTCGGCTTCTCGCATCCACTGTCGCATCACCTCGCCACGCTCGCGGCTGACTGCGCGACCGAGTCCGGGGCGAAGGCGCATCGCGGCGGCACCTACGTCTGCATGGAAGGTCCGCAGTTCTCGACGCTCGCCGAATCGAATCTCTATCGCTCGTGGGGCGGCGACGTGATCGGCATGACCAACCTCCAGGAAGCGAAGCTGGCGCGCGAGGCCGAGATCGCCTACGCGACGATGGCGCTCGTGACCGATTACGACTGCTGGCATCCCGATCATGATTCGGTCACGATCGACATGATCATCGGCTACCTGACCGCGAACGTGAAGATGGCGCAGGCGGTGATCGCGAAAGTGATCGAGCGCCTCGACGTCACGCACCGCGATCCGGCGCACAGCGCCTTGCGGTCCGCGATTCTGACGCACGCCGAGGCGATTCCGGAAAGAGTGAAGCGCGATCTTGCGCCCCTCATTGGCAAATACGTCAAGTAAGCCCCCTAAGCCCCTAGGAACCCAAGCCCTCATGAAACTGATTGTCACTGGCTCCATCGCCTTCGACTACCTGATGTCCTTTCCCGGGAAGTTCACCGAACACTTCCTGGCCGACCACATGGATCGTGTCTCGCTCAGCTTTCTGGTCGATTCGCTGGACAAGCGCCGGGGAGGTTGCGGGCCGAATATCGCTTACACCATCGCGCTGCTCGGCGAGCGGCCATTCCTGATGGCGACGGCGGGCCAGGACTTCGGCGAATACAAATCATGGATGGATGCGGTCAATATCGACACCTCGCTGGTGAAGGTGATCTCCGGCAAGCACTGCGCGTCGTTTTTCTGCAGCACCGACCAGGCCAACAACCAGATCGCCTCGTTCTACACCGGCGCGATGGCGAACGCCGGCGAGTTGTCGATGCGCACGGTGCCCGGCATCAAGGACGCGCTCGTGATCATTTCGCCGAACGATCCCGACGGCATGGTGCAGTGGGCTGAAGAGTGCGCCACGATGGGCGTCAAATACATCTGGGATCCGGGGCAGCAGTGCGCGCGCATGGAGGGATCGCAACTGAAGAGCGGCGTCACCGGCGCGTTCATGGTGATCTGCAACGACTACGAGTTCGAGCTGATTCGCCAGAAGACGGGCATGGGCGAGGCCGACATCCTCGCGCACGCGCCGCTCCTGGTGATCACGAAAGGCGAGAAGGGCTGTTCGATCCACACGAAGGACGGCGTCGAGGACGTGGCGGCGGTGCCGCCCGATCGGATCGAGGATCCCACCGGTGTCGGGGATGCGTTCCGCGGCGGGTTCATGAAAGGCCTCGCGACCGGCGCGCCGTATCGCGTCTGCGCCCGGCTTGGCAGCGTCGCGGCGACCTACGCGCTCGAGCATCTTGGCGGCACGTCGCACGCCTACACCTGGGCCGAGTTCAAGCGGCGCTACGAGACGCATTTCGGCGCGCTTTAGCCGTCAGTCCCAAGTCAATGTCGGCGCAGCTATACTGAAGACATGATTCAACGCGTATTGATGGCCGTGGCGGTCGCCGGCTATTCGATCGGCATCGTCGCGGCGGCGCAGGCGCCCACCAAGACGACCAACGACGGCGTGTATACCGCCGACCAGGCGGCACGCGGCAAGGCGGTGTTCGAGTCGAAGTGCACCGGCTGCCACGAGCCGTCGCGATTCATGGGCGACACGTTCTACGAGGCGTGGGACGGCAAGCCGATGAAGGAAATCTGGGACATCGCGAGCGGCACCATGCCCGAAGACAATCCCGGCAGCCTCAAGCAGCAGGAGTACGGCGACATCCTCGCGTATTTCCTGTCGCTCAACGAGTTCAAGACCGGCGACACCGAGCTGCAGGGCAACGCGGCGGCGATGGCGGCGATCAAGATCGAGAAGAAAAAGTGATTCGGTCCGCGTTCATTTTCGCGGCCGCACTCTTCATCGGTGCGGCGGCGATATCCGCGCAAGAGACAAGATCCGTGAAGGCCGGCGTCTACACTGCGGCGCAGGCCGATCGCGGCATTGTGTTGTTCCGATCGAAGTGCGCGAGCTGTCACGCGCCGAATCGATTTACCGACGATTTGTTCTACACGAGCTTTGCCGGCAAGCCGCTCTGGGAGATGTTCGACGTGATCAGCGACTCGATGCCGGAGGACAATCCCGGCAGCTTGAAGAAAGAAGAGTACGCCGACGTCATCGCCTACTTGCTCAAGCTGAATAATTTCCCCGCCGGTGAGTCCGACCTGCCGACCGACAAGGACGCGCTCAGCGCGATCCTGATGGAAAAGCCGTAAGACAGGTAGTCAGGCAGTCAGGCAGTCAGGTCGTCAGGTCGTCACGACGGATCGCGATTGCGCGAAACGCGATCGCGATCGCGGCGCTGCAGAGTCCGAAGACCATCACGCCGATCGCGCCCCATTCCGCATTCCTGAGGAATGCGGGTCCCATCGCCGCGATGGCGAACTTCGCTTCGAACGCGACCGCGACCACCACATAACCGGCGACGGGAACGGCGCCGAGCAGCACGCCGGTGATCGCGTAGTCGCGCCGCCGCGCGCAGCCGGCGCGGACCAGGGCCAGGTGCATCGGCAGCCCAAAGAGCACCACCATCGGATACGCCACGACAATCGCCGGGACGACGATGCCGGTGAGCGAACGTGCGCCGCCGTGGGCGATCGCCCACGGCCCGAACAACACGACGAGTACAGGAATGACGGCGAGCGGCGCGATGGCAATCGCCGCGAGCGTGCGCATCGCCCCACAGAATACTAGCGAGGCTGCGCCTCTGACAAACAACGCGGCTTCGCCTCGCCAGGCATAGCGTCTTTTGCCCGCCTCCGGCGGGGCGATCTAGCCGCTGCACGGTTTGTGATCGGCGGGCGGCGGTCCGAGCGCGAGTTCGCTCGTGTTCGCGGCGGTGAATCCGGCATCGTCAATCACGAGGTCGTCGCGCATCCGCTGCAGGACGCGTCCGCGCATCTGGGCCGCAGCTGTGGGCTCGCACCATGGGTCGAAGGCAGTGCTTCGATCTCCGATGAAGGACGCCAGCAGCGCGGCCTGCGGGAGCGTCAGCTCGCCGGCGCCCTTATCGAAGTAGGCGCGTGACGCCGCCTCGACGCCACGCAGTCCGGCGCCGAACTCGCCGCGGCTGGCGAGCGAATCGAGGAACTCGGTCTTGGTCCACGATCGCGTCAACCAGACGCTGGTCGCGAACCGGCTGATGCCTTCGCGGAATGACGGCTTCAGGTTCGCGTCGCGCATATGCACGGTCGAAAGATATTCGACGCCCTGCATCGCCGGCAGGTAGTCACGGCACGCCTCGACGCGCCGTGCGTCACCGGGCGTTGTGTCCTTGAAATCCTCGATCGCCATGCAGGCGGCGAACTGCGCCATGACGACGGGTGAAAGGGGTGTGAGCTCGGTGGCCCGCCCGCCGTTGGCACGCGCCCACAGCGCTTCGGCGACGACGGGAGACACATGCGCCGTCGCCGGGATCGGTCGCGGCGGCGCGATCGCGAGGCCGATGAAGTAAATCGCGGGCAGGAACAGGAGTCCGCCTGTGATACCCGCGATCAGCACGCCGAAAATGGCCTTGCGCTTGTCGAACGGCACGTATGCTTTATATCACAAAGTCATTTACGGGATGCCGGCGGCGACCTTGGCGCGGGCGGCGGCGGTGATGCGGGCGTATTTGGCCTGCATCAGCAGCCATTCCGTCTGGAGCAGCCGCACCTGCGAGTCGTTGAGCTCGGCAGACGTGATGACGCCGTTCTCGTACGACACCTGGGCGATCGAGACGCTTTCGCGCGCCAGCTCCAGCGCCATTTCCTGCGTCGTCACGACCTCGGCCGACGCTTCCAGCGCGGTCCACGCCGTTTCGAGCTCGAGCCGCGCGTTGTCGGTCGCGTAGCGCAGGCCATGTTCGGCCTGCCGCATCTGCGACTGCGCGACGCCGCGGCGCGCCGCCGCGCCTGGCGCGCCGAACAGCGGCATGCTGAACGCGACGCCGAACTGGTAGCTCTGGTTGTCGCGCGCCAGCAGCGATCCGACGGAGTCCTGCTGATACTGCATGTTCCCGGTGAACGAGAGGCTGGGTTTCCACTCGCTGTCGGCCAGTTGCGATGAGTACTCGGCCGCATCTTTCCGCGCGTCGAAGGCGCGAAGGTCGGGCCGCTGCGGCAGGTGCTGATCGAGCTCTTCTCGAGCATGACCGACCACTGGTTCGTCGAGCGATCCGGCCAGTTGCAGCGGCTGCGTCTGCGGCAGTGAGAGGACGCTGCGCAGCGCCTGCATCGAGGCATCGACTTGCGCCCTGGTCTGGATGCGACGGGCCTTCGAGTTAGCAAGCTCGACCTCCGCCTGCAGGACGTCAAGCCGCGCGACCGTGCCCGCCTCGAAGCGCGCCTTCGCCAGTTCGAGCTGCTTCTGGTTCAGTCGAATCTGTTCCTCCGCGACCGCCACGCCACGCTCGTTCATGAGGGCGGCGTAGAAGGTTTCGACGACGCGGTACTCGATCTCCTGCCGCGTCCGATCGAGCTCCAGCTTCGACGCATCGAGCGACGAAGTCGTGATGCCATAGACGCTGCGCAACCGGCCACCGGTGTAGATCGGCTGGTTGATGAACAGCTGCACGCTGTTCTCACGCGCGAATGCCGCCTGGAACGTTTGCTCCTGCGGTCCGAAGATCCCGGCCGGAACGCGAATCGTGGGGAAACGCTGTGACGGCGTGTATGAGTAGCCCAGGTTCACGACCGGCAGGAAGTTGGTTTTCGCCTCCTGCACCCTCGCCTGGGTTTCCACCACCTTCTCCTGCGAAACCTTCAAGCCTTCGTTCGCAGACAGGGCCCGTTGCAGCGCCTGGTCGAACGTCAGCGTTATCGTTCCAGCTGGGGCTTGCCCCGCCGTCGGCTGCCCGCCTTCGCGGCCGAAGGCCGCTACGGCGGGGTCCCGACGTAGCTCGCTCGTTTGTTCGCGAGCGGAGTCGGAGGCGAATGCGTTCGTCGTCGAGAGCAGCCATCCCACCAGCGCGACGAGCAGCACCACGCCGGCGACGCGAACCGCCTGCGGCACACGCGCCGGCGTCGAACGGAACGAGCGCACGCGCTCGACGAAGCGCGCGAGCAGCAGGTACGAGACCGGCACCACGACCAGCGTGAGCAGCGTCGAGGTGATCAGGCCGCCGATCGTCGCAATCGAGATCGGCGAGCGGAACGCGCTGCCTTCACCCGTGCCAACGGCGGACGGCAACATGCCGAGGATCATCGCGATCGTCGTCATCATGATCGGCCGCAGGCGCACCGGGCCGGCCTTGAGGATCGCGTCCTTTACGCTCAGGCCTTCACGCACGTACTGATTCGTGAGGTCGACGAGCAGGATCGCGTTCTTCGTGACGAGCCCCATCAACATCACCACGCCGATCATGGCCGGCATGCCGATGTGGCGGCCCGTCAGCAGCAGCGCCAGCAGCGCGCCGACCAGCGCGAGCGGCAGCGACGTCATGATCAGGAACGGCTCGAGGAACGACTCGAACTGCGACGCCAGCACGATGTAGATGAACGCCATCGCCAGGATCAGCGCGAGTCCCATGGCCGCGCCCGCCTCCTGCATCATTTCCACGTCGCCGGCAAAGCCCCATTCGAAGTTCGCCGGCATCGCGACGCCGGCCATCACCTTGCCGACATCGGCCGTGACATCGCCGAGCGGGCGATCCGACAGCTCGATGTTGATCTTGGCCTGGCGCCGGCGCTGCTCGCGCTCGATCGCCGCGGGACCCACTTCGGGATTCATCTTGACGATGTCGCGGGCACGCACGACGGCGCCGGTGGGCGAGTAGAGCGGCGTTCGCGAGATCGACTCGAAGTCGTTGCGGAATTCCGGCGCGAGCCGCACGCGGATGTCGTACTCCTTGTCGTCCTCGCGCAGGCGCGTCGGCACGATGCCTTCGACCATGCCGCGCAGCTGCATCGCCACCGAGCCCACGTCGAAGCCGAGATCGGCCGCCAGCTCGCGATTCACGCTGGCTGCCATTTCTGGCTGGCCGGTTTCGAGCGTGCTGTCGACGTCAACGGCGCCGGGCACCGCCTTCACCCTCGCCACCACCTCTTCGTTCAGCCGCTGCAGCTCCGCCATGTCGTCACCGCGCAGATACACGCTGAGCGGCGCCTGCGTCGGCGAGCCCTGCATGAACTCCGGGTCCGCGACCGTCATCTTCAGCAGCGGAATCTGTTTGAGCCGCGCCCGCATGTCTTCCTTGAGCTGCTCGAGGCCGCGCTCGCGTTCGTACTTCTTGCCGGCCTTGACGCGCAGCGACGCCTTCAACGGGCTGCCTTCGAAGCCGACCGTCGAGAAGATCTGCCGCACTTCCGGCATCGCCTTGACGATCTTCTCGACCTCGACGACATGCGCCACCGTCTGCTCGAACGCCGTGCCCGGCGGCACTTCGATGTTCACGACGAACTCGCCGCGATCTTCAGCGGGCACGAACTCGGTGCCGATCACCGACAGCGTCGACAGGCTCGCGAAGAACACCACCGCCGCCGTGGCGACGATCTTCCACGGATTCTCAACCGCCCAGCCAAGCAGCTTGTGATACTGGCCGTCGATGCGATCGTAGAAATGGCCGACGCGCTCCATGAACCGGCCGGTCCGGGTGCGGGTGCGCTCTTCGAGCGGAATGAACCGCACGAAGCGCGACGACAGCATCGGGTCCAGCGTGAAGGCCACGAGCAGTGAGATCGATACCGCGAACGCGATGGTCAGCGCGAACGACTTGAAGAACTGGCCGACGATGCCGGTCATGAAGCCGACCGGCAGGAACACCGCCAGGATCGTGAAGGTCGTCGCCATCACGGCCAGGCCGATCTCCGACGTGCCGTTGCGCGCTGCCGTCACCGGATCTTCACCGTGCTCCATGTGGCGGTAGATGCTCTCGCGTACCACCACCGCGTCGTCGATCAGGATGCCAATCACGAGCGACAGCGCCATCAGCGTCATCATGTTGATGGTGAAGCCGACCGCATACATGAAGAAGAACGTCGCGATCACCGACGTCGGCAGCGCCAGCGCGGTGATGAGCGTCGAGCGCCAGTCGCGCATGAACACGAACACCACGAGGACGGCCATGATGCCGCCGAAGATGATGTTCATCCGCACGTCTTCGACGTTTTCGATGATGCCTTCCGCGTCGGTGTGGACGGTCTTGATCTGCAGCGCGGGGAAGCTCGGCGCCGCCTTCGCGAGCGCCGCGTCGATCTTGCGCTGCACGTCGACGGAGTTGGCGCCCGACTGCTTGCGCACCGAGAACGACACCGCGTCCTCGCCATCCAGGCGCGTCGTCGAGACGCGGTCTTCGTAACCGTCGACGACTTCGCCGACGTCCTTCACGCGCACCGTGGACCCGCCGTCCGAGCGCAGGATCACGTTCTCGATTTCCGAAGCGGTCTTGTACTGGCCTTGAGTGCGCAGCGAAACCGCCTTGCCGTCCCGCCTGACCTGCCCACCGGGCAGGTCGAGGTTGTCGGCGGCGAGTTTCGCTGCGACCTCGGTAATCGGAAGATTCAAAGCTTCGAGGCGCCGCGGATCGAGATTGACCTGCAGCTCCCGCACCTGGCCGCCGTTCACTTCGACGGCGGCGACGCCGTCGATCTGGCCGAGCAGCGGCTTGAGATCGTCCTCCACCATGCGGCGGATGCGATCGGACGCCAGGCTCGTCGAGCCGACCGCGTAGGTCGCGATTGGCAGCGCCGACACGTCGAAGCGCTGAATCGTCGGGTCCTTGATCTGCTCGGGCAGGCGCTCGCGAATCGCCGCGACCTTCTCGCGCACTTCCGCGGTGGCCGCCTGCGGATCGATTTCGAGGCGCAGCTCGATGCCGACGCGGGAGAAGCCCTCGGTCGACGTCGAGATGACGCGCTTCACGCCGTTGATGCCGGCCACCGCGTCCTCGATCGGCCGCGTGACCAGCGTCTCAACTTCTTCGGGCCCGGCGCCCGGATAGACGACGGAAATGTTCACGAAAGGGAAGTTCACTTCCGGGAACAGATCGATGCCGAGGCGTCCAAGGGACACGATGCCCAGCACCATGAAGCTCACGATGACCATCGTCGCGAAGACGGGCCGTTTGATGGATGTGTCAGATATCCACATTGCTATAAATCCTGGCTACTGGCTTCTGGCTACTGATTAATGCCGCGGACTTTCGATCCGGTCGCCAGCTGACGACGCCCGTCAGCGAGCACGGTGTCGCCGGCGGCCAGACCTTTGACGATCTGCACGCGCGCGCCATCGGAAAGTCCCTCGACGACCTCGACGATCGACACCGAATCTCCCTGGACCTTCTGGACGATTCGCTTGCCGTCGCGGGTGGCCACGGCTTCTTTCGGAATGAGGATCGCGTTCGGCACCGTCGCTTCGACGATGCGTGCCGTCGCATACATGCCCGAGAGCAGCGTGCGGCCGTCGTTCGGGACCCGCAGATCGATCTTGAAGTGGCGATTGCGCTCGTCGACTTCCGGCGCGATCGCGGCGAGCTGACCCGTGAAGATCTGACCCGGCTTCGCCTGGACGGCGACCGTCGCCTTCATGCCGACCCGCAGCCGTCCGGCCTCCATCTCGCCGACGCCGGCCTCGAGCTTCATCTCGCGCAGGTCCGCGACGACGACGATCGGCTTGTCGCCGGGCGTCGAGCCCGCGTCGTAATTGCGCTCGACCACGAAGCCATTCACGGGCGAGGTGACCGTCGAGTTGCTCTGCACTTCACGAGCGCGGCGCAGGGCCGCGTTCGCCTGTGCCAGGTTCGCCGTAGCCAGATCGCGCTGGGCGACGCCGGAGCGATGCGCGGTCTCCGCGGCATCGAGACGCTGGCGGGGCAGGGCGCCCTTCTCGAACAGGTTCTTCGCGCGATCGTGCTCGAGCACGGCGCTCGCGAGTCCGGCCTCCGCCGTGTCGAGCGAGGCTTTCGCGACCGCGACCGCGGCGACCGACGCGTCGACCTGCGCGTCGATCTCGCGGCGATCGATCGTTGCAATCGTTTGACCCATCGCCACCGGGTCACCGATGTCGACCAGCATGCGCTCGATCGTGCCGGACAGCTTCGGCTTCACGGCGACGCGGCTGCGGGGCGCGAGCGTGCCGGAGATCTCGAGCGAGGATTCGATAACGCCGGCCGACGCCTTCACGACCGACACGTCGACGATCGTGGCTTCGGGAGCGGTGGTTTCCGGCGCGGCCTCTGCCGTCGTTGACGAGGAGCCGCACGCGGCCAGGAACAGGGAGGAGCTCAGGACGATCGCAAAACCAACAAGGGCAAACTGGGAATTATTCCGACTCATGACTACGCACTCCGGCAGGAACAGGGGCTCCCGCGATTCCTTCTTCAGGGCACTTGCACGATACGAACGTGGGGGTAACGCCGGCCTGCAAGCCGGCGATGGTGGCGTTGAGCACGTCGCGCGCGAGCGCGTCGTAGTCTTCGCCGGTGGCGAGGCGATGGCGGAGGCCAACGACCGCCGGGCCGATCAACGAGGCCCACAACATGTGCATCGCCGCGTTCGGGCTGAGCGATTTCGGAAACGCGCCCGCGTCGATCGCTTTCTGGATCGCGGTGACCGCGTTGGTGAGCATCTGTTGCAGGAACTCGAAGCCTTCCCACTGCTGCGTGATGCGCGGGACCGATCGGTCGACGAACATCAACTGGAAGTACGCCGGCTGCTCTTGCGAGAATTCATAGAACGCCCACCAGCAGCCGCGCACGTTCTCGAGCGGATCGGAGGTCGTCATCGCCGCGTGCACCTTGGCATCGAGGAGATGAAAGCCTTCCGCCGCGAGCGCAAGGAAGATGTCGTCCTTGCTGGCGTAGTAGCTGTAAATGGCGGCCGGGCTGTACTCGATGCGTTCGGCGATCTTGCGGATGGAGACGCTTTGATAGCCTTCGGCAATGAACAGGTCGCGCGCCGCGCTGAGGATGGAGGCCGTGACGGCCTGTCGTTCCCGGTCCTGACGTTCTTTTGTGCCCATGAATCTCGCAATGTGGCGGGTCTCAGTCCCGCCGAGTTAAACAGTGTTCAGACTTCAAATGGTGTTAGACGAATGGAGTATTTGGCAAGTTCCATTTTTCACAATCGAACCGTTCGTTAACTGTAACTAGCTGATTGGCATGGACTTATTTGGTGAGTTTATTTTTGCGGTCGGCAGCGTAATCTGCCACCAGAGGCCCGACAGGTCATTCTTTGTCGACGGTCACCAGCTTCCGGTCTGCGCGCGATGCACGGGCTTGTATCTCAGCAGTGCTGCCGGGCTGGCCCTCTGGATCGGCCTGAAGATCGCGCGTGGGTGGCGGCCGATTGCCTGGGATCCGCGTCTTGCCGCGCGGTTGATCGTGATTGCCGCGATTCCCACCGCGCTGTCGCTG
>Ga0310887_10000097_pt1 | contig 17415 bp, 16 predicted proteins | sample T60D4metaG_FD_202509 | JGI IMG/M metagenome (GOLD analysis project Ga0310887, IMG submission 202509) | Lab incubated soil microbial communities from West Virginia University Organic Research Farm, Morgantown, WV, United States - T60D4 | ecosystem: Environmental > Terrestrial > Soil >...
TCCGCGCGAGTTCTCGTCGTCGGTGTCCGGTTCGGCTCGATCCGCCAGATCGATCGGCTTGCCGTCGATGAACATCCGGCGGCAGCCTTTCTTGCGGACCTCAGCGAACAGGACCTCCAGATCTTCTCCGTAGATCGGAAACACCGGCGCGCGAAGCTCAATCTCCGTCCCCTCCGGCAGCGAGAGGATGGATTCGAGAATCTGGCTCGACGAGCGGCTCGGCGTCGGCTCTCCAGTCCGCGGGCAGTGCGGCTGGCCGATGGTCGCGTAGAGCAGGTTCAAGTAACTCGCGATGTCGGTCATCGTGCCGACTGTCGATCGAGGATTGCTCGTCAGTGTCTTCTGTTCGATCGAGATCACTGGCGACAGACCGAACACATAGTCGACGTCCGGTTTGGTGACCTGAGCGACGAATCGCTTGGCAAACGACGACAGCGACTCCATGTAGCGGCGTTGCCCCTCCGCGTAGATGGTGTCGAACGCCAGGCTCGACTTTCCTGACCCGGACAATCCGGTTAACACCGTCAGGCGATCGCGGGGAATGTCAACCGAGATGTTCTTGAGATTGTGAACGCGGGCGCCCTGCACACCAATCGACGTTCGGGCGGCAGCGGTTTTCTTCTGTGTGGCCATTCGTTGTTTCGTCGGCTGGCGGTTGAGGCTGGGTCAGCCCTGCCAAAAGAACGCGAGCTCCTGGACTTCGATCGTGCTCTTCTTGGTCAAGCGCACCGGCAACGATGCCTTCCCCAGCAACTGCTGATCGGCAAGATATTCGCACGCCGTCGTCACATGCTCGACGTTCATGTGGCGCGAGAAATGATCTTCGATCTCTCTCGATGAACGCGCCTCGCCAACTTCCTTCAGGTGATCGATGATCGGCGCAAACAGCCTGGGCGCTCGTTCCGCCATGTAGCCATCAACCGCATCCAGCGCATCCTGGACCGCTCGCCGCGACTTTTTCGCGTTGAGCAGGTCGGTGTAGATCTTCGTGAAGAACACCGGATTGAGTTTGAGCGCATGGGGAATCACTTCGCGATCGGCGATGAGGCGGTGAGAAATGACCTCGATCTGTGCCAGCGGCGTCGCCGCATACAGGATCCACAACGCCGTGTAGTCGAGATCGCCCCGCGTGATGAGCCACTTGTGCGCCTTGTAGATTGACGTCAGCGCATGCATGGCCGCATTCATCAACTGCACCGCGGCGTCTCGCGCGCCGACCTCCTTGGTTTGACGACACAGCTCGGCAACCGTGTCGTCGTGTGTGTACAAGAGCCGGCCCTTCGCCACCAGCGCGTGAACGAACGAATTATGCAGCGAGCCGTCGATGGCCTTGCGAAACACCGCGCGCGGCACCAGATTGGCGTGGACGTTCACGCCGTCGGCATACAGCGGCAGGTTTGATGCCTCAACCTTGCGGTCGTCAATGGTCACGAGCAAGAGGTCGATGTCCGATTTCTCCCAGACCACGTCGTGCGATAGGCTGCCGCAGAGAATTGCCGCCAGGATCGATCGGTCCTTCTTGATCTGATCGACCAGCGCGTCGAGAGCCGCGCTGAACCGTTGTTCGGTGGCATCCATAAAGCCCTCAATTGTATGACGCTCCTTGCCATTCTCGTCCGCATCCTCGCGAACCCGGTTGCGAACCTCTTTCAGAAACAGCTGACACAGCAATCAGCGCATCCGATTCTCATCATCACGTCCGTTCATGCACTGCTCGCGACGGTGTGTATCCCCTACTGTCTCGCTCTCCGCACCCTCGATCTGCCCGCCGGTGTCTGGATCAACATGATCATCGCGGCACTGCTCGCGGTGACCGGCAACGTGCTGCTCGTGTACGCGCTGCGCGAAACAGACCTCTCGGTCGTCGGACCGATCAATGCGTTCAAGTCAGTCGTCGGACTGGCCCTTGGAGTTGTGCTCGTCGGTGAATGGCCGACGGCCACCGGGCTGCTCGGCATATTGCTGATCGTCGCGGGAAGCTATTTCGTGATCGATAGAAAGGTCAATCAACCACTCAGCAACGCGTTCGTCCGTTTCTTCAGGGAGCGTGGCATTCAGTTCCGTTTCGCGGCGCTGTTTTTGTCGGCGACCGAAGCGTTATTCCTCAAACGCGCGATCGTGCTGTCGTCACCGGCAATCGTATTCGTGCTGTGGTCGGTGCTCGGACTGGCGATGGCACTCGCGTGGGCAGTGATTTCCCTGCGGCAGGAACTCGCAGACCAGTTGGCCGTGTTGAGACGGACACTCGGAAGACTTGTGTGGCTTGCCGTCGCGACCGGGGCCATGCAACTGGCGACGCTGCTCACATTCCGGGAGCTGCAGGTCGGGTATTCACTTGCGCTGTTTCAGTTGTCGACGATCGTCGCCGTGTTACTCGGTCGACGCTACTTTGCGGAAACCCGCATCGGCGAGCGCCTCATTGGATCAATCGTGATGGCAGCGGGGGCGGCGTTGATTGTCGTTTTCGGTGCTCCCAATTGACCCGATCTTCGGGTCAGCACACCAGGGGCGCCCCACCAAGTGTTCAAAGTGTGACAAGATAGAACATAGCAATGTTCCCTTCTGGAACAACAGCAGGGAACCCTTCGCATAAAACCTCAGCATTTCTTCAAAGTCTACCTCGGCATTGCAATTGATACGTCTTCCGGCGACAGGAAAAGACACCATCGCCGGATGTTTTCGGCCGCGGAGGTGCGCCCGGATCCGACGCAGTACGGTTCCCTGGCGGCACTCGTTATGACCGGTATGGATGTCATCACGTTCGAACGTCCGCGAGCTTCGAAAAGGACGGTATTTATGGCTGATGACTGTTCGCACTGCCGCGAGGAACTCGCACGGCTCACCGAGGAGAACGCCGCGCTTCGTCGCGCTGCGCTCGCGTTCGGGAGCCTCGCGGAACGCTTGAACCTCGCGCTCCAGGAAGAACGCAGACTCCGTCAGCGTGCAACGAACGCTCGTGACCCCGAGGCTGTCAACGTGTCGACTCCGGCGAGCGGTCGCGCCCGGCACAGCGGCATGCAGGGCTGAAGATATTAAGGGATCCGGGTACGGGATCCGGATCACATCAGACGAAAACTCATTCCGGAGGCACTCATTCGATAGCGACCGAATAACGCGGATACCATACGCCGACGTGGGGATCCGCAGATTCCTGAGCGATCGCGGCGACAACGGGGCGCGGCTGGATCTCGTGCTTCGCAGACATCTGGCGAACCTCGAGACGGCCACGCGCACCCGGGTGCAGTCGTGGATCGACAATGGAACCGTCAGCATCAACGGGCAGACCGTTCGCCGTGCCGCGGCGCGAGTCACGGCCGGCGACGTGCTGACGGTCGATATTCCCGATGCGGCACTGCCGCTCCGCCGCCCGCTCGAGCCTGAAGACGCATCGCTCGACATTCTTTTCGAAGACGATCACCTGCTTGTGCTGAACAAGCCGGCAGGTATCGTCGTCCATCCGACCCACGCACAACGCGATGGAACCCTGCTGAACGCGATTGCGTGGTATGCGCGCAGCTGGGAAACGCTCGATCGCCCATCGATCGTCGGCCGATTGGATAAGCTGACGTCGGGTATCGTGCTTGTCGCAAAAAGCGCCGTGTTGCACGCGAAACTTCAGAGCACGATGGCCCGCGCGGCAACGGAAAAGGACTATCTCGCTGTCGTCTACGGCCGCGTCAGGACGAATCGAGGGAAGATCGATTTACGTTTGCGTCGCGATCCGAACGACCGTCGCCGAGTGATCGCCTCGGACGCGGTCGGCGCACCGAGCGTCACGCACTTCGAGCGGCTCGCACAGGTCAGCGCGCCGCGCATCGGTGTCGCACTCCTCCGATGCCGGTTGGTGACCGGGCGTACCCATCAGATCCGCGCACACCTTGCGGCGCGCGGATGGCCAATCGTTGGCGATCCGGTGTACGGCAACAATGGCTGGTCGCGAATCACCGAGGCTGAGGTCTCCGACGCGCTTGGCAGATTTCCGCGCCAGGCGCTGCACGCATGGCGGCTTGCTTTCGTGCATCCAGTCTCGATGCAGCGAATCGTAGTTGAAGCACCGGTGCCTCAAGACATGCGGTCATTATTGGAGCGCTTGCAGATCGACGGCGGAGTCTAAAGACCGCGCCAACACACTTACCGAATCCGTACCCGCACCGAATACTGATCCGGCAGCGTCGCCGTGCTGTTCGGCACCCGAATCGGTGGCAACTCGAACGACAGCACATCTCCTGGACCCGGCAACGGATTTCGCGTCGTGCTGCTTCCGCTGGAACTACTCGTCGCCTCGCGACCGGCGCCGGCCGATGAGGACCGGATGCTGCGTATCGTCGTGAAAACCAGTTGCGGCGATCCGGCCTCGTCGGTCACTCGCAACAATCCTCTGATCTGGACCTCAAGCGGCCCCGCGGACGTGTCGACTGTAAAAGGCGAGAACGCGAAGTCGGAGGTAGCAACTTTGCGCAGGCTAAGCCCTTGCAGATTGAATTCAGGCTGTTCGGGATGGGTTTTGTCGCTTCGGACCAGAAAGAGATCGACGTCGTAATCACCACGGACCTGGTTGCCCGCTGGCTCGGCGACGTTGCTCGATCGGACGCTGCTCTCCACCCGAACCGCTCCCCCGGTACCCGACACACCGCCACCTTGACCACTACCGACTCCGACTGCGACCCTGCCGCTTCCACCCCGACCGCCGCCGTTAGACATGACGGTCACTTCGGGCGATTCGGTTAAGGGGCCACGGGCGCCGACCATCCAGGTTGGCCGAGGCTCGAAGCGCGCTTCGAAGCTCACGGTTCGTGCGCCGCATGCAGTGGCCGGCTGGGGCGTCGCGGAGTCAAGCGGCACTCGATCGCCGGGATGAAGAGTCAACTGAATGGAGCCGCCAGGCGACGTCGCGCCGACTCCGGCGGTTCGAATACGTTGCCAGTCGACACGGACCACCGCCTCATCGTCGGTCATTCTTTCGACCTTGCCCGACACTCTCCACGCGTCAGTCGCCCGTTCAGGCACCGGCCGATTCCCACCGCCGATCACACAGCCCGCGACGTACTGCACTGACTCGGTCACCAATGATGTCTCGTAAGCCGCCGCCTGCTGTTTTCCATCCGGTGCGATCGAAAACACCCCGACCTGGAGTATTGGTGGGCCACTCGGCTTCGGCTGAGCGCCGGTTGCCACCTGCGCGACGGCCATCATCAGAGCAATTGGAATCATCATTTCACTGCCCCTCAACTTTCTCTGTCCAGTTCACGCCAGGGCGAAGCCGTACGACTCGGGTGGGTTTTGGCGCTGACGCGTTTCCGCTGAAGTCCACAAACGTTTCCACGCTCGGCGCCGCCGCAGCTTGCACGGTTCGCTGACCCACCACGTACCCGCCAGCGAGGCTGATGACGACCGCGGCGGCTGCGGCCATCCAGCCGGCGCGCGACAGGAACGAGCGGCGCTCGCGCCACTGCACTGGCGCCAACTCCGCCATCGACGCCACCGATCGCCGCAACGCGATCAGGTCGACGAGGTACTCGCGCACAGCCGGATCGTCGAGCGCCACTCGCAACGCATCTGGTTCTACCGGCTCGCCATCGGCCAACGCGGCCACAACGAGACACGACGCCTCGTTCAACTCGTCTCCCGGCGTTTCATCAAAAGCCATCACTCATCTCCAGGATCGATTCCGATGCGCGTCGCCGCTGCTGAGCGCCTCACGGAGTTGCTGTCGCACGCGGTGAAGACGCGATCGAACGGCATCCGCGGTCAACTGGCAGGCAAACGAGATTTCGTCGTAGCTCAAGCCGCCAACTTCCCGCATCAGAAAAACATCACGATCGACGGGGCTCAAGCGATCGAGGGCTTCGCGAAGTGCGACGGTCAGCGTTTGTGTGGGCGGAAACGCCGGGTCCTCAGCCATCTCGACCGTCTCACCCCGTCGTCGATCGTCCCGCACATGGTTCAGCGCGAGATTCCGCGCGATGCGAAAGAGCCAGGCGCGGCGGCCCCCTTCATCGGTCTGCGGTACCGTGGTCCGTGTGACCCGCAGGAAGACCTCCTGGGTCAGCTCGCGCGCGTCTTCGTAACCGACGATGCGGCACAAATAGCGAAACACGCCTTCTCGGTGCGCAGTGAAGAGGACGTCGGCGTCTGGCATCTATTTGTTAAAAACACCGGTCGAGAGGAATCCTCTCGGGCGGAGTCTGAAGACCCCGCGCTACACGCCGCACTCGGGGCCCGGGCACCCCTGGCACCCCTGGCACTCCTGGCACCCCGGGCACCCCGGGCACCCCGGGCACCCCGGGCACCCAACAAGACTTACTTCCCCTCGAGTTCGCGCCGGCTGAAGTCGCCGTCCTTCAGCCCTATGTTGTAGCGGACATGGGTGAGACCAAGGTCGGTATGGGTCTTAGCGGTGGCATCGGTCATCGCGACGTCGGACAACGTCCAGATCGACTGAATCAGGTCAAGCTTTCGAACTTCGTACACCTTCTGCCGTTCGTCGCGCCGATTGTAGATTTCGGCATGAACGACGACAAAGTTGTCCTTGCGGATCGTCGACACGATGCGCGGAAAACGCGCTTGCGAATCCTTCGCCCGCGACTCGATGCGGTAGCCGGGAAACGTTGTGCCTTCTGGACCCGACCACGTGGCGTTCCGGTCCACCATCGTGTAGGTGTAGTCGTCAAGTTCGCGTCCGCTGATGTCCTCGTACGTGAAATCGCTGCCGACGAAGTTGTCCTGCGCTTCCGCACCGGTGATGCGACGCACCCGGCCAAGGGCAGGCAAATACAGAAACCGTTCGTCTTCGGTGCCGGGATGTTCCCACACCAGAAACGCAGTGCCCTTGATGTCGTTCGGATAGGTGAAACGAATGAGCATCCGGTCGCCATCGGCAGTGGATTTCGGGCCGCTCGACGGCGCGCGCATAGTCGTAATCGTCAGCTCGCGTTCGCGCACGCGTTGTTGACGATCGGACAGTCTCATCTTCAACTGAAAGCTGGCGTCCTTACCGACGTCGCGCAAGTCAGCCTGCCGCGCGACCCATTCGCCCGTTTCCGTTTGCGGCAGCAATGGACGTTCAGCTGCGTAGTAAGCCGTCAGAGTCTGAACCGCCGCGATCGCGACGATGCAGGACACCCGTGCGAGCATGGCGACGATCTTCGCCTCAGATGCTACACGCTCCTGTTAGGAAACTCTGCGACCTGGTTCGCGCGGATGGCGCTACGGATCGCTTCAACAAGTGCCTCGGGATTGGTGCGCATCTCGCTACTCATCTCGACGACGGGCACATGTTCGGGCCACTCCAGGCGAAGTCGCGATGCGCCCTCGGGCTCCGCCACCACCACGTCAGGGCGAATGCCCTCCATGATGCGGAGTGCCTCTTCTACGGTGCCTGTTGTCGTGACGGCGAATTTCAATCGCGCCAGCACGGCCTCGGCCTGCGCGACCACGCTCTCGCCACGACCGAGCAGTAACACGAGGGGAGCGAGCCCCGCGACGTCAGTTGCGCGACGCCCGCCGCGCGGCACCCTGCGCCGCTCTGGTCCACGTTGGAAGTGGTCACTCATGTGATTTCCATCCCTTTGGTTAACGGATCCCGGCTGCGCCATTGTTACCTCAACTATGGCAGGCATGGCATGTGCAGCCTGCACTCTTATGACCTTTTTCGAGCGCCGAAAGGTCGATTTCCAACGTACTTTGGACCGTCGACGGACATACATCGACGTCGTCGAGCGCGTACTGCGGAGTGCGCTCCCCGTGGAGAACCCTCGGCAAGGGCTGTTCAGGCGGCTCGAGTTCGGATCAGCGGGCGTTGGCTCAACCGTTTCCGAAGTCGAAGTGCACCTGCTCCACGAACTCGACGGTATTCGGCCACCGCCGCAGAGCTAAGCTTATCTGCTCACGCCTACTTACGCGCCGGTTGCCGTTCGTTCATCACGAAGGCCCACAACGTGTCGCCCGCACCCACCATCACATACTGACTGCCATCCAGCTCGTAAGTAATTGCGCCGTTACTGACCGATGCGTTCAGACCAGCATGCCACAGCGCCTCTCCGGTCGTGGCATTCAGGGCGACGAGATCGTTGGACGCACCGCCGCTGAAGACCAGATTCCCCGCAGTACTGAGAAGGCCGGCGCGTGCTCCACCTTCCCACTTGTGGCTCCACTTGACTTTACCGGTCTTGTAGTCGATTGCCTGCAACATCGCTTCGCTCCAACCGCCCCGATCGGTGCCTCCCCACCCCATCGGGTTATCGCTCGGATCGTAGATGTAGTACACGCTGTAGGCGCGCGTTGCATTGACGTAGAAGAGCCCGGTCTGCGGGCTGAATGTCGGCGGCGGCCAGTTGGCTGCGCCACCCTGGTTTGGCGACACGAGTGCACCGTCAAGCTGCGGATGCTTCTTCGGGTTCGGCACCGGCTGTCCCTTCTCGTCGTAGCCGGACGACCAGTTGGTCTTCACGTACTCCGATGAAACGATGGCCTGCCCATTCGTGCGATCGAGGACAAAGAAATGACCGTTGCGCGCGGCTTGCGCGATCAGCTTTCGCGGCTGACCGTTGATCTGGCCGTCGAAGATCACCGCCGTCTGCGTCGAGTCCCAGTCGTGCGTGTCGTGCGGCGACGACTGGAAGTACCAGTTCATCTTGCCGGTGTCGGGATTGAGCGACACGATCGAGGCGGTGAACAGGTTCGACCCGGCACGATTGGCGTGCGCGATCACCGGCTGCGGATTGCCAGTGGTGACATACATCTGATTCAGCTCTGGATCGTAGGTGTAGGGCTGCCACGTCATGCCGCCGCCATGCTTCATCGCGTCTTCGTTGGGCCAGCTCTCCGACCCGGGCTCACCCTTCTTCTGCGGCACGACATACCAGCGCCATTTCATTTCGCCGGTTTCGAGATCGTGCGCCTGCGCGTATCCGGGCACATCGAGGTCGTCGCCGCTCACGCCGACCATCACCATGTTCTTGACGATGATCGGCGCGACCGAGCCGTAATAGAACTGATCGAGATCGCAGATCGATTTGTGCCACCGCTCGGAGCCGTCCTTGATATTCAGTGACACGAGGTTGCAGTCCGGCGTCTCGAAATAGAGCCAGTCGCGATAGATCGCAGCGCCGCGATTTCCGATGTGAATGCCTCCCTTCGACTGCCAGATGAAGTGCCACATTTCGCGGCCGGTGCGGGCGTCGAGAGCCCAGACGTGGTCGGGAGCGGTCAGATAGATGACGCCGTTCACTTGCAGCGGCGTTCCCTTGATGCTGCCCGGATTACCGCCTGCACCGGGATTCAATCGATACACCCACCCCAGACTGAGCGAACCAATATTGCCGTCGTTGATCCTGGTCAACGTGCTGAAGCGACGGCCCGTGTAATCGCCGTTGTAGCTCGGCCACGAGTCGGTCGGCGGCGTGAGAAGTTTGGCGGGATCGAGACCCGTCTGCGCCGTCACGAGAAGACCGGTGGCGCATACGAGAGCACAGGCAACAAACGTCACGCGTTTCATTTCAAGGTCTCCAGATAGGCGACGACATCGTGCATTTGCTTATCGGTGATCGTGTCGAGCAGGGCATGATGCGCGGCCAACGGATCGTCTTTGACAATCTTGATCCCCGGCCCGCGCTTGAACGTTCGATACGCGCCGGAGGCGTCGCGTAAGGAGACATTGAAATCGTCCATCTGCAACAGCACGCCCGTGACCGATTCGCCGGAAGCCGGCGTCACTGTGACTTTCACAGCACTCGCTGATGACGCCGGGCCGCCGCGGCCTCGCGCGCCACCGCGGCCGCCGCCAGGGAAAAGAAATCGTTGTTGAATGTCGATCGGCTCGAGACGCCCGCCAATTCCCGCCAGGTTCAGTGCCGTTGCGGTATGACAGGTCGCGCACTTGCCTTCGCCCTTGAAGTAGGCCTCTCCCGCCTTTGCCTCACCGGTAAGGACGTTCTGCGCCTGGAAGAGCGGTGAGCCACGGAACGAATCGTTGACCCGCTGCCGCAGGAAATGCGCGAGGCTCACGATCTGGTCGTCGGCGAGCGCCGTGGCGGAGCCGCCGCTTTGCATCTTGTGGCCCTTTTTCAAAAATGGCCCAAGCTCGCTGCCGTACCGATCGCGCAGCACGACGAGCGAGCGCGTCAGGTTCGGCCCGTTGTCGGTGCCGCGCGCTTGTGTGCCGTGACAGTTGATGCACTCCGCAGCCCAGGTGGCTTTCCCTTTGTCGGCCAGCGCGGCGTCGACGTAAGGGGCATCGCCGGGGCCTGCACCCATCACGCCCCCACGAGCGCGCCCGCCGCCAGCCGGAGGAGTTGTTGGTTGTTGGCCACCTCGTCCACCTGCGGGGGGAGTTGGCCCCTGGGCGTCAATAATCGTTGCGGTCGTCAATGCCAGAACGGCCGCTCCGATCCAGATCCGAGAAGTCAACACATTGCGCATCGGTTCGTCTCCGGTCCGCGTCATCATACCCCGTCTGAACTGTTAATGTTGATGGATGCAGTCACGTGTCGTGTACCTAATCGACGTCGATAACACGCTGCTCGACAACGACCGGGTGGTCGCCGACCTGATGCGCCATCTGGATCAGACGGTCGGTCACGACATGCAGCAACACTACTGGACGTTCTTCAACAAACTACGTGCTGAGCTGGGCTATGCCGATTACCTCGGAGCGCTCCAGGCGTATCGCGCCGCAAGGCCGCACGACTTGAGCATCCTCCGGGCGTCGTCGTTTCTCATCAACTATCCGTTCGCCAACCGTCTGTTCCCGAATTCTCTGGATGTGATCGATCGTCTGAAGGCGTGGGGACCGGTGGTCATTCTGAGCGACGGCGACATCGTGTTTCAGCCGCGCAAGATCGAGCGGTCAGGGTTGCATGAGGCTGTCGAGGGCCAGGTGCTCATCTACGTCCACAAGGAACTCGAGCTCGAGGAGGTCGAACGCAGATTTCCCGCTGACCACTACGTCATGGTCGATGACAAACTGCGTCTGCTCGCCGCCTTCAAATCATGGTGGGGAAAGCGGGTGACGACGGTGTTTCCGCGGCAGGGACATTACGCGACCGATCCCGAAGTCGTTCGCACCTATCCGGCTGCGGACATTACCGTCGATCGAATCGGAGACTTACTGAATGTCGATCTCAGCCCGGAGACGCTGAGTGGAGTTCGGTGATGATTCCAATGCCCGATTGCGGACGGGCCTAAAGACCCGTCCGACAAATTCAGCGAACGGCATTTTCAGTCATGCAGGTAAGCTTCTTCCCCATGCAGACTGATATCGAGGCCAAGCGTCTCGTCCTGTGAGGTGGCGCGCAGCGGCGTGACGAGACTGATCACCTTGAGAATGATGAAGCTGACCAGACCGCTATAAACGATGACGGCGCCAACGGCGGTCGCCTGAATCAGCAGTTGCTTGGGATTGCCGGCCAGCACGCCATCCTGCAGACCATTCCAGCTCTTCGCCGCGAAAACACCCGTGAGCAGCGCGCCAACGGTGCCGCCGACGCCGTGCGCGGCGACGACGTCGAGTGAATCGTCGAGGGCCGTCTTCGCACGAATCGTCAGAGCCAGATAACTCGGAACCGCCGCGATGGCGCCGAGCGCAATGGCGCTCATCGGGCTGATGAAGCCAGCCGCCGGCGTCACGGCGACCAGACCAACGACAATCGCCGTCGCAGCCCCGACAGCCGTCGGCTTGCGCGATTTCGCGGCATCGAGAAACGTCCAGACCAGCAGCGTCGCGGCCGGCGCGAGCATCGTCGTCACAAACGCGAGCCCGGCGATCGGACTGGCGGCCAGCGCGCTTCCTGCATTGAATCCGAACCAGCCGAACCAAAGCAGGCCGGCACCAAGCAGCGTCAACGGCACGCTGTGCGGAAGCAGCGATGACGACGGGTATTCCTGCCGCTTGCCGACGACAATTGCGGCAACGAACGCCGCGATCGCGGCGTTCACGTGGACGACCGTGCCGCCTGCGAAGTCGAGCGCTCCCCACGTCGCCAGCCAGCCGCCGCCCCAGACCCAGTGCGCAATCGGGCTGTAAACCAGAATCGCCCACAGCGTGATGAACAAGACGTACACCGAGAAGCGCATCCGTTCGACGATCGATCCGGAAATCAATGCAGCCGTGATGATGCAAAACGTGCCCTGGTAGGCCATGAAGAGGACGTGCGGGATGGTTCCCTTTGGTTCGAGCCCGACGCCGCGCAGAAACACGTTGGACAAATCGCCGATCCAGGCGCCGCCGGTTGAGAACGCGAGCGAGTACCCGATGAGCGCCCAGAACACACCGACGAATCCGAGGGCGACAAAACTCATCATCATCGTGTTGAGCGCGTTCTTCGCACGCACGAGGCCGCCGTAAAAGAACGCGAGCGCAGGCGTCATCAACAGGACGAGCGCCGTGGCCACGAGCATCCACGCCGTATCCGCCTGGTTGATCGTCGGCGGCGCCGCGCCCTGCGCCGCAGCGACTCCAGGAACGCCGACCAGCACCGCCGCTGTTGCTACCAGGGTCTTGGGGATCGCCAACGCCATGCGTCCTCGTGCCATGTGCCTCCTGAAAAGCGTGCCCGGCTGCCGGGACGCCGATTAACTGGTTTCGCGAGCGCCGGTGCGGATGTTGTAGCTTTGTTCCACCGGCAGAACGAACACCCGGCCGTCGCCGATTTCGCCGGTCCGGGCCGCCGCCATGATCGCTTCGATGACGTCCTCGACCACGTTGTCGGCGACGACGACTTCAATCTCCACTTTCGGCAGCAGACTGACGCTGTATTCCTTGCCGCGGTAAACGGCCGTGTGACCTTTCTGGCGGCCGTGGCCGCGCACGTCGGTCACCGTCATCCCCGCGATGCTGAGTTTCTCGAGCGCCTCGCGGACATCGTCCACCTTGTGTGGGCGCACGATACTCTTGATCAGTTTCATTCATTCCCTCCATCCAACTTGACCGGGGCACAAAGTAACACGAAGGAGCAGTCCGATGGATGGTGCGGCATCAATCGCCAACCTCCAGCACCGTTTCGAGTTCGCGCGCGATCGAATCCTGTGAGTCGTCGCTCAACTTTCCGCCCGCGCAGGTGACGTGCAGGACATCGATGGCGCGCTTGCCTTCGGTGGCAATCAGCGCGAGATGCAGATCGCAGCCCTGGCCCGACAACACCCGCGTAATCCGATGGAGCAGTCCCGGCGCATCGTCGGCGATGATCTCGAGCACCGTGAATTTGCGCGAGTGCTCGTTGTCGAAATGAATGACCGGCGGCCGGCGCACACGGCGCCGATTCAGCAGGCTGCGCTCGCGGCCCTTGAGAAGCGACGTGACATCGACCGACCCGGCCACGACCTGCGCGAGCATGGCGGAGATCTCCGAGCTGGCGGCCGCGTTCTGTTTGAGAAATCCTTCCTCGTCGGAGAACTCGAAGACGTCGAGGACCAGGCCGTCCGGCGTGGTCATCGCCTGACCTCGGAGGATGTCCATGCCGAAATACGAGAGCACACCAGACACGTTCGAAAACAGGAACGGCTTGTCGAGCGTGACCAGCGTCAGTTCCCAGACCTCGTCGTGGTTCTCGAGAAACGTGTGAATCTGATCCGGTTGAATGTTGCGGGCAAGACGCACGTGGCGGTACACGGCACCGAGACCAAACGTCGAGAGATAGCGGCGCGGCAGGCCTTCGAGGAAGCTGACCAGTTCCGCTTCGGAGATGTCGGACGGCCGCCCGGCAATCAATACCGAGAGCGCCGGGTGGTCGCCTTCCAGAAGGTGATCGGCGTAACCGAGCGTCAACCGATTGTACGCCTCGACATAGACCCGCCACAGGAGCTCTTCTTTCCACGGCGTCAACGTGTCGGGCGACACGGCACCGACATCAGCGAGCGTCATGAGGCAGAGCAGCTTGAGTTGCTCCTCGGTTCCGACGAGTTCGGCAAAGCGGGCGGCGACCTGCGGATCTTCCGCGTCACGCCGGAACGCCACCTGCGACATCTGGAGATGCTCCCGGATCAGGAATTCGACCGTCGCGCGTTCATCGTCAGGGAGCTCGAGGCGATCGAGGACGCTCTGTGCGAGCCGCACGCTTTCCTGCGCGTGATCCGCCTCGCGCCACTTGCCGACATCATGAAAGAGCAAGGCCAGCGTGAGCAGCTCCGGCGCGTGCAGCTCCTGGAGAATCGAGCCGAAGCGGCGGCGACTCGCGTTCGACGGATCGAGCAGTGATTCAACGCCGCGGATCGCCAGCAGCGAATGCTCGTCGACGGTGTACTTGTGATAGAAGTCGCGGACGACGCGGCATTGAATCTTGGCGAATTCCGGGAAGATTCGATTGAGCAGGCCGCAGTCGTGCATCTCCGACAGCCGATCGTAGAGACCAACCCGCGGGGTGAGCAGACGGCGCAGCTGAAGACGATCGCCTTCGGTCGCGACGAAATCATCCGCGGAACAGCGATTCAGGTTCTGCTCGATCAGGGTGAGCGACGATTCGGAAACCGGACACTGATATTCGAGCGCGATTCTGAAGGCCTCGAGCCAGAGCGACGGTTGCTGCATCGCCCGTTCCGGATTGGCGAACTGCACGCCGTCGACCGTGATCTCGAACTGCTTGCCGATCCGCCTGAGTGCTCCCTGAGGCCGCGGGTGCATCGCCTTCTGCGTCGATGCGAGCGCTCGCGTGACGACGCGCGCGCGGAGAAAATACTCCCCCATCAGCGCCTCGACGCGACTGTGCGGATGCGACCCCGCCGATCCCATCGCGTCGGCGACCTTTTCCTGCAGTTCGTGCGTCAGCAGGTTGACGTCGCGACCGCCAAGCCAGTGCAGAATCGAACGAATACGAAGGAGGAAGTCCTCCGCGTCGGCAACTCGATCGGCGTCGGTGTCGCGTCCGTTGGTGAAGGCGTCGGGCGCCATCCGGCGAAGATGCCTGGTTACCGCGATGTCGCGAAGGCCGCCGGGAGCCTGTTTGATATCGGGCTCGAGCTGATAGAGCGTGTCGTTGAACTGGTGGTGACGTTCGGCCACCATTGCCAGCAACGGCTCGATGATCGCCGGCACCTGTGACCCCGCGCGGTTGGCAATGCGATCGTACAGAGACTCGTCGCCGGCGAGGAATCGAAGATCGAGAAGGCTGAGGAGGAATTCCGGATTGGTCAGGTCCGGTTCGGCAAAGTCGCCGATCTCGCGGACGTGCTGCCCGAGTTCGAGGCGCAGATCCCAGAGCGGCTGCAGCACCGCCTTGACGAAGTGTTCCTCTGGACCAGCAATCGCGCCGTCAAAACCAATCAAGAGATCGACGTCGGAATGGAGGCAGAGCGCGCGGCGTCCGTAGCCGCCAACCGCGCAGACAACGAACGGAGTCGATGTTCGATCGCGGGCCGCGTGGACGATCGTCTGCACCACTCGGTCCATCTGAAACGCGTAGCGCGAGGCAGCGTCGCGACCCGCCCGCCCCTGTCGCGCCAGTTGCACGTACTCCTCCCGGGCCGTCGCCAGGCGCACGGCAGCACTCTCTTTCGATTCGGCTGCGTGAGTATCCGACCGGCCGGTCATTGCCTCGAGTGGTACTGCCTCCTGGTTGTGCAAAGCCTATCTCAATTGTGTTTGGCGCGATGCGGCGTCACGTGTTGGGCGGGGTCTAAAGACCCCGCCCTGCGAGCGGAGCACTGCACGAGGTTCGTTCAGTAAGTGAACGTCAGGCCAATGAGCGACACCGGCTTGAAGCCGTCGCCGCTGTTCAACAGCTTCATGTTGTCGCCCAGCCAGAGAAAGTCGACGCCGCCATGAATTTCGAGTGCTCCGCTCTTCCCCGAGGCCACCGGCACGCTCAACAGCGCGCCAAGATCGAAGTAGCCGAAGGTGTTGTCGCCGGTCGGGCCCTCGTAATAGTGGTTCAGACTCAAACCTGTCTTGACCGGCACATACAAGGTGGCTTTCGGAGCGAGCTTGATTCCAGGCTTCACGCCAAGCTCGAGATAGGTCCCCTTGTTCAAGCCGCCATCCGCCTGTCCATCGCCCAGTTCGAAGGCGAGCACGATCTTGGGAGCCAGGGGGAACGGACTCGTGCTGTCGTCGACAACCAGCGTCCCGGCCAGTTCCTGCACCGTCGCAAACCGATCGGCGGGGCTTGTGTAAGAGGTATAGAGAAGTCCGGGCTTGAGCTTCCCGGCGGTGAACGTCACCGACCCGAAGTAATCGCTCTCGTACCAGTTGCCGACATCGGCGGTCGAGTGAATGCTGTTCCAGGTGCCGACATCGAGGGTAATGCCGTGCTTGAGGCCGAACGCGATATCGGCGTACGGCTGGCCGATCGCGCCGCCGGATTCCTGGTGGATGCCGCGGAAGACATAGGCGGAGGCGAAATCCAGCCCAGTCGTGACGGTGTAGATCTTGGCGGGCGCCGCCGCCTCGGCAGGGGCAGGCGCTGCCGCTGTCGCCGACGTTGCGGCCGCCGCGGGGGCAGCATTGCTGGTCTGCGCCATCGCTGGTGCAGTGAGTGACGCCATCAGGCAAACGCTTGCGGCAATGACTCCGATCCTTTTCATGTTGCTCCTTTAATCTGCCGCTCCGTGAGGCGGCCGTTTCAACAGTCGCTCTGGACGTGACCTGAGCAAGGTGAACGCCAAAGTGCGCATGGCCGGCGAATTCGCAAAAAGCTGCAAATTCATTCGAATAAATCAGTGATCTGGTCGGATTGCCGATCGATCGGGGGTCGCGCCAAAACCAACAAATCACGCGCAGCGACGGCGCCAGGCGACAATAATGTAGATTTAAGGGAGCTGACCTGAGCGGTCTGGTTACTTACAAAAGGTGCAACAATGTCAGGGCGTCCGCAGCAAGACCGGGGAAAGTCCTCATAATCTGCCGATGGAGCCGCCGGGACACCGATCTTTCTGTCGGATCCGACAACTTTGATTGGAAGGGTCGATTACGACAAAATTGTTCGTTTTATACTTCGCCGTTACGCGACCGCCGCAGGCAGACTCGACGAGCCCATCAGGTACGAGTCGACACCGCGGGCAGCGCTACGGCCATCGGCAATCGCCCAGACGATCAGCGACTGTCCGCGCTGCATGTCGCCGGCGACGAAGACACCGCGCTCGCTCGTCATCCAGTTCTCGTCGCGCCAGACATTGCCGCGATCAGTGATCGTCACACCGAGAGTCGACAGCAGACTGCCCTGCTCGGGGCCAAGAAAGCCCATCGCCAGCAACACGAGATCGGCCTTCAGTTCGAACCGGGTGTCGGGCTGCGGCAGGAATCGCACGCGTCCGCCATCGCGCGACATCTCGACACGAACACCCTGCAGCGCCGAGACCTGTCCCTCGCCGTTATCGATAAACCGCTCGGTCGAGACGGAGTAGACACGTTCCCCACCTTCCTCGTGCGCGGCGGATGTCCGGAAGATGGTTGGCCACAGGGGCCATGGATTATCAGCCGTGCGCGTC
>Ga0310887_10000098_pt1 | contig 17401 bp, 20 predicted proteins | sample T60D4metaG_FD_202509 | JGI IMG/M metagenome (GOLD analysis project Ga0310887, IMG submission 202509) | Lab incubated soil microbial communities from West Virginia University Organic Research Farm, Morgantown, WV, United States - T60D4 | ecosystem: Environmental > Terrestrial > Soil >...
CCAGCGTTACAATGAGTCATTACTACTTCCCCATCATTGATCAAATCGGAGCCAAATCTCCCCAACAGCTTATTGGTTGTAACATCATCATGAGACATTTTGATTGCTTGAAGAATTACATGTTTCCTGATATCGTCCACTTCATCGTATTTCTTTGCTTCCTCAAATACTCTGTCTAATCCCCATTTTAGGTTAATCGCAGTGGGTCTGGTTTTGAGCAAAACATCGTAGGCAAGTTCTAACTCTTCCATCATCTTGACCTTGTTACTGCAGGTGCTATTGTTAGCACATAGGGCAAGCCCCATAGCAGCAGCAACGCCAATAGCAGGTGCGCCCCGGATTGCCAACTTCTTTATTGCATCAGCGATGTCCAGATGGTTCTTACAGATTATGTACTCTAGCGATTCAGGTAATTTAGTTTGGTCAATCAATTTCACACCATCATTTTCCCAAGCGATTGTAGTAAGATATTTCCCGTCGTTAGGCTTAGCCATAATTGATAAATTACATTTCTATTCATTATTTATTTCTACCAGCATAAAAGATACAATAAATATTTTTATGACAATGCATTCTCTTAATCGCATGATCTTTAAAATATCACCCATACTGCAAAATCCAAGGCGGAAATTAATAGTTTCATCTCAGGAAATTAATTTGAACATCACAGATGATAGTAATAGGAGAGAAAATACAATATTTGTTTTGATGGTTAAAGAATCGAGCGGATCAGCTGGAGGCAGGGGGGGAGGATCCGGTATGCGTAAGATTGACAAGATTTTGGCATTCAAGATGATTGGAAAAATCGATGAACAAATTTATGAAACTCAAGATTCACAAGAGATTGAGGAATTTGATATCCCATACAGTGCAGTAGCAATGGATATAGTTTTGGAATCTGGCGTTCCCTCTGTGGTTCAAGGGGTAATTGATCCGGATATGGTCAATAGATACTTAGAAATTGTAAGAAAAGCAACCCGATCATAAAAAAAATCAAAATAGTCATCTAATGTGTTTAAAGTAAAAATGTTCCTGCTTACAATCTAGAGAACAAAATTCAGACTTGCAACTGAAATCATTTTTTTCATAATTACACTTTATTGGCTCAATATTATTAAATTCTTTATTGCAAAAAGTACAAAAGCTCTCCAATAAAGGTATGCCTAGTTTTGTGAATTTTGAATCACACTTTCGTTTCTCTTTGTACCATAGAATTTGGCAAGATGTTTTTTCAGAAAAAGTCATCACAGTATCAAAAGCTTCATAAAAGCCAGCAGCCATGAATTGCCTGTAATATGTTTTATTTTTTGAATATGATTTAAAAAATGCAATGACCCAGTATTCTTCAGGAGGTTCAAAGTCTGATCCATGATCCATCACTCATAACATGTGCTTTAAGATTTAATACTCTGCCTATTATTGAATATCTCCAATGCCTTTACAAACCACATAAGCAGCTGCGTACTCTGGAAGACTATTTGTTCCAGTTTTTATGCTAAATTGCTTACCTTTCAACGATATTTTGACATTTAATTTAGATTCTATTTCAACGCTAGAATCTCCGATTAAGCATGCATCCGCAAATGGATTGAATGAATCCAAGTCTTTGCAAAAAGCTTTGATCAACCCACTCTTACTGTTAATGGAGCCGGCGAGTCTGAATATTCGATGAATGTCCATAGTGACATTAGGATCGATTTTTGCAGATAGGTCAAAAATATGAGTACTAATAATGTCACTTATATTGTTACTATTTACATCCTGCATGCGATGGTATTTCTTGACAAACTTATCATCAATCCTATGATTCTGAATGGGTAAATGCATGGATTCAAAAATTCTTTTCCTCCAGCCCTGGTTATATAGAATCTTATTTTGCATCGGAATAAGTACGCCTTCGGTGTTTTTTCTAATACCCAAATTCTCAATCATATAACCTTTGCACATCAAATATTGTGCAAAAGCGTTTCTTTTCTGAGCAGATGCACCATAAAAAATCTTATCGACAACGTGAATGTGATATCCGTTGTTACCCGAAAAGTATACAAATATATATTCTTTATCAATGCCAAAATCATCACAAAGTATCTCTGTTATCTTTTTGACTTCCCCGTTTAAAGATTTGATACACCTGGTGCACGGCATATCGATAATTTGCAATCGACTACTTTTGCAGCCTTCACATGTGGAGACGATGCCTTTAGAAATAAGGTTACAATCCTTACATAAAACTAAGTTATGACTTTGAGCACACTCTAAATGAAGATCCTTTCCATCAATATCAAATATAAGGTCAGACCCATTCCAACCTTTTTGATCGATTTCCGCCTTCGGATTTTGATACCTGGCAGAGGAAATAAAGATGTCGGAAGGAGAAAATTTTATAATATATGCGTACAACTCTTTCTTATCGTTAAAGGATAAATGTCTATGGATTTTTCCGTCAAAAAGTCTAAATCCAAATTCATGTTCATTTATCAACTCACCCACTTCAAGTTGTGAGTAATGATAAAAGTAATATCTCCTAAATATTTCTTCAAGCCAATTCTTGTTCTTATCGTCCGGCTCGGCATTTTGGTATTTGGGTTTATTCTTGTCCTTTTTGATGGAATCATTTGAATCAAAAGATAGCGCATCTGACATTCTAGATTTTCGATTTCTTTCTTACAAGCTGAATAGGATTGCTAATTCCATGACATACTTTTGTCTCATAGCATAAATTTTCTAGTTTGATCTTTTCACAAGAGGGAACATAATATTTTTTAGAACCACCTTTTTTTCCTGCAAGATGTTCCAATTGATATCTTGTAATTTTTTCATCGAAATCGGGTAATCGTTTGAAAAGTTCTAACATCTCCTCCAGAGTCTTATTGGAATAAATTAGAAATGTGCCCAAAAGCAATCTTGCAGGATGTGGCAAATTCTCACCTTTACGGATTTGATCATATATATGCTGAATGCAAGGAGGAGTAACCGCTTTATAAACAGTGGGATTGGGTAACGGGTGCATTTGTTCCCACTGAATTTTGATAGATTTTGAAATCGCCATTATGGTATCTGGGACCTTGTCAATATTCATCTTCTTGATCCTGTCAATTATTAGTAAATAAAGTTCATTTCTGAATAACCTTACTATTTCATTTCCGTCCAAATACACAAATCCATTGTGAATAGTTCTATTAACTAGATTCCATTCTTTCTCCTGGAATGCAATTGGGTGATCCAAATAATCAGATATTCGGATTTTGTAAAAGTTATAAACATTTTCTTCTAACAAGATTTTAGTATTAAATAAATCCTCAAAAATCTTGTAAAGTATCAGTTTGATAGTTTTGTCATCTCGGTTCGATGTATTCAAATCAGAAATAAGATACTTTTCAAATCTCATTGATTCCAATAAAGCAAATTTTTTAGTCACTGCGTCGATTGAAATAGATTTGACAAATAACAATGAGATAAGGAATAAGATAACCTCTTCCTGTACTATCGTTTCATGTGTTTTGCTGTAATTAATTTGATATTCATTCCTTCCAAAAAACAAATATTGCTCTATTTTTTTATTAGCCTTCTCTATGAGATGGAGATAATCTCTATTATTCAGATCCTCGAGTTTAAAATCATATTTAGTGATATACGAAAATGCTTCTTTTAAGAAAGGATATTTAGCCAGATCCTTATTACCAAATTTCACCACCAAATTGTACTTAGTGATATAACACATCAAAATTAAATAAAATTTTCTATGGATTAAACAATTAAATTTAGAACACGTTATCAAAAGATAGGTATATGGAAAAATTACAACTTTCAAACTCTTGCAAGAATTTAAAACACATAGAATGTGATGATTGCATGTGTAATTGTCATCTGCCCGGTACTATGGAAAATCTCGCAAGAAAGATATCAATGCTAGATAAAACAAATCCAGGATTCGGAGAGACTATTTAAAAATATATAGATTCTGACCGATGTGCCTAGGCTAAAATTGCTTGACAATCACAGGCTATAGTCAGGTCAGAAATTCAAAATTAAGTGAAGATCGATTCATCACTACTTGTGTCATTAGAGGTGGTTGAGCTCGCATTAGTGTCGGATGTTGACCAAAATTTGGGATACGTGTTTGGTTTCATAACGATCCTCTTTATTTGGAAGCAAATCCCCTTCTTTTTACTAAGAAATTCATCAAAGTCTAATACAGAAATACCCAGTCCAACGATTTCTCCTTTTAGTGAATAGATACCTACTAAATCGCCCTTTTTTAGATTTTGAGGAATAGACACTATGCCTGGAAGCGCTAACTGTGCGCCATGGCATAGAGCATCAATTGCAGTATCTCTAATAGTTATTGCTGGAATATGAGTCATAGCCATTTCAATTGGAAGTATTATTCTTCGAAGTTTCTCTTCATTGCCAGATTCTTTATGCAACTGAAATGCATCTACCAGATCATGTAGTCTAACAAAGTCGGTTTCATCTACAAAATTGCAAACCTTAGTCCTCCGTAACTCTATCATTGAGGCACCAACTTCAAGAACTTCTCCTATATCATATATCAGCTTACGAATGTATGTTCCAGACTCACATAATGTTCTTAACAATAACAATCGATCAAATTGATCTTCTAATTCCAATTCGTAAATAGTCCTAATACGCGTTTGACGTTTTACAGAAGATCTTTGGGGTGGCTTTTGATAGATAGGACCAGTAAATTCCTTCAATACTTGAACCAGTTTTTCACTGGAAACGTGGCTATGAAGTCTAGCCAGGGCAACATATTCCTTTGGCCCCATGAGTAGTACTGGAACTATTTTTGTTCCTTCATCTAAACCGATAGGTAGTAATCCGGTTGTCCCTGGATCCAAAGTACCGCTATGACCAGCTTTTTCCAATCCAAGTATTTTCTTAACGTATGAAACAATTTCGTGACTTGTAGTGCCTGGTGGTTTATCCAACAAAATCAGACCATAACTTAATAATTGTGCAATAGGTCTATTATTAGGATAGTATCCAAATTTCTCATCGGACGTCCCATCATTTATTTTTACTAGTTTATTTAATTGAGGGAGGTTAAATTCCATGAATTTTCGTTACCTTTAAATTCCATGCTATTCAAGATGAACTTATTACATTCTCTACTATGTTTTTTGAAATAATAATTAAAGATTCTAATGACAATATATCAGTATTCATGGCAAAGTCGAATACATCAAGCTTTTCCCCAAATTCGAACTGATAAAGTTTTTGGTAAATTAACTTATTTTCAACATCGCGTCGTTGTACTATTTTCTTGGCTATATTGATATCTATTTTGTCCCTCATTGACATCCGTTTTGATCTATTATCTACAGAACCCTGCAGCCAAAAATTTATTGTTGCGTCTGAGATCCATGGTAACGTATAACTAGTAATGACGACGTTTCCCTCTTTGACAAGCTCTATCAAACGATCATCCACCTCTCTGTCAAAGTTTGGATTATTGTTACGCTCATTCATAAATCTAGCTGCCTCTTCTGTATCCCACCAATCATGATTGAGTGATGATGAGTAGCCACGTTCATAGGCCATCATCTTTAATATATCTCCACCGTTCCACAGTTTTAGATTAAAATCCTTTGCTAGATTTTCAGCAATCGTAGTCTTTCCTACGGCGGGCCATCCAGAAATTACAATACTCATCCTGCGATCCGCATGGTCTTCACCTTTCTTAATATCCTTAATTTGATTCGATCCCATTTTTAACACTAGAACTAGATTTTGGTCAATAGTGACCTATGTATATATAAAGCTATCAATGATTTTTCTTCTATCATTTGCTTAATATGACCTTACGAATATCATCAGTAGCCTTTTCAATCTCATCTGTATTATTTTGTATAATATAGAAAGGGCAACCGGATATTATCGAACTTGAAGATATCATACTCTCAGATAGTCTTAAATCATCGCTAATACGGTCAATGGAAATCAAGTCTCTCTGTCGGCTATTATCATCAGTCCTTCTTTTATGAATCTCTTCGGATTTTGCTGTGATTAGAATCAAGTGGGACGGATTTATTATGGTTAATAGTTTTAGCGGAATACCCGGATAATAGCCTTGTTCAGTCCTGATAAATAAGTGAGTGTCGATAATTACAACATCATTACCTAGCGAATTAATATAGTTCGCAGTCATTTCTTGTAAAGACCTTTGCTGTTCGATCGATAACTTCCTCAGCTGGTCGCGATTGTTTATCGATAAGAGTTTTGCTTGTTCGAACATAATCTTTCCAAATTCGGCGATTTTTGTGTCGATACCCTCTTGAGAGAGTAAATTAAATACATTTGTTATAACAGTAGATTTTCCTACACCTGGAATACCAACTATCATAACGCGTTTAGTCATATAATTCTATTTAGAAAATAAATCCTTTATTTTTAGCTTTATAATTGACAATACCAGTTTGAATAAAGTGCATTGTATTAAAATTTGAAAATAAATGGTATGATAATGATTTTGATTTGAAATCATTATCATGTGACTCGATTCTCTAAGTGCGTCCTAACAAGGAAGCCAATTTTGGCATATGAACATCGACTTGTTCTCTGACCAACAAGTTATAGTAGTTCACAAGTATATCTACCATCAGTAACAAACCTATTCCAGTTCCGAAAACGTTGAATAAATCTGATACCGAAGCCAATAACCCGATTATTACTCCTCCTATTATTGTCACAGACGGGATATATCTGTTCAGTAGGGATTCCACCGAACTTTCCGACCGTCTAAACCCAGGTACTTGGACATCCGCATCCAATAGGTTCTTTGCCGCTGCCTTCGCAGAGAGTCCACCTAGCTCTACCCAAAGCCGGCCAAAGATGGTAACAATAGTGGTCAAGAACAGTACATATACAACCGCTCTGACGGGATCCGCTACGACAGCCTCAAAGGATCTAGGTGCAGTTATGTAATAGAATAGACCTCCAGTCGGCTTCTGAGATTGTGCATCATATTGCGCTATGTAGTTGAAGGCAGGATTATCGTTGTTGGGATTGTAATTTACCCAGAGCATTTGCCCTATGAAAAGCGCGTTCGCCAACAGCGCAGACGCCAAAATCACAGGGATGTTTGACGTATAAAGCAGTTTGATTGGATACGTCGCTGTAAACCCACGGTACCGCGTCGACACTATTGGTATGTCCACATGTATACCCTGTACGTATACCAATAGCAGCAATATCCCCGCGGTCATCCCAAATCCAAAGAGACTGGGCATATTTGGAACAGGTGCAGGTGGTGACGAACGGAGTACAGCGTCTCCTATATTACCCTCCATTCCGCTTGTGATCATGAAGGGTATCAAGCCACTAGGCTCAGTGCCACCTGGTACCGGTAAGGGATTAAACATACTCCACATTATCCCTTGTGCCACCCCGGCCATGATGAATATACTGATCCCAGAGCCAAGTCCCCATCCCTTCTGAACCAGTTCATCCAAGTACATGACCACGATGGACGCGGCCATCAACTGCGCTATTAATACGGCCAGATGGTAGCCCGATGGAGTGGCACCGCCATATACACTTACACCATACAGTAGTGTTTCTGCAACGATTACAATTATTGTTACTATTTTTGTAGCAGATGTAAAAAGGGATCTATCATTGGGATCCTTGAAGTTTAGTTTTAAAATATCCGAACCTTTCAATAACTGCATTAACAATCCAGCAGTAACAATAGGACCAATACCAAGCTCCAACAAGGTTCTCTGTTGGGCAGCAAAGATTACTCTGGCAAATGCCAATGGATCGGCGGCAGGATCAACATTTACTCCAAATAATGGAACCTGCCCCATTACTAGGTATATAAGCATTGCAATACCCGTCCATATTAGTTTATTAGTTAGAGTAATTTTCTTTTTAGGTTTCTCAACTTGAGGGATAACAGGGGAGATTGTCTTTACGATTGTTCTAAATATACCATCATTCTGTACTGAGCTCATCTAAAATTAGCACCTCTCCTCCAGCTGCTGTGATTTTGTTTTTGGCAGAGTCTGAGATTCTTTTTACCCGAACTGTAAGGGCAGAGTTTATAGCTCCGCCACCTAAGATCTTGTCATACCCTAACTTTTCTAGATCAAGTATGACCTTACCATCTTCACTAGTTTCTGAATATTTTACCAATTCATTCAGGTCTCTAAGATTTATCCATTTTAAAGAATCACTTGGTCTTAATGCATGAAATTGCTCATGCCCAAAGTGATTTGGTTCCTCTTTAATTGTTCTTATGAAGAAGTGTTTGTGCTTTCCAGCGCCTCCAACGCCTCCTCTACTGCCCGAAGCTCTATGTTGACCAATTTGGCCCCATCCGCAGAAGCGACTTCCACGTTGTTTTCTACTTTTTCTTAGTCGAGTAGCCATCAGTTATCACCAATTTTCCCTTAGTGGATAAGCAACTTTGGGTGTAAATATTAAAGTTTGCAATTCTTTGCTATCAGACAAACAATTATTATTCATTATCTACATCATCCTCTTTACGATTTCTAACAAATCTTTATTCTCCCCCAATATTCCGTTTTGAGAGTGCAAAAGCTTTGATTTTTTCTTAAATCCGCCTCTAGGAGGATTCAACGCAAACCATGGTTTTATTCCATCTAATTTTGAAAGATATGTTTCATTCTTAGAGATATCAGAGACAACCTTATCAATGTCAGGATTGGATGTTTTTCCAGATTCCTCATGCCTTTGGTTGGATAACAGCTTAGATGATGATGCACGGCCTTTTTGTTCGATAAATTCTCTGATAAAGTTTTCCTCAACAGATGTCCAAGAAACAATTTCTTTTATTTTCCTGAGCATACCTAACGTTTGGTCATTTTCTGGAATCAGGGTTGCTCGAAATTTCTTGTTAAGATGTAAACCTTCAAGTGTTACATTTGCCCAATTGGGAATGTTAACAGTCCCTTTCATTCTAACTACTAAATACACCATTTCAATTCCTATCCTGTGATAAACGTACTTCTCAATGCACTAAAAATTGCTTTTGCGGTAGACGACATTGTGTTGGTAGATCCAAATGACCTACTCCAGCAGTCCTTTAATCCTGCTAATTTCAACAAGTTTCTGATATTCTCACCGGCCACTATACCTAATCCACGAGGGCCAGGGATCAATTCAATCGTTACACTGCCACCTCTACCCTGTACCTTAAATGGTACTGAATGAGCTTGGTGACATCGACATTCCCAACTTCCACATCCCAATTTTACTGGGATGACGTTTAGGTAAGAAGCATTGGTGGCCTTGTCGATAGCATTCCTCATTTGTGAGGCTTTACCTTTTCCAATTCCAAACCACCCAGACTCATTGCCTATTGCCACAAGAGCATTAAATCTAGTGAGTTCGCCTGCATCGGTTTGTTTTTGTACTATTTCAACACTTACTACTTGAGTCTTGATATCAGGTAAAAGGTGTTTCACAATCTCAGATTCTTGAATCCTCATACCATTTTCAAAAATTTGCTCCATGGAGTTTATTTTCCCATTGGCTACCATAATACCTAGTGCAGTTCTTGGCTTCCATTCTACTTCAGGTTCACTAGGTCTAGACATCCTACTCATTAATTACACCCGATCCATAAGGCATTAGCAATCTATTAATCATAATAACTTTCATTCTCAACACATCAGTACCTTATCAAAATCAATTATTTTTTTGTTTATTATTCTTTCGGTGAATATTTTCGTGGTCATAGTTTCACCTTAATTGAAATTTCCAGCAGAAATTCGTGTTTTCACTTCTTCAAAATGTTTTGGATATTCTTCTGGATTAATGTTCTTACTAAATAACCCAGAAAATTGTTTCTCATATTTATTTTTATCCTCCTTCAGAATGGTGGCATATTGAGATATGTGTGAACCATTTATTCGATTCTCATCAGGCAAAGTTTCTTCAGATAATGGAATATTGACCCCAGCAGCAGCAATGCCTTTAAGACAAGCTGCTATCTTGCTTGTGAATGATGCTTGACCGGTATATAAAATTGCAGAATCAATTTTTTTGGCAAGCATTTTTTTTCCAAGCATCAATCCGACCAGATAACAAGCTGATAAATTGTTGGTAGAGCCTTTCCACTCAAATTTAGTCAGTTCCTTACTACTGGAAAACGAGAGGACGATATCACCTTTTATTGCCGGTTTGATTAATTGACAGTGAATATTTTGATTACTTATTCTTACCGTTATGAAATTTCTTTTGCTAATTAACACAGCCTTTCTTTTTCTATAATTTGTTTTATTATTTCTTATTCTTTTAAGCGTTTTAATGTAAGACATTCATTACCTCTTCTCCTTTATACTAACAATCAAAAAAACTCTCTTAAATCTCTTATAAACGTTTTAAAACAGTAGACAAAATAAATAATGCTGACCAATTAAGTGATCACACCTATCATCAAACTTGAAATAAGATTCATTTTAAATCCGCCAATCAACCAAAATATTTGAATCATTTTGAGTTTGTTTTGAATGATAGACTTTATACCAAGTCCAAAAGCCCTGGTACAATTTGGATTCCAACTCTAATCATCGTTAAACTTTCAGTCATGAAAAAAAGTATGATTATACAAAGCAGTGAACCTAAGTTTTCGCAAATGGTTACTTGAAGATCCTGTTAAAGTTTTGAAATGCTGATAACCCAATCGGAAGGAAAGTCCATTAGATCTTCACATGTCTGCATCATGGCAATTAGTTGAACATTAGTTAAATTGTCATCTTTCCTCGTATCGAAAATACGAAAGGTTTTAACAAATAATTTACCTGCTGTCAACATCAAAAACCTTACAAATGACTCAAAAAATTCTAAGGTTAAAATACATTTTGCATAGACATCATGAATGTATTTTTACTCTCTACCGGCCCTTGTTAGCGATTATACTTGCAAAAATGCCTCCCCCTATTCCGTTGTCTATATTTACAACAGAAAGACCAAATGAACAGGTCTGAAGCATAGACGCCAAAGCACCTGTACCATTATCCCCATAACCATATCCAACAGAACAAGGCACTCCTATTACCGGAACTGATACCAAAGAGGTTACTACAGCTGGAAGTGCCCCCTCCATTCCGGCAACTGCTACTATCACATCAATATCACTTGACATCATTTGCTTCAATGAATTGAGCAATCTGTGAATCCCAGCTATTCCCACATCATAAGCAAGATAAGACGTGCAACCCATTGCCAAAGTTGCCAAGCGTGCCTCTTCAGCAATCCCCACATCAGAAGTCCCAGCACAGATGATTCCCACTTTACCACCTCTACTTACAGGAAGAGAAGATATCGAGTCATAGATTAATAAAGAAGTTCCATTGCGGCTTCTGTCTACAATAAAACCCCTTTTGCCATAATAATCTACTAACTTGCCTACTACCAAAGGCTTGATTTTACTCACAAGTACATAGCCTTTCTTCTCAAGGATTCGATTAATAATAATCACTAATTCGCTAGATTTTTTGCGTGACGCCAGAATAATCTCTGGAATAGATTTTCTAAAATCGCGGTTAATATCAATTTGAGCTACATCATTCTCGATGTATTCAACAGAAAAAAGTGAAATAGATTTGATCACTTCATCAAGGCTTTTCTTGTTATTGTAATAGTCTAATAGAATATTTCTTAGATCCATAAACCATGCAAACAAGTTAAAGCGGCAGAAGAGAGATTGCCTCTTTTACATTTTTAACTCCGTTTGTGAATTCTTGGTGTTCAAATTCGTTAAGGGGCAATTCGATAATATTTTCTACTCCGTTTTTCCCAAGGACTGCAGGAACCCCTATACACACATCACTTACTCCATATTCACCATCAAGATATGTAGATAATGGAATAACAGTTCTTTTGTCTTTTACTATGGATTCAACCATAGTTGCCACCGCATTACCTGGTGCATATACTGTAGCACCTTTGTATTTGATGACTTCCGCAGCCACTTGTTTGGTTTTTTCATAGATTTCTTTTGATTGCCTTTCATCTATGAAATGACTTAAAGGTATTCCAGAAATCGAAGAAAATCTAATTAAAGGTAACATTCTTTCTCCATGTTCACTAATCACCATTGCTGAAATTGAAGTTCGGGACAAACGAGTATATTCATTGATGAAGCTAGAGAATCTTGACAAGTCCAGCATTCCTCCCATTCCCATTATATTATTCTTAGGAAATTTGGTAGTCTTTAGTGCAAGATATGTCATAGGATCCAAAGGATTGGTTACTATAATTAATTTGCATGTTTGACGATGTTGAGCTATTTTTGTTGAAACATCCTTAACAATAGAAGCATTCGTCTTTAGGAGATCCATTCTCGTCATTCCAGGTTTACGCCCGATCCCTGCAACTAAAATTACTATCTCCGAATCCCTCAAAATACTAAAGTCATTGGTGCCCTGGACAAAACTATCTATACCTTGTTCAGACAATTGATGATTGATATCCATTGCTTCCCCCTGTGGCAATCCCTCGATTATGTCAATCAGATTTATTTGAGGATCTAATTCTCTTATACCGCAATTTAAGGCGACTGAGGCCCCTACTCTACCAGAACCAATTATAGATATTGTCATACAAATGTGACATTATTTTTTTTATTTATAGTTTTAAATTCTTTCTAAAATTCAGATCTAATATTCATACGGATGTACTAACAGAGCATTACCCATTGACATTTGATCTGGACCTTAAAACCCATTATAGAGGAGCCATATAATAAAAATATAGTTGAGAAAGATAGTTGTAATTGACTCACAGGTCGCAGGAATTTCAGGGGATATGTTCTTATCTGCTTTGGTGGATTGTGGTGCCGATAAGAATAGAATCATAAATAACATAAAGATGATAGAGAAACTATTTTCCAATACCAGAATAAAAAAGGTAGAATTCATAAATTCTGAATCAAATGGGATAAGAGCAACCAAATTTCATTTTGAGATTGAAGAGAATTCACTAGAACGAAATGCTTCCGAGATGTTAAGAATTCTGGCAAATTGCTGCAACGTTACTAATCTTTCCGATACGGCAAAAAAATTTGCAATGGAGACGATAAAAACCATAATTAGAATAGAATCAAGAATTCATAATAAAGAAGTTGGAGACCTACATCTTCACGAGTCCTCTAGCATCGACACAGCTGCAGACATAATTGGCAGTGCAACTGCTCTAGATGATTTGGATCTTTTCTTTAATACAACTTTTTATTCTACCAAAGTTGCCGTTGGTGGTGGAATAACCCAATTCTCACACGGGACGATTCCAAATCCTACTAACGCGGTGTTGGAAATTTTTAAGCTTTTGGAGATACCAATAACTGGGGGTCCAATCCACTCTGAAATAACCACTCCTACTGGAGCCGCCATCTTGGCTGGATTGAATCCTAGAATTATTAGTACGTATCCTGAATTTATACCTCATAAAATAGGCTATGGTACTGGATTTAAGAAATTTGAGGGCATCCCTAATATATTGAGAATTTCTATTGGAAAATCAAATATTCATAACTCCATTCAATCAGACACAGTATCGGTTCTTGAGACAAATATTGATGACATGACCGGTGAGATGATAGGTGATTTGGTAGAAAAGATATCAAAACAGGATGTAGGAGTAAAGGATGTTACATTGGTTAGCGGAATAACAAAGAAGAACAGACCAGTACATATTCTGAAGGTTATTTGCTCTGAGGACATTGAAAAAAGGATCATCGAATTAATATTCAATGAGACAGGAACACTAGGGATTAGAAAAACAATTAATGAAAGATATAAACTAGAGCGGTTTAGCATAATGCTCCCCATCATAATAGAAAACCATGAATATGTCATAAGTGTAAAAATATCAAAGGATCAGCAAGGAAGAATAGTTAACGTAAAACCAGAGTTTGAAAATATAAGAGAAATTGCAAACAAGCTAGGTCTCCCTTTTAAGAAGACAATGGAAACAGTCAATAATTTAATATTTCAAAGGAATCTATACGACATATAGCTGATCTAGGATGTCGACCAATTCAACTAAACGTATGGAAGATTCAAAACAAAGCAGATATCCCTTACTAATTAACTGGTTTAAATCCAGAAATTGTAAGGTTATAGTCGCCCTGTCTGGAGGAGTAGATAGCGCATTAGTGACTCTCGCAGCAAGGCAAGCACTAGGAAAAGAAAATGTTCTAGCGATCACAGCAAATTATCAGACTTTGGCAAATGAAGAATTAGAAACAGCTAAAAAAGTGGCCAAAGAGATTGATGTAATTCATCATTTGTTAGAATATAACGAATTAGATAATCCGAATTTCACCAAGAACGACAGCCTTCGTTGTTTTCACTGCAGAAATGAGTTGGCCATCAATTTACTGAAGGTGGCAAAGGAGAAAAACATCTCACTAATTGTAGATGGTACCAACCTTGATGATGTAGATGATGATAGGCCAGGTATGATCGCATTACATTCTATGGGAATTAAGAGTCCTCTATTAGATATTGGATTGGGTAAGAAAGAAGTCCGCCACTTTGCTAAGATTAACAATTTGTCTGTTCATGATAAACCTTCGAATTCATGCTTAGCGTCACGTGTTCCTCATGGAACGGAAATTAATTCGGTCAAATTAAGACGCATTGAAAGATGTGAGATGATAATAAAAAAATTGTCTGGTGTTAGACAAGTAAGAGTAAGGGATCATGACACAATAGCGAGAATTGAGATTGAGAGGAGTGAAATCAGCAAGTTATGCAACCTAGACAAAATTGACAAAATAGTATTTGAGATTAGAGAATTAGGCTTTAAACATGTAACGTTAGATCTAGAAGGATATGGAAAAAAAGAAATCGGAAAACTCAATGAGGATGAGATAATAACAATAGATAAATATGTCAAAAAATAGTCTTACTAAAACCAAGGAACCCATTTATTTGGATAATGCATCTTCCTCTCCGATTGACATTAGTGTAATAAATGAAATGTTACCATTTTTAACCGATTTTTATGGTAATCCTTCATCACTTCACGGTTTGGGTAGAAAATCTAATCTCGCCGTTTCTAAGGCTAGGAGACAGATATCCAAATTAATCGGCTCTAGATCTAACGAAATTTATTTTACCTCTGGAGGTACTGAATCTAATAACTTAGCCCTGATTGGAAGTGCAAGACTGATCTGTAATTTAAAACCGACTTGTAAAAGAATATTGATTTCCAAGATAGAACATGATTCCATAATAGAGACTATCAAATTCATAGAGAAGGACATGGGATTTGAGATAGATTATGTACCTATAGAGAAAGATGGATCAATTGATTTAGATATTTTTAGGGAAATGGTATCAACAAAAACCGGTTTGATTAGTATAATGCTAGCAAATAACGAAATAGGAACTATACAACCCATCAGAGATATGGTTGAAATCGCAAAAGCAAAAAATAATGAAACTATTTTTCATTCAGACGCCGTTCAAGCTCTTGGGAAGATTCCGATAAATGTTAATGACCTGAAAATAGACATGATGACGATTTCATCCCATAAGATAAACGGACCAAAAGGAATTGGAGCACTGTTCATAAAACAAGGAATACACATAAAGCCGATAATATTTGGCGGCGGACAAGAAATGAATCTAAGATCAGGAACAGAGAATGTAATTGCCATTGTTGGATTTGGCAAAGCATGTGAAATTTGGAAGGAGAAGCTCGCATCCGTCCAAATTAAGATTAAGGGACTTCAAAAGTACATGATAGATAGAATAATTAATGAAATACCAGGCTCTGTACTAAATGGATCAATGGAGAATCGAATTTTCAACAATGTTAACTTTTCTTTTTCTGGAATAAATGGAGAAGACTTGTTGATAAAACTAGATGAATATGGTATTGAGGCTTCTACTGGTTCTGCTTGTTCTTCAAACAAAAAACAAAAAGCATCTCATGTTCTAAAAGCTTTAGGACTGACGTATGATCAAATTAGTGGTTCAATAAGGTTTTCCATAGGTTACCAAAACACTCAAGAGGAGTTGAAAATTGCTATTGACGCTTTAAAAAACCTAATTAAAGAATTTAGAAAAATAAACGGGAATAGTTTTGCGTGAAGCAAAGGTTAACTACTACACCATTATCTAGCATTCATAATAATAGGTATACCTTGAAGAAAATTCTGAGGGTAATATAGAAAGATTCTTTTTAATGCTGATCGCATATTATCATAATATGGCTTCGAACCAGAAAAACAATTTGAATAGTGAGACTACTAGTAAGAATATGAATGTAGGCGATAAGGCGCCAGATTTTGAGCTCTTAGACACGAATCAGGAAGTTCATAGATTATCGGACAATAAAGAAGGATTGACAATCTTGGCGTTCTTCCCTGCCGCAGGTTCTCCAGTTTGTACGGTGGAGATGTGTAATTTTAGAGATACCCTTAGTAGTTTGAAAAAAGAAAACATAAGTATCTTGGGTATATCGGTAGACAGTCCTTTTGCAAATAAAGTTTTTGCTGAGCACCATAACCTAAACTTTCCAGTTCTGAGTGACTATAATAGAGAAGTGATCGAAAAGTACAATGTTGTAATGCCTAGTTTAGGTAAATTAAGAGATTTCAAAGTAGCTAAAAGATCTATATTCATTGTGGACAATAACAACGATAAGATAATATATAAATGGGTATCAGATAATCCGCTCCTAGAACCAAACTATGAAGAAATCAAGACCATAATCTCGTGAAACTCTGATTTTCTTTTAGTTGTTTAAATGACTGATCTTTTGCAGCAATGATTGGCAATTTATTGCTAAATCAATCAAGAATTGCTACAACATCATTTCTTGAAATACTCTGACCTTCTTTAACTTTGAGATCTCTTACTGTCCCATCTCTAGGTGATTTTATGGCAACTTGCATTTTCATGGATTCCAAAACTACGATGTTATCCCCCTGTTTGACAGCATCACCCTTATTTACCGATATTGATATTACCCTTCCAGGTATCTGACTGGAGATCGTATTCATGGAGGCGACACCTCCTGAATTGGCTCTTGATTTTTCTATTATTTCAGTTAGTTTTGCATGTTTCTTGAGAGCCATTGATTGCCCATCTAACAATATCTTTAATTCTGTGCTTGTGACTTCAAGAATCTTGATTTCATGAAAAGCATTATCAAACAAGAATTCAAATTTATCCGATTTCATATCTAATACTTTTATAAGATGATCTGATCCATTAATTTGGACAACTAAATTACTATCCTTATCAAAACCTATAACTTTACCTTCAAATTCTTCTTGTATATCATCAACCTTTATTTCCATTCTATTTCAAGCAACTCCACCAAATTTCCAGTTATTCTGAACAGAGTGATCTCTCTTTGAGTGACGTTTCACATTTTCAGTTTGGATGAT
>Ga0310887_10000099_pt1 | contig 17363 bp, 19 predicted proteins | sample T60D4metaG_FD_202509 | JGI IMG/M metagenome (GOLD analysis project Ga0310887, IMG submission 202509) | Lab incubated soil microbial communities from West Virginia University Organic Research Farm, Morgantown, WV, United States - T60D4 | ecosystem: Environmental > Terrestrial > Soil >...
CCCCGCCGAGGCGGGGCTGAAGTCCCGCTATTGGGAGGAACAACTCAGTCGCTCATCACGTTCGGGTACACCATCCCGCCCGAGACGACGCAAACCATCACCTTCAGTATCCAGACGAATTTCTGCTTCCCGGTCATGTCCCTGAATTTCGTCGATGCCCGCTGCGCTTCTGCCATGGTGCCTCCTGGTTCAGGGCATTTAACTGCACGGATGTAAGCGGGAAATTGCGTTGTCACACGCTGTTACATCGCTTGACGCGCGGCGTGCCGCGGTGCGATATACCCGGCAGATGGACCGGGCCGACCACGTGCTCGTCGTCGACGACGACGCCGAGATCCGCAAGCTGCTGGGCGAGTACCTGGAGCGCAACGGCTTCCGGGTCTCGCTCGCCACCGACGGCGCCGAGATGCGCCGCGTGCTCGACCGCAGCCGCCCGGACATCGTGGTGCTCGACCTGATGCTGCCGGGCGACAGCGGCCTCACGCTGTGCCGCGACCTGCGCGTCAACTCCAGCCTGCCGGTGATCATGCTTACCGCGCGCACCGAGGAGGTCGATCGCATCGTGGGCCTGGAGATGGGCGCCGACGACTACCTGTCCAAGCCCTTCAGCCCGCGCGAGCTGCTCGCGCGCATCCGCAGCATCCTGCGCCGCACGCGCGGCCTGCCGGCCGAGCGCGGCGGCGGCGGCGCGCATCAGGTGCGCTTCGCCGGCTGGACGCTCGACCTCGCCGCGCGCCAGCTGGTCGCGCCCGACGGCGTGGTGGTGGCGCTGAGCGGCGCGGAGTTCAAGCTGCTGTCGGTGTTCGTCGAGCACCCCAACCGGGTGCTCGACCGCAACCAGCTCATGGACCTCACGGTGGGACGCGACGGCTCGCCGTTCGACCGCTCGATCGACGTGCAGGTGAGCCGCCTGCGCCTGCGGCTGCGCGACGACGCGCGCGAGCCGCGCATCATCAAGACGGTGCGCAACGAGGGCTACGTTCTGGCCGCGCTGGTCGAGCGGCTGGGTGGATGAGGCTGCTCCCGGCCTCGCTCTTCGGGCGCACGATGCTGGTGCTGGTCGCGGGGCTGATCGTGGCGCAGGTCGGCAGCATGGCGATCCATCTGTTCGACCGCGGCAGCTCGGTCTACCGCCTGGCGTCGCTGCAGATCGCCTCGCAGATCGCGCAGACGGTGCGCGTTCTCAACCGGCTGCCCACGGACCAGCGCGCGAAGGTGGTGCAGGAGGTGAGCGGGCCGCACCTGCGCGCCGCGCTGCGCCGGGAGCCGGTGGAGGTGGCGAGCGGCTTCAGCGAGCACGACCGCTACGAGGCCGAGTTCACCGAGGAGGTGCAGCGCCAGATCGGCGCGCGCTGGCCGATCCGCGCCGACATCAATCCGCATCCGCGCGACGGGGACCAGAGTCCCGGCCCGTTCGCCCTGTGGATGGCGCGCCACTTCTATTTCCTGCTGCCCGAGCCGTTCTCGATCGTGGTGCAGGTGGTGCTCGAGGACGGCACGGTGGTGGTGTTCGACGTGAACGTACCGCAGGAGCCGCTCAGCCGCCTGGAGGCGATCGTGCCGCTCATCCTGCTGCTGATGCTGGTGTGCTTCTCGCTCTCCGGCTTCCTGGTGCGCATGACCACCGGCTCGCTCGACCGCCTGGCGCGCGCCGCGGACGCCATCGGGCGCAACCCCGAGGACGCGCCGCTCGCCGATAGCGGGCCGAGCGAGATCCATCGCGTGATCGCCGCGTTCAACCGCATGCAGCAGCGCGTGCTCGACTACCTGGTCGAGCGCGGCCGCCTGCTCACCGCGATCTCGCACGATCTCAAGACGCCGATCACGCGCCTGCGGCTGCGCGCCGAGATGCTGTCCGACGGCGAGATCCGCGCCAAGATGCTGCGCGACCTGGAGGAGATGCAGACCATGGTCGGCACCACGCTCGACTTTTTCCGCACCACCGGCAGCAATCCGCAGCGCCAGCCGGTGGATATCGGCGCCCTGATCGAGAGCATTTGCGAGGACCGGCGCGAGTCGGGCCCGGCGCTCAGCGTGCGCGGCGCCGCGCAGGCGCCGTTTCGCGCCGACCCCCAGGCGCTGCGCCGCTGCCTGGAGAACCTGATCGAGAATGCGCTGCGCTACGGCGGCGGCGCCGAGATCGAGGTGACCGACTCGTCCGACCGGCTGCGCATCGCGGTCATCGACCGCGGGCCGGGCATTCCCGAAAGCGAGCTCGAGCGCGTGTTCGAGCCCTTCTACCGCCTCGACGCCTCGCGCAACATGGACAGCGGCGGCACCGGGCTCGGCCTGTCGATCGCGCGCAACATCGCGCGCTGGCACGGCGGCGACGTCACGCTGCGCAACGCGCCGGGCGGCGGACTGATCGCGGAGCTGGCACTCCCGCGCTAAACTTTGCGCATGAAACTCCAGCTCGTCATCGGCAACAAGAACTACTCCTCCTGGTCGATGCGGCCATGGGTCCTGCTGCGCCAGGCGCAGATCCCGTTCGAGGAAGTGCAGCTCAAGTTCGGCCAGAGCGACGGCGGGCTGACCGTCCCCGGTATCGAGAAATATTCCGGCGCGCGCAAGGTGCCGGTGCTGCTGGTCGACGGCGAGCCGGTGTGGGATTCGCTCGCCATCTGCGAGACCGTGGCCGAGATGTTCCCCGGCAAGCATCTGTGGCCCGAGGCGCCGCAGGCGCGCCGCTTCGCCCGCTCGGCGTGCGCCGAGATGCACTCGGGCTTCCAGAACATGCGCGGCAAGATGCCGATGAACATCCGCGGCAGGTACCCGGGCAAAGGCCTGACGCCTGAATCGCGCAAGGACATCGACCGCATCGTCGGCCTCTGGACCGAATGCCGCGAGCGCTTCGGCGGCGCGGGCAGCCTGCTGTTCGGCAAGTTTTCCGTGGCCGACGCTTTCTTCGCGCCGGTGGTGATGCGCTTCCAGGCCTATACCGTCAAGGTGCCGCCGGCGGTGCAGGAATATTGCGAGGCGGTCAAGGCGCTCGCCGCGGTGCGCGAGTGGTGCGACGGCGCGCGGCGCGAGACCGAGTTCGTCGCCGCCGACGAACCCTACGCAACGAAGTGAAGGTCTATACCGTAGGCGGAGCGGTTCGCGACGAGCTGCTCGGCCTGCCGGTGAAAGAACGCGACTACGTCGTGGTCGGCGCCACGCCTGAAGAGATGGTGAAGCTGGGCTACAAGCCGGTCGGCAAGGATTTCCCGGTGTTCCTGCATCCCGACCCGCCGCACGCGGAATACGCGCTCGCCCGTACCGAGCGCAAGAGCGCCCGCGGCTACAAAGGGTTCACGGTCTATGCCTCGCCCGAAGTCACGCTCGAACAAGACCTGAAGCGCCGCGACCTGACGATCAATGCCATCGCCAAGGCCGAGGATGGCACGCTGGTCGATCCATTCGGAGGGCGGAAAGATCTTTCTTCGAGAGTTCTGAGGCATGTCAGCGAGGCCTTCGCGGAGGACCCGGTCCGTATCCTTCGCGTCGCGCGCTTCGCGGCGCGCTTCGGCTTCGCCGTTCACCCGGAGACGATGACGCTCATGCGTCAGATGGTCGGCTCGGGCGAGACCGACTACCTCGTTCCCGAGCGCGTCTGGCAGGAATTCTCCAAGGGCCTGGCCGAGGCGCACCCGGAAAAGATGTTCGAGGTGCTGGAGCAAAGCGGCCTGCGCCAGACGCTGCTGCCCGAGATCGCTTCGACGCCCAAGAAGTGGCCATCCGCGGTTCCGGCGCGGTTCGCCTTGCTCACCTGGCCGCTCCAGGAAGGGCAGGTGAACGCGCTCACCGATCGGCTCCGCACCCCCAACGAAGTGCGCGAGCTCGCGCTCACCGCCAGCCGCTGCCGGAACAAGCTGCGCAGCTCCACCCCCGAAGGCCTGCTGGAGCTCTTCAAGAGCGCCGATGCCTTCCGGCGGCCGGAGCGCTTTGCCGAGCTGCTGGAGGTGGCGCGCTTCGCTGATCCGGGCGTCGACCGCGCGGCCATCGAGCGCGCGCTGCACCTCGCCACCGCGGTGGATGCGGGAGAAATCGCGAAACGTGCAAGCGGTGCCGAAATCGCGCGCCTGGTCGACGAGGCGCGCGTCAAGGCGATCGCGCGCGGCTAGAGGACCTTGCTGACCAGCCAGACCAGCAGCGAAAACAGCAGCGTGCTGCCGATGGGGATGTAGTACATTCGCCCGCGCACCGGCACGTTGAAATCGCCGGGTACGCGCCAGGCGCGATAGCGCTGCGAAATCACCGCGAAGACCACCAACACCAACACGACTGTCACGAGCCACTTCACCATGATCGAACTCTATACCTGGAGCACGCCCAACGGCCGCAAGGTCTCCATCATGCTGGAGGAATGCGGGCTGCCCTACAACGTGCACAAGATCAACATCGGCACCAACAGCGAGCAGTTCACGCCCGAGTATCTGAAGATCAATCCGAACGGCAAGATCCCGTCGATCGTCGACCCGCAGGGACCCGACGGCAAGCCGATCGCGCTGATGGAGTCGGGCGCGATCCTGATCTACCTTGCCGGCAAGACCGGCAAGTTCCTGCCCAGGTCCGACCGCGCCAAGTACGTCGCGCTGCAATGGCTGATGTTCCAGATGGGCGGCGTCGGGCCGATGTTCGGCCAGGCGCACCACTTCATGCGCGCCAAGAAGGACGAGATCCCGTACGGCAGCGAGCGCTACGGCAACGAGGCCAAGCGCCTGTACGGGGTGATGGACAGGCACCTCGCGAAGAACGACTACTTCGCCCCCGAGTATTCGATCGCCGACATGGCGATCTATCCGTGGGTGGCGCGCCACGAGTGGCATCGCGTCGACCTGGCGTCGTTTCCGGCGGTGAAGCGCTGGTACGACAAGGTCGGCGCCCGGCCGGCGGTGGTGAAAGGCATGGCGGTTCCCGGCTAGGCTGGCGCCCGCGGCCGCGCCGCACCCTGAACGTTCAGGGCTTCTTCGCGTATTTCGCGAGGAAGGCGTTGATCTCCTCGACGCGCAATTCCGGCTCGCCGGGCAGCGGCTTCGAGCCCACCACGCGGTTCATCCACTCCATGTTTTCCTGCATGCGCGCCACCACCGAGCGCCATTCCGCCGCGGTGTGGCGCTGGGGATCGGGCAGCGTGTGGCACTGGTTGCACGCCACGCGGAACGCCTCGCCCGAGGACCGGTACACCTCCGGATAGCGCACCGGGTCGAGCGGCTTCTGCGCGTGGCGCTCGAGGTAGGCATTGATCTCCCGGGTGTCCTCGGCGCTCGGCGCCTTGACCCCGGCCATCATCTCGGCCATCAGCGTGCCCATGTTGCCCTTGCCTTCCATGCGCACCACCATGCGCTGCACGATGCCCGGCCACTTCGCCGCGTGGTGCATCGCCGGGTTCGGCAGGTTGTGGCACTGGACGCAGTAGCCGACCACGAGCTGCGCGCCGCGCGACTCGCGCTCGGGCAGCTGCTCGAGCGCGAAGGTCGGCGGCAGGATGCGCTCCAGCAACGGCCCGTGCGGGCTCGCTTCCCAGCGCCGGCGCGCGTCGCCGATCTCGTCCGCGAGCGTGGCGCCCGCGAACAGGAAAAGAATCAAAAAAAGCCGCATCAGCTAGAGGGTATGAGAACGGTCGCCCCGGGAAAAGCCCAGCAGCGAACGGTTCACACCGCGCCCGACGGCCAGCACCTTGAACAGCTCGCCCATCTCCGCGGGCGAGAGCAGCCGCTGCGCCTCGGCGGCGATCGGCGCGTAATGCAGCGCGTTCTCCGCGTTCACTTGCGAAAGCACTTCGGTGATACCGCAATTGACGAGGAACTGCGCCTGGGTGGAATAGCCGAGCACGTCGAGCCCGGCTTCGCGCGCGGCGGCGGCAAGCGCGCTGAAGTCGACGTGCGCGGTGATGTCCTGCTCGCCGGGGTGCAGGAACGGGTCGCCGTGCGCGCGGTGGCGGGAGTGGCACATGAGCGTGCCCATCGAGCGCTGCGGGTGGTAGTACTCGTGGCGCGGGAAGCCGTAGTCGATGACGAAGATCGCGCCGTGCTCGAGGGAGGCGGCGAGGCTGCGCATCCAGCCGCCCGCGGCGAGGTTGATCTCGCTTTCGTAGGGAACGGGAACCTCGACGGCGCGCGCCGTGAACAGCAGGTCTCCCGTCGCAGGCCGTTCCTCCCATGCCAGCTTCGCGCTGACGCCCCGCTCCTTGATGCCATCGGCGCGCCAGGCCACCGCGTGCGCCGGAATGGCGTCGGCCACCTCGTTGGCGATGAGCACGCCGCGGAAGCGCTCGGGCAGCCGCTCCAGGAATTTGACTCTGCTTCCCAGCCTTGCCGCCTGGCGAGCCCGTAGGGCCGCACTGGTCTCGAGAATGAAATACTCGCGCTCGAGATCCTTGAGGAGCGTCTCGGCCAGCGCGCCGCTGCCCGCACCCAGCTCGAGGATCGGCCCGTCCAGCTCGTTCAGCTGGCGCGCCAGCGTGCGGCCGAAGAGGGAGCCGAGCTCGGGCGCGGTGACGAAGTCGCCTTCGGCGCCGAACTGGCGCGCGCCGCGCGCGTAATAGCCGAGGCCGGGCGCGTGCAGCGCGAGCTCCATGTAGCGGGCGAAGGAGATCCAGCCGCCGGCGGCCGCGATCTCGGCGCGGATGCGTTCAAGCACGCGGGGAATCTAACCTAGAATCATGCGGGTAAATGGATAAGGAGCAGGACTCCCTGGAAGGCAAGGTCGCGCTCGTCACCGGCGGCGCGCGCCGCGTCGGCGCCGCGATCACGCGACGTCTGCACGCCGCGGGCGCGAAAGTGCTGATCCACTACCGCGATTCTGAAGCCGATGCCGCGAAGCTGGAAAACGAGCTGAACGCGGCGCGCGCGCGCAGCGCGGCCAAGGTGAAGGCCGAGCTGCTCGCGCCGATCGCGCCGAAAGCGCTGGTCAGCGGCGCGCTCGAGAGCTTCGGCCGCCTCGACATCCTGGTGAACAACGCCTCCACCTTCTTCCCGGTCGAGGTCGGCGCGATGGAGCCATCGCACTGGGAAGCGCTGATCGGCTCGAACCTGCGCGCGCCGCTGTTCATCTCGCAGCAGGCGGCGCCGGAGCTGGCGAAGCACGAGGGCTCGATCGTCAACATCGTCGACATCCATGCCGAGCGGCCGCTCAAGGGCTACGCGCTCTACAGCGTGGCCAAGGCCGGCCTCGCCGCGCTCACGCGCTCGCTCGCCATCGAGCTCGCGCCCCACGTGCGCGTGAACGGCGTCGCGCCCGGCGCCATCGCATGGCCCGAGGACGGGCAGTTTGCGGACGCCGAGCGCGGCCGCATCCTCGCCACCACGCCGCTCGGGCGCCTCGGCTCGCCCGAGGACATCGCGCGCGCGGTGGCTTTTTTCGCCGGCGCGCCGTACGTCACCGGGCAGATCCTCGCGGTCGACGGCGGCCGCTCGGTGTTCATCTAGGAAGGCTCGTCCCGCATGAAAGTCCAGACCGTCCGCCTGCATCGCGACCCGCGCAAGGCCGAATACGAGGCCGGCAAGCTCGCCAAGCGCCTGCGCCGCCAGGTGGGCGAAGCGATCGCCGACTTCGGCATGATCGAGGAGGGCGACAAAGTGATGGTCTGCCTGTCCGGCGGCAAGGACAGCCACGCGCTGCTGGATATCCTGCTCGGCCTGCAAGCGAAGGCGCCGCTCGGCTTCGAGCTGATCGCCGTCAACCTCGACCAGAAGCAGCCGGGATTTCCGGCGCACGTGCTGCCCGAATACCTCGAGGCGCTCGGCGTTCCGTTCCGGATCATCGAGCAGGACACCTACTCGGTGGTGAAGCGCGTGATCCCGGAAGGCAAGACCATGTGCTCGCTGTGCTCGCGGCTGCGGCGCGGCGTGCTGTACCGCGTGGCGGGCGAGCTCGGCTGCAGCAAGATCGCGCTCGGCCACCATCGTGACGACATCCTGGCGACTTTCTTCCTCAATCTGTTCCACGGCGGGCAGCTGAAGGCGATGCCGGCCAAGCTGGTGTCGGACGACGGAAAACACGTGGTGATCCGGCCGCTCGCCTACGTCGCCGAGGCCGATCTGGCGGCCTACGCCGGGGTGAAGCGCTTTCCGATCATTCCCTGCACGCTGTGCGGATCGCAGGACAACCTGCAGCGCAAGCAGATCGCGGAAATGCTACAAATCTCCAGGACGTGTCGAATCCATGCTACGCGCGCTCACCGAAGTGCGACCGTCGCACCTGCTCGACCGCAAGCTTTTCGATTTCACGAATATGAAGTGAACGATTGCCAGATGCCCTGCGTGCGGCGCACCCCGCGCGCTCGATGTTGTCATCCGGGCATCCATAGAATGCGTTCTAGTAATCAAGAACCATGATGACGCGCCGCCTCAGCCGCTTCGTCGCCGCCTCCAGCCTCCTCGGGTTGATCGCGCTGGCCGGCGCGTCGGTCACCGATGAATCCCACAGCCTTGCCGACGATCCCGCCGTGGGCAACGAAGCCGTCGTTCAGGTCTGGGGCGCGCGCACCCTCGGCATCAAGGGCCTGTTCGGCGTGCACACCTGGATCGCGGTCAAGCCTTCCGGCGTGCCGGAATACACGGTCTACGAGGTCATCGGCTGGCGCCTGCGCTGGAGCGACACCGCGCTGGTCGCGCGCACCCGCGCGCCCGACCGCTGGTTCGGCTCCGCCGGCGAGCTCTACGCCGAGAAGCGCGGCGCGGGCGTCGACGAGCTGATCAAGCGGGTCGACAAGCTCGCCTCCGAGTATCCGTACGCCAAGGAATACACGCTCTGGCCCGGACCGAACTCGAACACCTTCGTCGCGTGGGTCACGCGCCAGATTCCCGAGCTGCAGGCCGACCTGCCCGCCACCGCGATCGGCAAGGACTACCTCGGCGGCCGCGTGGTCGGCGCCGCACCGAGCGGCAGCGGCTTCCAGTTCTCGCTCGCCGGCCTGCTCGGTTTCTCGGCCAGCGGCGTGGAGGGCATCGAGCTCAACCTGCTCAGCCTGAATTTCGGCGTCGGCCCCTCGGGCCTCAAGCTGCCGCTGGTCGGCCGCATCGGCTCGCCGCGCATCGACACGGCGCTGGGAGTCGAGCCCCAGGTCAGCGCGGAAGCGCCTTAGCTGGTCTTGACGTAGCTCGCTTCCAGGCGGACGTTGAGCACCGCCTGGCGCTTCTGTTCCTTCACGAACTTCAGCGCCTTCTCGAGCGCCGGCATCAGCTGCTGGGGCTCAGTGACGCTTTCGCCGTGGCCGCCGGAGGCGCGCACCACGTGCTCGAAGCGGGGGGAGGGTTCGAGCGTCGCGAACGGCGGCTGCTTGGTTTCCGCAGCATGACCCTTGGGATAGGTCGACAGGGTGGAGCGATGCACCGCGGCCCAGCGCGCGTTGTTCGCGATCACGAACAGCACCGGCAGCTGCATCGCTTCCGAAACGTAGTGCACTGCGGTCGGGTTGCCGAACATGTAGGCGCCATCGCCCACGGCGCAGATCACCGTCTTGTCTTTGGCCGCAAGCTTGGCGCCGAGCGCCGCGCCCATCCCCCAGCCCAGGCCGCCCGCCGACGGATTGCCGAAATAGCGCCCCGGCTCCTTGATCACCATCTCCTCGAGCACCGTCGGGTACTCGTTCACCAGGATGGTGTTGGCGTCGAGCAGCTTGTTGACGCACGCCGAGAGCCACTTGCCGGTGATGGTCGACGGCACGGGTTCGACGCCGGCACGCGCTTTCTTCCGCACGCTGTCCGAGTAGGCCGAAACCGTCTTGCGGCGCTCCTCGATCTGCCTCACCGACACGGCCTGCTTCTGCGCCGCGCGCCACAGCGTCTGCAGGGTCGGCGCCACGGCACCGGTCAGCGCGATGTCGGTGCGGAAGCCGCGCAGCGGGTAGCGCGCGAATAGCGGGTCCGGGCCGACGTGGATGATCTTCGCCTCGGCCTTGGGCTGGCCTTCCTTCGGGATCCACGGCACGTCGCAGTCGACCACCAGCACCACGTCGGCTTCCTTGAGCAGCGCGTGCGGGTCCCAGCCGCAGTGCATCGGATGCTCGGTCGAGAGCGCGAGGTGGCGCGGCCGGTAATGGATCACCGGCACTGCCAGCGTCTGCGCGAGCTGCTCGATGGCGCGCGAGGACTCGACGGTGCGGCCGCCGTTCGCGGTGATGAGCAACGGATGCTGCGCGGCGCCGAGCAGCTTGGCGGCTTCTTCCAGCGCCTCGGGATCGGCGGCGGGAGGCGATGCCGGAGCGATTGTCGGAACCCCTGAGTATTTCTGATTCGAAAAATCAGAGGCCAGGATCTCGCGCGGCAAGGTCACGTAGACCGGGCCCTGAGGCTCGCTCTTGCTGATCGCCAGCGCGCGGTCGATCACGGTTTCGACCTGCTCGGCATGGCGCAGCTCGTAGTCCCACTTCATGAACTCGCGCATCATGCCGCCCTGGTCGAAGTGCTCCTGCGCCCAGTGGATGTAGTTGTTGCGCGCGGCGGTGAGCGCACCAGATTCGGTGACCGGCGTGCGCCCCGCGGTGAACAGGATCGGCACGTTCTGGCGCGAGGCGTTGATCAGGCCGTTGATCGCGTTCGCGGTGCCGACACCGACGTGCACCATCATCGCCTGCGGCTTGCCGGTCACCATGGCGTAGCCGTGCGCCATCGCCACGCCCATGTTCTCGTGCGGCACGATCACGATCTGCGGCAGGCGCCAGCCGAGCTTCTGTCCCTTGGCGTAGGCCTCGACCACCGGCGCGAAGTCGGTGCCGCCGTTCGAGAACAGGTACTCGATGCCGCGCGCGGCGAGCAGGCCGAGCCAGGCGTCGGCCGCCGTGTCAGGCTTGAACGCTGCGGTTTCCGGCTTGGCCGCGGCCTCGGGCTTCAGCGTGGGCTCGATTCTCGGGGCGGGCTCGGTTTTCGGCGCCTCGGCGGCTTTCGGCGCGGCTGATGGAGGCTTCGCTGGAGCGGCGCGCTTGACTGCCGGAGATTCCGCTTTGCCGCCCACCTGGTTGAGAGGCAGGGTGTCTGCGATGTCCTGCGCGGCCGGAGCGGGCTTTGCCGCGGCCTTCGTGTTGAGAGGCAGCGTGTCTTCGACCTTCGCGGCCGGAGCGGCGGGCTTCGCCGGCGGCGACTCCGCCTTCTTGTCGCCGGAGCCCTTCTTGTTGTCGCCCGAGTTGAGAGGCTGCGTCTTCTCGATGTCCATGGGGCGATGTTACGCCTCAGGCGAGACGAATTTCGAGCCAGGGTTCTCCCGGGGTGCGCTCGACGAGGGCGAGGCCGCGAGCGGGGTCCATGCGGTAGGTGAGGTAGCAAAGGTCGCGCACCTCGGAGAGCGCTTCGGGCCGCAGGATGGCAGCGGCGATGCCGGGGCCGCGCGCCGAAGGCGCGAGCAGCCCGCTTTGCGCACGCTGCGAGAGATAGCCGCCGAGTTGCTGGGTGAAGGTGTAATCCGTGCGATGGACGAGGCGCGGCTCCCTCGCCTTGCGCAGGTCGATGAGGATCGCCTCGCAGCGCACCTGGAACACGCGGCGCTCGCCGATGAGTTCGCGATCGAGGGCAAAGCTGTCGGTGACGAAGCGATGCCAGTGGTACAGCGTCTCGCGCACCGTGGTTTCGAGCTCGAGCGCGCCGTACCAGACGCCGTAGCGCAGCCCGTCGGAATAGCGCGTGGCGTGCCAGTTGTGCGGCACGAACGGGTAGGTGATCACCGTGCCGTAGTCGAAGGGCCGCGTGATCAGCGCTGCCGGGCTGGGGAGCCGGGTGGCGCTTTCCGCGGCGATCGCGACCGCGCGATCGGATGCGTCCTGCGCGAGATCGTCGAACAGGTCCTGCGAGACGCGGATCCCCTTGATGTTGCGCACCAGGTCGCCGCGAAAGTCCGCGACCTGGCGCAGCAATTGCTCGAACACCTACCGGCCGCGCTCGAAGTCGAGGTAGCGGCGCACCGCCAGGATCCCCTCGTAGCCGTGCCGTTTCATGACCTCGAGCGGTGCCACGTCGCCGAAGCGCCGGTTTGGCGTCGTCACCCAGGCATAGGCGAGGTCACGGTCGTGCGGGAACAGGATGCGCAGCGCCTTGTGGATGCCGAGCAGGTGCCCGGCGCGCGCCAGCAGGTCGGCGCTGTCGGCGAGCGGCTCGCCGCGCCGGTAGCGCGCGACGGTCGAGCGCGACTGCGTCGATAGTCCGAGCAGCACCGCCGCGTCATTCGGCGTGAGGTTCCAGTGGTCGAGCAACGAGACGACCATACGGGCAAGGCGCTCGCGGCTGCCGCGGGCGTGAAGATCGACGTCGGGCGCTTGGTCGGCAAGCATGTGCCAGATCGTACAACTTTGGTATCAATAGGAACAGACCGGATGGCGGATTGTCAAGCTGAGTTTGACGGACTAAGATCTGTGCCAGTGAACTGCGCTGAGCGCCTCGTCGAGATGTTCGGCACCCAGGCCGAGGTGGCGCGCGCCTTCCAGCTCGACCGCGCGGTGGTGCACAACTGGGTGAAGACGGGCTACGTGCCGGCGCGCTGGGCCGGCGAGGTCGAGCGCGTCACGGAAGGCCGCATCAGCTCGGTCGACGTCATCAACGAAGCCAGCGCGAAAAATCCGGTGCGCGTGAAGTCGCGCCCCGAGAACGCGCCGTTTGGAATCTTTTCTGAGGAAAACATGAGCCAGTTCGCTCCCGCGAAGCGCATCCATTCCTTCCATCCGCCGCAGCGCACGCTGATGGGGCCGGGCCCGACCGAGATCCACCCGCGCGTGCTCACCACGATGAGCCAGCCGGCGATCGGCTACCTCGACCCGGTGTTCGTCGAGATGATGGAAGAGCTGAAATCGCTGCTGCGCTACGTCTACCAGACCAAGAACGCGCTCACCTTCCCGCTCTCCGGGCCGGGCTCGGTCGGCATGGAGTACTGCTTCGTCAACATGGTGGCGCCGGGCGACAAGGTCATCGTCTGCCAGAACGGCGTGTTCGGCGGCCGCATGCTGGAAAACGTGATCCGCTGCGGCGGCACGCCGGTGCTGGTCGAGGACAAGTGGGGCGAGCCGGTCGACCCGCAAAAGGTCGAGGACGCGCTCAAGCAGAACAAGGACGCGAAGGTCGTCGCCTTCGTGCACGCCGAGACCTCCACCGGCTGCCAGTCGGACGCGAAGCTGCTCACGCAGATCGCGCACAAGTACGGCGCGATGGTGATCGTCGACGCCGTGACCTCGCTCGCCGGCACGCCGGTGAAGGTCGACGAGTGGGAGATCGACGCCATCTACTCGGCGAGCCAGAAATGCCTGTCGTGCACGCCGGGCCTGTCGCCGGTGTCGTTCTCCGAGCGCGTGGTCGAGCACGTGAAGAAGCGCAAGGACAAGATCCACAGCTGGTTCATGGACATGAACCTGCTGTTCAACTACTGGACCGCGGGCACGCGCACCTACCACCACACCGCGCCCACCAACTCGCTGTTCGCGCTGCACGAGGCGCTGCTCCTGATCCGCGAGGAAGGCCTCGAGAACGCCTGGGCGCGCGCCACGCGCCACCACCTCGCGCTGAAGGCCGGCCTCGAGGCAATGGGAATCAGTTTTTTAGTCAAAGAAAAATCCCAGTTACCGCAGATGAACGCCGTCTACTGCCCTCAGGGGGTGAACGAAGCCGAGGTGCGCAAGACGCTCCTCAACGAGTTCGGCATCGAGATCGGCGCCGGCCTCGGGCCGCTCGCCGGCAAGATCTGGCGCATCGGCCTGATGGGCTACAGCTGCCGGCCGGACAACGTGATGCTCTGCCTCTCGGCGCTCGGCTCGGTGCTGTCCGACATGGGCATGCCGGTGCACGTCGGCGATGCCGAAGCCGCGGCGCACGGGGCTTACGCGCAGATGCACGTGCGGGACGCGCAACGCAAGAAAAGGGCTGCCTAAATTGCAATACCACATCGAAGCCGACGAAGAGTTCTTGCGCGTCACGATGAGCGGGCGCGACACCGACCAGCCGCCGTCGCACGTGTGCGCGGAGGTGCTGGCGGCGAGCCGCCGGCGCAACCGCAAGCGCATCCTGATCGAGCTCGATCAGAAATTTCCGCTCTCGCCGACCAGCCAGTACCAGCTGGTCACCAACCTGCGGGCGATCGGCTTCACCGCGGAGGAGCGCATCGCGCTCGTGCACCGCACGCCGGAAGCGCAGAACGCCAATCACTTCGTCAACCTGCTGGCGCGCAACCACGGCGTGATGGTGCGCAATTTCACCGGCGTCGCGCCGGCGATCGACTGGCTGCGGGGCGCACCGGACTAATCGGGGCCTGGACACCCTGACTCACGCGCTCTCCGGAGCGCTGCTCGCCAGGGCAACGGCGCCGAGGGACGCGCCGCCCCGTTCACTGCCGCGGCGCATCGCCGCGGGCTTCTTTGCCTGCGCTGTGCCCGATCTCGATTTCGTCGTCGGCTTCGCCGGCCCGGTCGAGTACCTGCTCTCGCACCGCGGCGTCACGCATTCGCTGCTGCTGCTGCCGGCCTGGGCGCTGCTCTATTCCTGGATCCTGGCGAAGCTGCTGCGCGAGCCCGACCGGGAAGGAAAGGCAGGCTGGCGCGCGCTTTACGGCGTGACCGCGCTCGCCCTCGGCACGCACATCGCCGGCGACCTCATCACCAGCTTCGGCACCATGATCTTCGCGCCGCTCTCTGACTGGCGCGCGGGCATCGGCACCACCTTCATCATCGACCTCTGGTTCAGCGGGATCATCCTCGCGGGACTGGGATTTTCAATCGTTTTCAGGAAGACACGGACTCCAGCGGTGGTGGCGAGCGTGGTCCTCTGCGGCTATGTCGGCTTTCAGTACCTGCAGAGGGAGCGTGCGCTGGAGTTCGGCCTCGAATACGCGAAATCGCAGGCCCTGCGCGACGCGAAGGTCAGCGTCCACCCGAGGCCGGTCTCGCCGTTCAACTGGACGGTGTTCGTGAGCGACGGCGAGGCGCACCGCTTCGCGCATGTCAACCTGGTGCGCAAGGAAGCGCGGCGCTTCCAGCCGGGCGATGGCTTCATCGCGCGCGTGGACTCGCCGTATCTGCCGCTCGAGCAGGCGGTGTGGGTGACGCGACTGCGCTACGGCCACGCTTTGGAAAACGGCGGCGACCGGGAGATGATCCGCAGCGCGTGGAACGCCGAATCGCTCGCCTTCTTCCGCTGGTTCGCCGATCTGCCGGCGTTCGACGGCATGAGCGAGGGCTCGACCTGCGTCTGGTTCACCGACCTGCGCTTCCTCACGCCGGGGCGCGAGGGCATGCCGTTCCGCTACGCGGTCTGCCAGGAACGGGCAGGCGGACCCTGGACGCTCAGGCTCTAGAATCGCCTGGTGAAGGCGATGGACAAGACGTACGCAGCGATCGGCGATCGGGCGCTGGTCGACCTCACGCGCCAGATGATCGCCATCCCGAGCCCCAATTTCCAGGAAGGCGCGGTTGCCGACTTCGTGGCCGAGCGGATGAAGCGCTGCGGCATGGAAGTCGAGATGATGAGCGTCGAGCATCCGGACGAGCCGGGCAAGGTGACGCGCCAGCCGATCGGCCGCCTGCGCGGTACCGGCGGTGGCCCGACGCTGATGTTCAACGGCCACCTCGACGTGGCGGCGATGATGCCGGGATGGACCGTCGATCCGCTGAAGGGAAAGTTCGAGGACGGCTGGATCTGGGGTCACGGCGCGCAGGACGACAAAGGCGGCCTTGCGGCCGCGCTGGTGGCAATCGAGGCGATCGTCGCTGCCGGCACGCGCCTGAGGGGGGACTTACTGTACTGCCCGGTGGCCACGCACAAGCTCGGCGGAACCGGCACCCGGGTCATGGTCAAGAAAGGCGTGCGCGCCGACTACTGCATCAACATCGAGCACTCGGCCAACACCATCGGCTCTGTGATCGTCGGCTCGATCCGGGTCAAGATCCGCACCACCACGCCGGGCCTGTTCTTCCGCTTTACCAAGGAAGCCAGGGATGCCTACTTCAACTCGATCGAGCAGCAAGTGCTGTGCTTGCAGGCGTTCGGGCCCAGCTTGCAGGCCGTTCCCGAGGGCGGCTGGCTGACCTTCAAGCGTCATCCGGAGCTGCGGGATTTTCCGATGATCCGCCATGACGCCATCCACAAGGATCACTACGGCCGCTGGTGCGACCTGATCTTCCAGATCCGCACGGTGCCCGGCATGACGCTCGAGTCGGTGCGGGCGGACGTGTCGCGCGTCGTGGAGCGCATCAAGCAGCGCCATCCGCGCTTCGACTGCGAAGTGACGATTCCGGCCGGCGGCCCCGAGGATCCGTTCTACATGGAGCCCACCGCCCTGGAGAACGACCACCCGCTGGTGCGCGCGCTTGCCGACGGCTACCGCTCCGCCACTGGTCAGGCGCCGCTGGTGGGCAGCGTCGAGCGCATCGGAAATTTCGGCGACGGCAACGTGCTGCACGCTGCCGGCATCCCGTCGGTCCAGTTTGGTCCTGGCAACATCAAGCGCTACCCGGAATGGCCGGCGCCCGACGAGCGCGTGCATATCGACGAGCTGCGGACCACCGCCCGCACCTGCGCGTACGCAGCGATCTCGCTTTGCGGATGACTTCGATGAAACCGAAACTACTGCTTCTGCTGCTGATCGTTTGCAACGCCGCGACGGCGCAGACCTGGCCGGCGAAGCCGGTGCGGCTGATCCTGCCGTTCGCCGCCGGCGGCGCGGTCGACGTCGTGACGCGCATCACCATGAACCGGGTCAGCGAGCAGACCGGGCAGCAGTTCCTGGTCGACAACCGGCCCGGCGCCAGCGGCAACATCGGCACCGAGGCCGCGGCCAGATCAGCGCCGGATGGCTACACCTTCCTGGTCGGCTCGCCGGGCACCATCGCCATCAACCCCCACTTCTATCCGACGCTGCCCTACGACACGCTGAAGGACTTCGTGCCGGTCGTGCACTTCGCCAGCTTCCCGCAGGTGCTTGGTGTCTACGCCGAGGTTCCCGCGCAGAACCTGGCCGAGCTGATCGCGATGGCGCGACGCGAGCCGGGCAAGCTCAACTACGGGTCGGGCGGCAACGGCTCGACCGGCCACCTCATCACCGAGGCTTTCCTGCGCCAGGCCGGCATCAAGATCACTCATGTCCCGTTCCGCGGCGGCGGGCCTGCTGTGCAGGGGCTCGCGGGCGGACAAGTGCACCTGGTCATCGACGGCCTGCCGTCTTTTGCGGCGCAGCTGCAGACCGGGCGCATCCGTGTGCTGGCCGTAACCTCGAAGGAGCGCTGGCCCGAGCTGCCCAACGTGCCCTCGATCGGAGAATCCGCGCTGCCCGGTTTCGACATGGGCTCGTGGGCGCTGATTGCCGCGCCGGCGAAGACTCCGGACGAGATCCTGCGCCGTTTCGCCGCCGAGACGACGAAGGCGCTTGCCGGCGAGGACGTGAAGGCGCGTCTGCGTCAGGTCGGCGCGCTGCCAGCC
>Ga0310887_10000131_pt1 | contig 16132 bp, 16 predicted proteins | sample T60D4metaG_FD_202509 | JGI IMG/M metagenome (GOLD analysis project Ga0310887, IMG submission 202509) | Lab incubated soil microbial communities from West Virginia University Organic Research Farm, Morgantown, WV, United States - T60D4 | ecosystem: Environmental > Terrestrial > Soil >...
CGTCGGTGATCAACCGCTGAAGCTGCGCGCGCGAATGGTCTGCCAGCATCGAGACCAGCACGCGATCGAGCCGCTGCCCGTCGTAGTCGGCGGGGACGTCGAATTCGACCACGGCCTACGCCGCGACTCGTCGTCGCTTCGATGAGCTTTCCGGCGTTTGAGGCGATTGTCTGGACAGCCAGAACAGCATGAAGAGGCTGATCGGTGCGAGCACGACGGCGATGAACTGCGACGTTGACAGCACGCCGAAGACCGTGCCGCGCGGGTCGCCGCGATACATCTCGATGATGAATCGCGACACGGCGTACAGAAACATGTACAACCAGAACGTGCGGCCCGCGAACGCGCGCCCGCGGCGTTCCGTTGCCAGCAGCACGATGAGGATGATCAGCGCGGCGCCAGCCTCGTAGAGCTGCGTTGGGTGGAGCGGGATGCCAAGAGGAGTGCCGACATTGGCGTTGGCCAGCGGGTTCGTAAACGTGACCGCCCATGAAACGTCCGTCGGCTTGCCATAACAGCACCCCGCGGCCAGGCAGCCGAGCCGTCCCGTGATGTGGCCGAGCGCGATTCCGGGTGCCGCCACATCGCAGGTCGTCCAGAACGGCATGCGGTGCTTCATGACGTACCAGAAGCCCACGCCAACGGCGAGCAGGAAACCGCCGTAGAACACGCCGCCGAGCCGCGCCAGGTTGAGTAGATCCCGTGGACTCTTGAACTGGTCGAATTCGACCACCAGCAGGAGCAGCTTCGCGCCGACCAGCGCCGCGATGATGATGTAAATCCCGAGATCCAGAACGCGCTGCGGGTTCAGTCCCCGCTGGTTCGCCCGCCACATCGACAGGCGCAGCCCGATGAGGTACGAGACGGCGAGCAGGACGCCGTAGGTGTAGACGGTGAACGGGCCGAGCTTAAAGAGTTCTGGATACACGCATCCGCCCCAGGCCAAGCAGCTCGAGCACCATCAGCACGACGCCGATTGTGATGGCCGAGTCCGCAACATTGAACGCCCAGAAGTGCCAGTTCCCGCGGTACACATCGAAGAAGTCGAGCACGTACCCCATCGTGACGCGATCGATCAGGTTGCCGGCGGCCCCGCCGATGACCAGCGTCAGCCCCAATCGGGTCAACTGCTGGCGGTGATCGAGCGTTGCCGCGTATATCCCGAGGCCGATCAACGCCGCCATCGCCACGCAGGCCAGAAGTGCCGCCTTGAACGGGAAATCGACGCCGTTGAGAAAGCCGTACGCCGCGCCCGTGTTGTGGACGCGTGTGAGATCGAAGAAGCCTGGCACCACCGTGACGCTCTCGTGCAGCTCGAGACGGCTGCGAACAGCCGCCTTGACGAGCTGATCGAGCACGACCACCGTGGTGGCGACGATAACCTGAACGCGGCCTGACATCGATGTTTGATTATCGCGTCAGCGCGTCGTGGCAGCGATCACAGATGCCCGACCACTCCGGCTCGGTGCGCACGCTGGGGACGAAACGCCAGCACCGGGCGCACTTCACCCCGGGCGCCTTTTCGACGACCACACTCACTTCGTCCGCGCCGTCGGCGGCGCCCACGTGCAGGGCGACGTCGGAGACGTTGAACAGCATCGGCAGATGCCGCTGGTTGGCCTCGAGCAGCGAGGCCACAGGCCCGCTGGCCGTGATGACCACACGGGCGCCACGCGCATTGCCGATGATCTTTTCCTTTCGCCTCTCTTCGAGAGCCGCGTTGACGGTTTCGCGAACCACGAGCAGACGCTCCCATGTGCCGGTGACGGAAGAGTCTGGAAGGGCAGCCACCTTCGGGAAGTCCGCGAGGTGCACCGACTCACAGCGCTGGCCTGGCAGATGGCGCCAGAGATCGTCTGCCGTCACGGGCAGGATCGGCGCGAGCAGCCTGGCCAGCCCGTCGCAGATGATGTACATCGCCGTCTGCGTCGAGCGCCGTTCGTGTGACTTCGCGTTGAGCGTGTACATCCGGTCCTTCGTCACATCCACATAGAACGCGCTCAGGTCCACCGTCAGCAGCGTGTTCAGTGTCTGCGCGACCGTCGAGAGGTCGTACTCGTCGTACGCACGCAGCATCCGCTCGGCGGCTTCTCCATACCGGGCGAGCGCGAAGCGGTCTACCGCGTCGAGCTGTTCGAGCGGGATGGAATCGGTGGCCGGATCGAAGTCGTACAGATTCGCCACGAGGATCCGGCACGTATTCCGCAGCTTGCGATAGACGTCAACGACGCGTGTGAGGATCTCCTTGCTGACACGGAGCTCTTCGGTGAACTCGCTCAGCGCGACCCACAGCCGGATGATTTCCGCCCCGCTCTCCTTGATGACGTCCTGCGGCGCAATGACGTTGCCGACCGACTTCGACATCTTGCGGCCTTCGAGGTCGATCAAGAACCCGTGCGTCAGCACCTGCCGGTACGGCGGGCGGCCGCGCGTGCCGAGCGCAATCAGCAGCGAGCTCTGGAACCAGCCGCGATGCTGATCGCTGCCTTCGAGATACATGTCTGCCGGCCATCCGAGCTCCGGCTGGCGTGCCAGCACGGCCTCGTGGCTCGAGCCGGAGTCGAACCAGACGTCGAGAATGTCGTACGCGCGTTCGAACGCCGTCCCGCCGCATGACGGGCATGCGAGTCCTGGCGTCAGGAACTCTTCGATTGGCCGCTCGTACCAGGCATCGGCGCCATACTGCTCGAAGACGGTCGCGGCCTTCTCGATCAGTCCGTGTGTCAGCACAGCTTCGCCGCACGCCGTGCAGTCGAGAGCAGGGATCGGCACGCCCCAGGCCCGCTGGCGCGAAATGCACCAGTCAGGACGGTTGCTCACCATGTTGAAGATCCGGTCGCGTCCCCAGCGCGGGATCCACTTCACCTGGTGATCGATCGCGTGCTGCGCTGCCTGACGCAGTGTTCGCGTCTGCCCGTCCTCACCCTGGATGACCGGGTCGCCGTCGAGGCGGACGAACCACTGCGATGTCGCGAGGAAGATCACCGGGTTGTGGCAGCGCCAGCAGTGGGGGTACTGGTGCGAGAACGTCTCTCGATGCCAGAGCCGGTGGCGCTCGTGAAGCGCCTGCTCGACGTTCTGGTTCGCGTCGAAGACACGCTGGCCTGCAAACAGTTCGACGGTGTCGAGAAACTGCCCGCCCGGGCCGATCGGTGCGTAGATCTCCAAGCCGTACTTCACGCCGGTCAGGTAGTCATCCGCGCCATGTCCTGGAGCGGTATGCACGACGCCGGTGCCTTGTTCGAGCGTGACGTAGTCGGCGAGGACACCGACCGAGTCCCGCTCGTAAAGGGGATGTTTGAAGCGAAGCCCCTCGAGCGCCCTGCCTTTCATACGCGCCAGCGGCCGTCCCAGCGGCTTCTTGACGATCTGCGCAACGGCCTCCGCGAGCTCCTCAGCGATGATGACGGCGCGGCCGTCCACGTCGTAGGCGGCGTAATCAAACTCAGGGTGAAACGCGACCGCCATGTTTGACGGGATCGTCCACGGCGTGGTCGTCCAGATCAGCACCGAGACATCGCGGCCAGCGAGTTCAGGGATGCGCGAGGCCACGTCCGGCGCACTCGCCGGGTTCAGCGGGAACTCGACGTAGATCGAGGGAGACGAATGGTCCGCGTATTCGACTTCGGCTTCCGCAAGAGCGGTACGGCAGTGAATGCACCAGTGGACCGGCTTCTTGCCCTTGTAGACCAGGCCATGCTCGACGTACTTCCCCAGCGCTCGCGCGATGTCCGCCTGATAGCGGTAGTCCATCGTCAGGTAGTAGTGCGGCCAGTCGCCGAAGACGAGGAGACGCTTGAACTCCTCGGTCATCACGTCGATGAAGCGCGCGGCGTACTCGCGGCAGGCGCGGCGGACGTCGGCGACCGACATGTCGCGCTTCTTCGCGCCGAGCTCCCGGTCGACCTTCAGCTCGATCGGCAGGCCGTGGCAGTCGTACCCGGGGATGTACGGCACATCGAAGCCGGCCATCGATCGGGACTTGATGACGATGTCCTTGAGAATCTTGTTGAGCGCGGTGCCGAGATGGATCCGGCCGTTGGCGTAGGGCGGACCGTCGTGGAACACGAACCGCGGCGCGCCGTGACGCTTCTCGCGAATCTGCCCGTACAGGTTCATGGCGTCCCAGCGGGCGATCGCTTCGGGCTCGGCCGTCTGGAGGTTGGCCTTCATCGGAAAACCTGTACGAGGCAGGTTTACCGTGTCTTTCCACTCGGGCATAAACCTCAATGTTATCCCGCCCCGCCTTCGCTAAAGCTACGGCATGGCAAGCTTTTGCCGGTCGGTCGCTGCGCGACCCGACTGTCAGCACTACTAGTCGGTCAGCAAAGCAGTCCGGCCTGGCCGGCACGCTATGATTTTTGGATGGGCGTTCGCGAGGAATTCCTGGACAACGGGCTGCGCGTGCTCGTGCAGGAAGAGCACACGGCGCCGCTGGCGTCGGTCTGGTGCTGGTATCGCGTCGGGTCGAAGGACGAACTTCCTGGCCTGACGGGAATCTCGCACTGGGTCGAGCACATGAACTTCAAGGGCACGACCAACATTCCCCGCGAGAAGGTCAAAGGGATCATCGAACAGTACGGCGGCTACTGGAACGGCTACACCTGGATCGATCAGACGACGTACACGGAAACCGCTACGCGCGATGCGCTCGACCACATGCTCTTCATCGAAGCTGAGCGGATGGCGAGCTGCCTGTACGACCCGGCCGACGTCGAATCCGAACGTACCGTCATCATCTCGGAGCTGCAAGGCGGAGAGAACGATCCGGAACAGCTGCTGGATCAGGAGCTGACCGCGGCGGCATTTCACGCCCACCCGTACCGGCATCCGACGATCGGCTGGCTCGGTGATCTGCAGACGATGACGCGCGATGACCTGTACGGCTATTACCGTCAGCACTACGTCCCGAACAACGCCACGCTGGTGATCGTTGGCGACGTCGACGCTGACGATGCGCTGAAGAGCGCCGCCCGCCGTTTCGGCAGTATTCCTGGGGGAGAGGTCTCGAAGCGACGCCGCACGCCGGAGCCTCAGCAGCTCGGCGAGCGGAGACTGACGGTTTCAAAAGAGGGAACCACCGCCTATCTCAAGGTGGGCTATCACGCGCCGGCGGCCACCGACCCGGACTTCTTTCCGCTGCTGGTGCTCGACAGCGTGTTGACCGGTGCGAAAGGGCTGAACCTCTGGGCCAGCTTCCGGACGCCGCCCCCGCAGCGAAGTGCTCGCCTGTATCAGGCGCTGGTCAACACCGGCCTGGCATCAGCGGTCAGCGGCGGACTTGTCCCGACACAGGAGCCCTTCCTCTACACGCTTTCTCTGACCGCGACCGACGGAACCAGCCTCGATGCCCTGGAGTCGGCGGTCCTCGAGGCGGTCGACCTCGTCCGTCGGCAAGGCGTCACGGAGCAGGAGCTTCGAAAGGCCAAGACCCAGCTCCGGGCACGGTTCGTGTTCGAGCAGGACAGCATCACGAATGTCGCGCATCAGCTCGGTTTCTTCGAGACGATCGCGAGCTGGCGCTATTTCCTCTCAATCGCCGATCGCATCCAGGCTGTGACACTTGAAGATGTCGCCAGGGCCGCTGCCGCGCGGCTGACGGCGTCGAATCGCGTCATCGGCCGTTTCGAACCGGTTTCCGGAGCCTCGTGATCACCCACCGCGGACTCTCGCCGACACGCCACGTCCTGGCCAACGGCCTGACCGTCCTCGCTAAGGAAACGCGGACGACGCCGGCCGTCACCATTTACGCGGGGTTTCATGCCGGCACTGCCTACGATCCGCCGGCCTGCGACGGGCTCGCGTTCTTCGTCTCGAAGACGCTCGATCGTGGAACTGCCTCGCGCACGGCGGATCAAATCGCCGAGGAGCTCGACAGCCGGGGCGTCACGTTGTCGATCTCCGTCAACCGTCACGCGATGTGGCTGGTGTGTACCTGTCTGACCGAGGACTTCGATCACGTGCTGTCGCTGATGGGTGACATCGCGATGCAGCCGGTGTTCCCCGCCGCCGAAGTCGAGACACGCCGTGGCGAGATCGTCACGCTCCTCCGGCAGGACCAGGACAATCCCGCGACCGTGGCGATGGAAACGCTGATGCGGACGCTGTACGGCGAGACGCATCCCTACGGGAGGCGCATGCGCGGAACGCTCGAGAGCGTCGAGCGCATGACACGCAACGATCTCCAGCAGTTTCATGCCCGTCGATTCGCGCCGCAGGCCATGTCGATCGCTCTTGTCGGAGATCTGGCCCCCGATCGGGCAGTTGCAGTGACGGAATCGGTGTTCGGCGGCTGGCAGAAGGCCCCGCCTGAAGACGTCGTCGTCAACGGCGCGCCGCCCGCTAACGGGAGGCGCGTCCAGGTCCTGCCGATGATGAACAAGGCGCAGGCCGACGTGGCGTACGGGTTCACCACGATCCGGCGACAGGATCCGCAGTACTACGCCTACTGGCTGATGAACAACATCCTGGGGCAGTACGCGCTTGGCGGCCGTCTGGGGGATAGCATCCGCGAACGGCAGGGGATGGCGTACTACACATTCAGTTCGCTCGACGCCAGCCTCGGTCCTGGTCCGCTGATTGTCCGCGCCGGCGTGAGTCCGGCGAACGTCGAGCGGGCCGTCGCATCCATCGACGAAGAGCTGGCGAAGCTGGCCGCGGAAGGGCCTACCGATCGTGAACTGGCGGAATCGAAGCAGTACCTGACCGGCTCGATGCCGCGCACGCTGGAGACCAACGCCGGCATTGCGACCTTCCTGCAGACGGCGGAGCTGTTCGGGCTTGGGCTCGACTACGACCTGCGTCAGGCGTCGCTGCTCGGCGAGGTGACTCTCGAGCAGGTGCATGCCGCGGCCCGTGCCGTCCTGGATCCCGCGCGCGCTGCCGTCGTCGTGGCGGGGCCCTATTCCGGTTCGCTGCAGTGAGCGCTCGGGATCCATCCACACCACGAACAGCCGCTGTCTTCTTTGATGTCGATTTCACGCTGATCTATCCAGGGCCGACGTTCCAGGGCGTGGGATACGAGCAGTTCTGCGCCCGGCATGGCATCAGCGTGAAGCGGTCCCGATTTGCGCACGCCGTGCGCGCGGCATCCACCATCCTCGACGCTCAGCAGGAGCACGTGTACGACGAGGAGATCTTCGTCCGCTACACACGCCGGATCATCGAAGGCATGGGCGGTACCGGGCCTTCACTCGACGCCTGTGCGCGCGAGATCTTTGCCGAGTGGGCGTCCTGCCATCACTTCCACATGTACGACGATGTCACTCCAGTACTCCGAGAGCTGGGTGCGCGCGGCGTCAAGATCGGGCTCATCTCGAACTCGCACCGATCGCTGGCCTCGTTCGAAGAACACTTCGAGCTCGATGGACTGATCAGCGCGGCCGTCTCGTCGTCCGAGCACGGCTACCTGAAGCCGCATCCGAGCATCTTCGAGGCGGCGCTGAAGCTCGCGGGAGTCGAGGCGAAGGAGTCGGTCATGGTCGGCGACAGCTTCCCGCACGACATTGCCGGGGCGCTGAGTGTGGGCATGCGCGGGGTCCTGGTGCATCGCGCCGACGACCCGCCGGCGGCGACGCCAGCCAACGTGCCGGTGATCCACGACTTGTCCGACCTGCTTGCGATTCTCTAGGAGATCATCCCGGGGGCCAGCCGAAGCTGCGGCCGGCGAGCAGGTGGAGATGGATGTGAAACACCGTCTGGCCTGCGTCGCGATTGCAATTCAGGACCGTGCGGTACCCGCGCTCCGAATAGCCGTGCTTCTTCGCCAGCGCTGCCGCACACCGGAGCATGTTTCCGATCAGGGCATCGTCTGCCGGCGAGAGATCGTTGAGCGTCGCGATATGGCGTCGCGGCACGATGAGCAGGTGCAGCGGAGCCTGCGGGTTGATGTCCTTGAAGGCGACGACGTCCTGGCCTTCATGGACGAGGTGGCCGGGGATCTCGCCCGAGATGATCTTGCAGAACAGGCAATCGCTCATCGGCGTTGAATGATAACGGTACGCGCCAGGCCCTGCAGGTCGCTTCGTGTGCCGTGCACCTCGAGCGCATCGTAGTGTGAGGCCAGATCCCGCACGTCATCTTCCTGGCCGAACCCGAACTCCATGATCAGCCATCCGCCGGGAATGAGTCGCGTGGTCGCGGTCGCCAGGACGGCGTCGATATGCTGCAGCCCATCGGCGCCGCCGAACAACGCGACGTGCGGTTCCTGAAGCACGTCAGGCGAAAGCCCCCTTCGATCGACATCCCTGACATACGGCGGATTGGCGGCAATCACGTCGAAGTCACCCGCGACGTCGTCGAGATACGACGTGCAGACGAACTCGAGCCTGGTGTCGACGCCGTGACGCTGTGCGTTCCGCGCGGCAACCGCCAGCGCATCGGCCGATACGTCCGTCGCTACGCCAGTCACGTCATTGAGCTCGTGAGCAATCGCCACGGCAATGCAGCCGCACCCGGTGCCGATGTCGGCAAACCGCCGGCGCTGGCCCGAGCCATCGAGCCGTGCCACGGCTTCCTCGACGACGAGCTCGGTTTCCGGCCGGGGAACCAGGACCGCCGGCGTCACGAAAAGATCGAGGCCCCAGAATTCGCGCTCGCCGACGATGTACGCCGTCGGTTCGAATCGTGTGCGTCGCGCGATCCACTCCGAGAAAGCCGGTTCGAGCCCGGAGGGAACGGGATCGTTGTGGTGCAGCAGGATGTGCGCGCGGTCGCACTTCAGAATCGTTCGGGAGTAGACGTCGACGTCGACCGCGGCTTCGCGCGGATTGATACCCGCGCGTACCAACTCGTCTCGCGCCGCCGCCAATCGCTCGAACAGCGTCAAGGTTGTGGAGAGCCGGAGTTCGGGTCGGTGATCTGCTTCAGCTTTTCGGCGTTGTAATAGGACGTGACGTGGTCCACCAGCTCCCGGAGATTGCCGGCGAGGACGTCATCGAGCTGGTGCGTCGTGAAGTTGATCCGGTGATCGGTGATCCGGCTCTGGGGGAAGTTGTAGGTGCGGATCTTCTCCGATCGCTCCCCGGTGCCGACCTGCCCGCGCCGTTCCTTCGCGATCGCGTCCTGCTGCTTCTGCATCTCCATCTCGTAGAGACGCGCGCGCAACACTTTCATCGCCTTCGCCCGGTTCTTGATCTGTGATTTCTCGTCCTGCTGCGATACGACGAGCCCCGTCGGGAGGTGCGTCAGGCGAACCGCCGAGTACGTGGTGTTAACGCTCTGGCCGCCTGGGCCGCTGGAACAGAACGTATCGATCCGGAGGTCCTTGTCGTTGATCTGGACGTCCACGTCTTCCGCTTCCGGCAGCACCGCGACGGTTGCCGTCGAGGTGTGGACGCGGCCAGACGCTTCAGTCGCCGGGACGCGCTGGACCCGGTGAACGCCACTCTCGTACTTCAACTGGCTGTAGACGCCCCGCCCTTCGATTGAAGCGATGGCTTCCTTCAACCCGCCGGTGTCGCTCTCGCTGACCGACATCACGTCGAGTCTCCACCCCAGCCGCTCGGTATAGCGCTTGTACATGCGGAAGAGTTCGGCCGCGAACAGCGCTGCTTCTTCGCCGCCTGTGCCCGCGCGGATCTCGAGTATGACGTTCTTCTCGTCGTTCGGATCTTTCGGAACCAGGAGGATCTTGATCTCTTCGAGCAGCGTGTCCCTGCGAACCGCGAGGGTCTTCAGTTCGTCCTCGGCGAGCGCCCGCATGTCGGCATCCGACCCGCGGACGAGCTCTTCAGACCCGGCGATGTCGTGCAGGACGGTCTTGTACTCGCGGTATTTCTGGACCAGCGGCTCCATGTCGGCGAGCGCCTTGGCCGCCTTGCGGTATTCGACCGCATCCGACTGCACCTCGCTCGTGCCGAGCCGGTGCATCAGCTCTTCGTACCGCCGTTCGATGGTGGACAATTTGTCGAACACTGCTCTAGACCCGTCTTTTCATTATCCGCCGGACACGGGCGGCAGGAAGGCGACCTCGTCGCCCTCGTTTACGCGGGACGACATCTTCGAGTAGTCGGCGTTCACGGCCACCGACATGGTCCGCTCGTAATCACCCAGCGCAGGCATGTCCGCGACGAGCGATCTCCAGACCGTTTCCACGGTCGCCGGGGGCGCGACTTCCCGCACCAGCTCGCCGGAGCCGGCCAGGTCGCGCAGCCGCGCGAACAACCGGACCGTTACGCGCATGCGATCCGGTGCGCGTTCTCGCGCGCCGCCTCGTCGTCTGGATCCGCTGTGGCGCCCTCGATCCAGATGTCGCCGCCTTCGAAATGCTCGTGCTTCCAGATCGGCACGATCTGTTTGACGCGCTCTATCGTGTACCGGCACGCGGCGAAGGCGTGGGCGCGATGGGGCGACACGGCAACGATGACGATGCTGGCTTCTCCGAGCTCCAGGCGGCCCGTGCGGTGATGGACGCCGACGCGCGTGTCGCTCCAGGCCTGCAGGGCTTCATCCAGAATCCGCTGCAGCGCCCTGACGGCCAGCGGCTCGTACGCCTCGTATTCCAGGAATGAAACCGTGCGGCCCTGATTGTGGTTGCGCACCGTCCCGATGAATGAGGTGACGGCTCCATCGGCTCCGCTCGAGCCAACGATCTCGTCAATCAGGGGCTGGAGATGGAGTGGTGCGGATGTAACCGCCACGGCCGCCATACAGCCAGTTTAGCGCCTCCAGAAGTGATTCATCGGGCCGTTGCCTTCGCCGAGCTCGGGGGCATGGCGGATGGCTCCCGCGATGTACTCCTGAATCAACGGGATTGCGTCACGGACCGTACTGCCGGCGGCCAGGTGGGCGGTGAGGGCTGCCGCAAACGTGCACCCGGTCCCATGTGTATGCCGGCCGGGAACGCGTTCGTGACGGAAGTCGGTGAAGTCCCGCCCGTCGTACAGGACATCAACGATATCCGTGCTCGGGAAGTGCCCTCCCTTGATGACGACCAGCGACGGTCCGAGCGCATGAATCCGCCGTGCGGCTTCCTTCCGGTCCTCGTCAGTCGCGATCGTCATGCCCGACAGGCGTTCCGCTTCGGGAACGTTGGGCGTGACCACGAACGCGTTTCGCAGCAGCGCGGCCTTCATGGCTTCGACCGCGGCCTCGTCGGTCAGATCGTCGCCGCTCTTTGCCAGCATGACTGGATCCACGACAACGAAGGGGATATCGAAATCAGAGATGGCTCGAGCGACTGTCTCGACGATGGCGGCTGATGGCAGCATCCCGGTCTTGGCGGCATCTGCCCCGATGTCGAGGACGACCGCCTCGATCTGCTGACGGACCATCTCGGGGGGCAACGCCTCGAAGGACGTGACGCCGCGCGTGTTCTGCGCCGTTACCGCCGTAATCGCTGTGGTGCCGTAGACGCCGTGAGCGGCGAATGTCTTGAGATCGGCCTGGATTCCCGCGCCGGCGCCCGAATCGCTGCCCGCGATCGTCAGCGCCGTTCGCATCCCGTTATCGCGTGCCGATGACGCGCCAGAGTCCGGGTGTGATTCCCGCGGCCGCGACGAGCTTCACGAGATCGGCGAGCACGAAGGGATAAACGCCCGTGGCCAGCGCCGTCGCGAGGCCCACGGCAGCGCTCCCCGACTGCAGCTTTGCGAAGTAGGCAAGCCACACCGTTCCGCAGGCGTAGATGATCGCGAGGCCGACCAGCATCGCCGCCACCGAGCTGAGATACCGTCGCGCGAACTGATGCTCAGCCAGCGTGCCGACAACGAATGCGGCAAGCGGATAGGCCATGAGATAGCCACCCGTCGGTCCGATCAGGCGCAGTAGCCCCGGCGGCAGCGTCGCCGAGGTTGCAAACACTGGAAGGCCGGCGATGCCGGCTGCCAGGTAGAGCACCTGGCTTGCCAGTCCGAGGCGCGATCCGAGGACGAGCCCGCCGACGAGCACCACCATCGGCTGGAACGTAAACGGCACCTGCGTGAAGGGGAGAGGAAAACTGATCTGCGCTGCCGCCGCCGTGAGGACGGTGATGAACAGCACTGAGGCGGCGCGGATGGCGCGCTCCCCTCCGCGGTCCTCGACACGCGTGGCGACAACGTTCAGTAACGTGGCGGAATCAGCGGGCATTGCCGAATTGTACGCTTTACCGGCCGACAACCAGCACGTATTGGAAGGGGAGCGTCGCCCGGTCGAGGACCCGAAGGCCGGCCGCCTGCACTTCTGTTTCGACGACGGACCGGGCGAGACGCCGCTGCGGCTCGGGCCCAGGTCCCCCCTCGCCGGGCTTGTAGTTCACGATTCCGATCCGGCCGTCCGGCTTCAGCGAATCCGCCAGGTGCCGGAGGAACCTGACGCGGCTGTCGGCAGCCTCGACCTCCTGATAGACGTCGACGACGAGCACCGCGTCGAGGGTGCCCCTCGGAAGATTGGCATCCGTATCCGTGCCGCGCAGCGTCACGACGTTCCTCAGCCCCTCGCGATTGACGCGCCGTTTGATCGACTCGAGCATCGGCTGCTGAATGTCCTCGGCGTAGACGACGCCGCTATCGCCGACGCGGCGGGCCAGGCGTACGGTGAAGAAGCCGGACCCGGCGCCGATGTCCGCCACGGTGTCGCCGTCCGCGATCTTCAACGCGTCCATGACGAGATCGGGTTTCTGCCACGCGGCACGATCGGGGCTTTCGAGCAATCCGAGGTCGGTTGGCGAAAACAGCCGTCCCTGCGGAGCAGTCGCCGATGCGTCCTGCCCGGCCGGCGCATCCGCGAAGGCGGGCGTGTGCAGCTGAATAGCGAGCAGCACCAGACCGGCGCAGCAGGCGGTTCTGGCGCCTAAACCTGTCCTCACGGCTTCGAGCCCTCGTCGACGATGCCGGGTCGCGTCATCACGTCCGGCGAGAGTATCCGATCCAGCTGCTGTGCATCCATCAGGTTCCGCTCGAGCACCAGCTCGCGGATCGGCCGCCCGGATTCAACCGACGCCTTGGCGATCTCGGCCGTCGTCGCGTACCCGAGGTAGGGATTGAGCGCCGTCGCCACGGCGGTGCTCCGATCGAGCAGCTCGCGGCACCGATCGGCGTCGGCCTCGATTCCTTCCACGCACCTGGCCCGGAGCGCGGTCATCGCGCGCTCGAGAATCGTGGACGCGTGCAGGGCGTTCCAGGCGATCACCGGCATCATCACGTTCAGCTCGAGCTGCCCGGCTTCGGCGGCGACGCAGACCGTAGTGTCGCAACCAATGACCTGGAAGCACACCTGGTTCACCATCTCGGGGATCGATGGGTTGACCTTACCTGGCATGATCGACGATCCGGGCTGCACCGCCGGAAGCGTGATCTCGCTGAGACCCGCGCGCGGCCCCATGCTGAGCAGGCGAAGATCGCTCGCCACCTTGCCGAGCTCCACTGCCAGCCGCCGCATCGCGCCGGAATACGCAAGCACATCACCCATGCTCTGGGTGACGCGGAAACGGTTTGAGGCTGGCGTGAGTGTCAGTGCCGTCAGGCGGCTCAGATTGCCGACGGCAAGCGTGGTGTAATCGTCGCCGGCGTTCAGGCCCGTTCCAACTGCGGTCGCGCCCAGATTCATCTCGTGCAGCTCCGCCGAGGTGCGGTCGAGTGCGTCGGCCGCGTGCTCGATGCAGGCGCCGTAACCGCTGAACTCCTGGCCAAGGGTCATCGGTACTGCGTCCTGCAGATGCGTCCGACCCACTTTCAGGATGCCGTCGAACTCCCTGGACTTGATCGCCAGCGCGGTGGCAAGCGCCCGCGCCGCGACGAGGAGATCACGGTGCCCGAGCAGGAGCGCCAGACGCGTCGACGCGGGGTACACGTCGTTCGTCGACTGCCCCATATTGACGTGATCGTTGGGATGCACGATCCGATACTCGCCGCGCGCTCCACCGAGCAGTTCCTCGGCGCGGTTCGCGATCACCTCGTTGGTGTTCATGTTGTGCGACGTGCCGGCACCAGCCTGATACACGTCGACCACGAACTGATCTCGAAAGCGCCCGGAGAGGATCTCGTCTGTGGCCTGTACGATGGCGTTTCCGATGCGCGAATCGAGGCGGCCCAGCGTCATGTTCGCGTGGGCGGCGGCCTTCTTGATGAGAACGGTGGCGTCGACGAGGAGAGCTGGAGCGTGCAACCCGCTGATCGGAAAGTTCTCGATCGCGCGCGACGTCTGGATGCCGTAATAGGCGTCAGCCGGAACCGCCCGTTCGCCGAGCGGGTCGCGTTCTGTGCGAGTGGTCATGGTGACCGTCTCAATTATACTGAGCGGATGGCTGCTGGCTTTTTTGACAGCATGGTGTCGCTGGTCGTGAAGACATCAACCGATCTGCCGCCCGACGTGCGCGCGGCCATGTCGATGGCCCGCGCGCAGGAGCCGGCCGTCTCACAATCAGGCCAGGCGCTCGCCATCATTGCCCAGAACATCGATCTCGCGGCAAGCGACGAGGGTGCCATCTGTCAGGACACCGGGATGCCCACCTTCGAAGTCAAAACGCCCGTGGGCGCCAACCAGCTCATCATGAAGAAGCAGATCCGCGAGGCGATCGCCGAGGCGACGCGCCGCGGCAAGCTGCGGCCGAACTCCGTGGACTCGATCACTGGTGAGAACTCCGGCGACAACGTCGGCCCTGGAACGCCGGTCATTCACTTCGAGCAGTGGGAGAACGACGACGAGATCGAGGTGAAGCTCGTGCTGAAGGGCGGCGGCTGCGAGAACATGAACGCGCAGTACTCGCTGCCGAGCGAGCTCGCCCACCTGGGCCGCGCCGATCGGTCAATCGAAGGGGTCCGGAAGTGCATTCTGCACGCTGTGTGGAGCGCGCAGGGGAAAGGGTGCGCCCCGGGCGCCGTCGGTGTGGCCATCGGCGGCGACAGAACCTCTGGCTACACGGCAGCGAAGGAGCAGCTCTTTCGCACGCTCGACGACGTCAATCCGGATCCACGCCTGGCGGATCTCGAAGCCTCGATCATGGGCGAGGTCAACAGGCTCGGGATCGGGACGATGGGTTTTGGCGGCCGCGTGTCGCTCATCGGATGCAAGGTCACGGCGCTCAATCGCCTGCCGGCCAGCTTCTTCGTGTCCGTCGCCTACAACTGCTGGGCGTTTCGCCGTCTGGGTGTCGTACTCGACGCGCGGACCGGTGACATCAAGCGGTGGCTCTATCGCGACCCCTCGGTTCCTGCCGTGCCGATGGCCGATCAGGAAGGGTTTCGGCGAACTGGCCGCGAGGTGGTCCTTCGCACCCCGCTCACAGAGGAGCAGGTACGCAGCCTCAAAGTGGGCGACATCGTCATGGTCTCGGGCCGCGCCTACACGGGCCGCGACGCGGTGCACCACCACTTGATGTCGCACGAGCCTCCGGTCGATCTGCGCGGCGCGGTGCTGTATCACTGCGGGCCGGTCGTGGCGAAGGATGGAAGCGGCTGGAAGGTCACCGCCGCGGGCCCGACGACGAGCATTCGCGAGGAACCGTATCAGGCGGATGTGATCAAGCGGTACGGCATCCGCGCGGTGATTGGCAAAGGTGGGATGGGAGCGAAGACGCTTGCCGCGCTGAAAGAGCACGGCGCCGTCTACCTGAATGCGATTGGCGGAGCCGCGCAGTTTTACGCGCGGACCATCCGGAGCGTGGATGGCGTCTCATTGATCGAGTTCGGGACGCCTGAAGCGATGTGGCACCTGACAATTGAGGATTTTCCCGCGATTGTCACGATGGATGCGCACGGGCAGAGCCTGCACAAGGAAGTCGAGGCTCAGTCGGGGCAGGAGCTGACGGCAATAGGGACGTAACGGCTGACCGCCTAAACTACTGAAATACAACAAAATAGAGCATTGGAGCCTTTTCTGTTGTGTTTTGCCGGGCCAGGTCGCGCCGCGTATAATTTCAGTACCGGGCTCGCTTCGGGTTTGCCTGTCGCCGGTCCGTCCGAGGAGTAGAACAGATGATCAATGTGTCCCAAACGGCAGCGTCGAAGATCAGCGAGCTGCTCGTCGAGGAAGGGAAAGCAGGCAGCGGACTGCGGGTATTCGTGCAGGGCGGCGGCTGCTCAGGATTCCAGTACGGCCTCATGATCGAGGAAAGCGGCGGCGACGCCGACCAGGTGTTCGAGTCCAACGGCGTCCGGCTGTTCGTCGATCCGGTCAGCATCAGCTACCTGAAGGGTGCCGAGGTCGATTTCGT
>Ga0310887_10000141_pt1 | contig 15603 bp, 20 predicted proteins | sample T60D4metaG_FD_202509 | JGI IMG/M metagenome (GOLD analysis project Ga0310887, IMG submission 202509) | Lab incubated soil microbial communities from West Virginia University Organic Research Farm, Morgantown, WV, United States - T60D4 | ecosystem: Environmental > Terrestrial > Soil >...
TGCACGAGTTGAACATTTTCAGCGTGCGGGATGTTTTCTTGCCTGGGCATTTGTCTTTACTGGCCCTTGAGAGAGGACCGCCGGTGAAAGCGGCCCTCCCTCTCCGCTTTTCTTAATCGATGACCTGAATGACCGTGCGATTTGACGGCTCGACCAAGTAAACGCGGTCATCGGAGTAGACGTAGCGATATTTCGAGAACGTCGGACCCCAGGCAGGGGGAACTGCTCTCAGTTCCACCTCAGCTGGAATCCTTGCGCCGACAGCGATCCTCTCCTGTACCCTGACCGGGGCCACCTTCTCCTTCACAACGTACTCCTTGATCAAAGTTCGTTGCTGAGGTTCGACGACAATTGTGTCTGCAGGGCCTACGCCTACGGTTTGACCAAACGCCGACGCCCCGGCGAGACAGGCCACAAGGCCCGCTGCCATCAAAGTGCGTTTCATGCTCAAGCTCCATTCGTGAGGGCAAAATCGCCCTTAGGCGAACGCCAATGCGGGACGTCCAGTTCCTAACGGCAAGCGAACCGTCATCGACGCTGTCGCAATGGAACCGGCGCGCTAAGCGCACTTATGCAGAAACTGATTGGCTGGCGCGCACTGACAGTGCGCGCCGCTCGGACGATGATTGGCAAGGCCGCGGTGAAATATGGTCCTAAAGTCTTCCCATCAGGATAAGGATCAACAGGATAACGATCACAAGCCCGAGTCCGCCGCCGCCATAGTAGCCGGTGCCGTAAAAGGGGCCGCCGCCCAGCCCGCTAAACCCGCCAAGCAGAACAATCACTAAAATGATCAGGATGATCGTGCCGACTGACATTTTACCCTCCAAAATAATCAGACAAAATCCGGCGCACGCGCCCAGAACAGGTTAGACGCTACGCGTACCGATGCGTTGGTGCCGCAGCCAGAAACCGGCAAAATCAGCTGCGTCCGTCTTCCCTGTTGCGGCCGGTTGCCACCGGGCGCGTGCGCAATTCAACGCGGAACTATGGGTTTGGTTCATGCGCCCGCGAGGCTTATTCGATCTTCCTTGGAAGGCCTGAAGTGGTCCGCTAATCCACGACCGGCTTCCTGCGCTTGCTGCCGTGCGTATTCGCATAAATTTTCGTGAACTCCGCCCCGAGCAGGAAAATCTGGGCCGAGTAGTAAACCCACAACAACAGCACGATGAGACCGCCGGCGGCGCCGTAACTCGAAGCGACCGCGCTGCTGCCGATGTACCAGCCGATGAGCGTTTTTCCGATGTTAAACAGCAGCGACGTCATCAGCGCGCCTACGATCACGTCCTTCCACTGGAGCGTGCGGTCGGGCAAAACCTTGTAGATCGCGCCAAACAGCAAGGCGAAAAGCAACCACGAAACAGCGAAATTAAGCCCGGACAGGATCAATGTGCCCACAGGCAACCGGTCCAGATAGCTCGCGAAAACTGTCAGGCCTGCGCTCACGACGAGCGAAACCATAAGCAAAAATCCCAAAGCCGCCACCAGCCCGAGGCTCGTGACACGCGCGCGAACCAAACGCGACAGCGTGGTCTCCCGGGATCGTGTTTTCCAGATGGTGTTCAGTGCAGCCTGCATCTCGCCAAAGACGCCAGAGGCGGTGGCGATCAGCATGACGATCCCGACGATGGTCGCAACGATACCTGACGATTTGGTCGAGGCGCTGGCAATCACAGACTGCAACACGTCGGCGGCCTGCTGTCCCATCAGCGTGCTGAATTGGCCGCTGATCGCACTTTGTGCAGCGTCGCGCCCAAAGACCAACCCCGCAATCGCGATGACGATAAGAAGCACAGGAGCAAGAGAGGTAATCGCATAGAAAGCAATGGCGGCACCGCGACTTAACGCTTCATCGTCAACAAAGGACAGCGCGGTATCCACCAGCAGTTTCCAGGCAGCGGACATCATTTTTTTCATCTCTGCAGACCAACAGGCAGCGGAGACGTTTGTTCAGCAGGCATCGAAGTGGCCGCCGTGAAAGGCATTTTTGCGGCAAATTCCGACCCGTGGCCTACGAGAACAGCTGGTGGGAACCGATCCTGCGGCGCGGTATCGGTTACCGCCCCGGTACCCCGAGCTCTTTCATGACCGTTTCGGCGTTGTCGCCGACCTTGGCAATCGCAGCTTCGATCTCGGCTCTCGATTTTTTGAGACGCTTGCACCAATGACGCGCGAGATCCTTGCTGGATAAATCGACGCGATTTCGTTCTTTCCTTGCAGCCGAAGTTGTCAGCATGACCTGCGATCCATGTGATCACCGGACAAGCGTCAACGTGTCCGTTTGTTCCGAAGGAACGAGGCAGGCAGCGACCCGTTATTGGTACGGCCAAAGCCAAGTCTTACCTGCATCAAAAGACACAGGAGCGTCAGTCATGGACTGGAATCGCGTAGAAGGTAACTGGAAACAGTTCAAAGGACAGGTCAAAGAGAAGTGGGGCAATCTCACCAACGACGACCTCGACAAGATCGAGGGTCATCGCGATCAGCTGGAGGGAATAATCCAGGAGCGATACGGGATCGCGAAGGATCAAGTCAGGAAGGATGTTGACGCCTGGCTGGAATCGGTGTGACCCCTCGGATAATTTCTGCATATCTCTTTAAAAGCGGACATCTCAGCGATGTCCGCTTTTTCTTGGCCGCTTTAAGGCAATGCCGCCCCACAGGGATCACGGCTTCTCGCATTCACGGATTGCTCCTATAAAGTGCGCGTTGCGCATGCTCCGAAAACCTCCGCCATCTGTTTTGAAAGGTAAGGCCCCACGATTGGGCCGGAGGGATTTTTCAGTTCCGCAAATCCTGGCCCTATCGGTGGCGCTCACATTGCTGATCTCGATACCGGTCTGGACGCATCCCCTGCCGCCTCTGTCCGACTACGTGAATCACCTGGCGCGGATGCATGTGATCTCAGACCTGTCGCGCAATCAGCAGCTGGCGATGTTTTACCAACTGAATTGGCAGGTGATCCCCAATCTGGCGATGGACTCTATCGTGCCGTCGCTCGCCCGGCTCGTGAATGTTTACCTCGCCGGACAGATTTTTCTGGTTGCGATGTTCGCGCTCATCATATCGGGCGTCGTGATGCTCAATCGGGCGCTGGTCGGCCGGTTTTCGGTCCTGCCATTGCTGGCAATCCCGCTGCTCTACAACTACGTCTTCCTGGTCGGTCTGACGAATTACATTTTCGGAATCGGCGTCGCCCTATGGACGCTGGCGGCGTGGATCAGCACCAGAGAGCGTGCCTGGCCGATACGCTTCGTATTATCGACCGCGTCAATCGTCGTCTTGTTTTTCTGCCATCTGTCGGCGCTCGGTATCTACGCCATCGGCCTTCTCTCCGTGGAAATTCTTCGGCTGTGGCAGCAAAAGTCCGCGCCCTGGCCGCCCAGAATTGTAGATTTTGTTCTGAGCGGCCTGCCATTTCTAGTCGTGGCGCCGCTGCTTTATCAAAGCCCCACAATGCGCCTTGTCGCCGCGACCTCCTGGGAACAGCGCGGCAAGCTCGACGGATTGATTTATGTCTTTTCGACTTATTCCGACATCGTGGCCTTCGCATTGATCGCAATCCTGACCGCAGGCGGGGTGTGGGCCGTACGCCACCGGGTTCTGCAATTTCATCCGCTGGCCACGGTTCTTCTTGTCGTTGGAGGTGTCGTTTATTTCGCGCTGCCGCGCGTGATGTTCGACACCTATATGACCGATCAACGCGTGCCGCTTGGCGTGGTCTTCATGCTTTTCGCGTGCGGCGACCTCGACACGCACCGCCGCCTGGTCCGGCGCGGCTTCCTGAGCCTGCTCGTGGTTCTCATCGCCTTGCGGCTGCTGGAAATCGATTACAACTGGTCGCAGCTGTCGGACTCGACGAGCGAGTTTCGTTCATCGGTGCGGCGCATCGCGCGGGGCTCAAAGGTCTTCGTTGCTTATGCCAATGCGTCAGCCGGCGAGGACGTGCGCGATCTCGGCCTTGTTCACGCCGCCTGCATTGCCACGATCGAGCGCTCGGCGTTGGTCACGACGCTGTTCACCGTCGAAGGCAAGCAGGTCGTGCACGTCCGTCCTGAATACCGCGATTTCGCCGACCTGCATGACGGGACGCCCCCATCGACGCCGCAGCTTATTCTGGCTGCCGAGCATCCTCTGCCGGATATGCCTGCTTTCTGGCTGAACTGGACCAAGTTCGACTACATCTACATTCTTTTCACCGATGACGAAGCGCCTAATCCCGATCCGGCGCGGCTGCGTCTCGTCACCGATGGCGACCGTTTTCAGCTCTATCGGATCATCAAGCCCTAATAGCCTCGGCAATGCTGCAACAAGGCGCAGGCATGCCAACCCGTTGTTCTTGAGGAGCCAAACAGGGCGCGGGGGCCGGGATTTCGGTCAAAGGCAGCCAACACGACATGTGGCAAGAACAGCGTACAGGTGCCGGCCCTGCCAATGCGACTGGATGAAGCCATGCAAACGAGCGCCGAGACGGCAGGCGTCCAAAAAGCCCCTCCAAAGCGCGTGGCATTTTACTTTAGGCTGAACCCCGGCGATCATCCCGACCACTATATGACCGGTCAGGCTGCGCTCGCTGCCACGGAAGGCCTCAGCGCGCATCGCGTGCATTATGTCGGATATGGCAGCGCCAAATCGCCCGAGAATCTCAGCGCAAAGGACCGCGATATGAAATGCGCGGTCTATGCGGTCACCGGCGCCAGCCTATTGGCGCTCGATCACCCGATCTCCTGGCGGCACTACGACGAAAGTTATGCCGGGCGCAGCTACTTCCGGCGGCTCTAAAATTTAAAGAGGCCGCGTTCTGCCGCGACCTCTTTACGTCCGAACAACCTTCGAACGCTTAGTGCTGGTTGATAATTCCGCCTTTCTGGAAGTACTCGTTGCCGAAGCCATTGTCGGCTGGCACGTAAGCCATCGCGTCGAGCGCACGATCGACCTGAACCTTCTTGCCCATGACACTCGTCTGCGTTGTCACTGACCAGGTTTTGGTCTGATCAACAAAATACGCTGCATGGGAGAGAGTCGGCGCGGCCGCCGCGAGCATCAGGGTGGAAGCGAAGATAACTTTCGTGGTGGTGTTCATCGTTAAACTCCGTTGATTCAAGCAAGATGAAATTCTTGCTGCGTCCTGTTTACTCGCCAACGCCTTATCCTCAATCCTCCAAGCGGCAATGAATTTGATAGCCCTCTGCTATGCGCGCGCCTGTGGTGGTTGCGCCGCAACAATCACCAATTCGGCCAAGTATCGCTGACAGCACGGAAAACGCGTTGCGTGACTAAAAAAATGGCAGCGCCTCGTGCCAAGGCGCTGCCTGTCGCGTCGATCATTTGGACTTCGGGGTCGTGTCGTCCTTGTCAACGCCCACTCCGGGCACTGACGTGTTGCCGGCGCGATAAAATCCAGGACTTCGTTCCCTTGAAACTTGTGTTTGAGCGGTGCCCTCCTGCTGAGGTGTCACTTTGTCCATGACTTGTGCACGCGTTTCCAGCGCCCAGGTTTTGGTCTGGTCAACAAAATACCCTGCATGGGAGAGAGTCGGCGCCGCCGCCGTGAGCATTAGGGCGGAAGCGAAGATAACTTTGGTGGTGGTCTTCATCGTTCATCTCCGTTGGATCTAAGCAAGATTGATTTCTTGCTTGCGTCCTATTTACTCGCCGACGCCTTGCACTCAATCCTCCAAGTGACAATCAATTCGATAGCCCTCTGCTATACGCGCTTGTGCTAGTTGTTGCCGGAACAGTCGCCAATTCGGCCGAGGACACGTTGAAAGAATCAAAAAAATCTCAGCAGTCGGCGCGCGAGGAACAGCAAGTTGAAGAAAGCAACCTGAGTTCCCGGTTGTCGTCGTACCGCAGAGAAAGCGGCCTAAGGCGGCCCGATTTCGCCAAGGCCTATGATGAGCTTGTTGGGCGACTTAACGTGATCGATCGCGGCGAGGTCGGCCCCCAGCTTGGCGAAGCGATGCCGCAATTTAGCCTTCCCGACGAGAACGGGCGGCTCGTCACGCTCGCATCCCTTCTCCGATCCGGACCGGTGGTTATCAGCATTAACCGGGGCCACTGGTGTCCTTATTGCAAGCTCGATCTGCGTTCGCTCGCGGAAATCAACGGTGAAATCGAGCGGCTGGGAGCGCGTGCGATCGCCATCATGCCGGACAGCGCAGAATTTACCGAGAGCTATACCAGCAGAAACAGTTTGCCCTTTCCCGTGCTCAGCGACATCGATCTCGGCTACTCGCTTTCGCTTGACCTCATTTTCTGGGTCGGAGACCAGATCCGGGAGCTTTACAGTCAAGCTGGCGTGGAGCTCGAGAAGTACCACGGAAATCACACCTACTTTCTTCCCATGGCGTCCAAATTCATTGTCGGGCGCGATGGGCTGGTGAAGGCGCGGCAGGTGAATATCGAATTCCGCGAGCGCATGGAGCCTGAGGCCATCATCGCGGAGCTGCGCAAGCTTCATTCAACGGCATAGCAGCCCGCTATCGGAACCATCGGCAGACGATATTTTAGCGTAATCGCGAAAATCGGCAGTCTTCCGGCATCGCTCGATGGCGAGCGCTTCGCAAAACGGGAGAATTTCTATGGTACAGAAGATCACAACATCGCTTGCAATCGCAGCGGCCCTGAGCTCCGCGCTCGCCGCGACCGCAATTTCGCCGGCACAGGCCGGCGGAAAGGAGAAATGCTACGGCGTTTCCCTGGCCTGGGTTTTGTGGAGCATCGCCCACGTCTACTTTTTGATCGGATTTCGGAATCGCTTCGTCGTCGCCCTCAACTGGGCATGGAATTATCTTACTTTTCAGCGTGGCAGCCGCCTTATCACGGGCCTTTATGCGCGTATGGACGGAATCCGCCAGTCGCCGCGAACGGAACTTCGATCGCAAGCAGGCTAAAGAACTATGCTTTAGTGGTCGCCAGGGGGAACATCTGCATGGAAATGCACCAGGTCCGATATTTCCTGGCAGTCGCGCGGACGCTGAATTTCACCCGCGCGGCGGAAGAATGCCACGTAGCACAGCCGTCGCTGACGCGTGCGGTCAAGCTTCTGGAAGGCGAATTGGGTGGCGACCTTTTCCGGCGCGAGCGGCCACGCGCGATGCTCACGCCGCTCGGCGAGCGCATGTTTCCGCTGCTGAAGCAGTGTTACGACAGCGCCCAGAGCGCCCGCGCGCTCGCGGCCATGATTAACGATGGCGAGGTCGGCGCGCTCAAGCTCGCTGTATCCGGCAGCATTGAGCTCGGTCTCATCCTCTCGCATGTCAACGAACTGAGAAAGAGCTTCAGCGACGTCGAACTCAAGATTCTGCGTGGCACCGGGCCGCAAATTGTCGAATACCTCAAGGCCGGTGACGCCGAGCTCGCGGTGGGAACTTCGATCGGCGAGACCTGGGACCGGCTCGACAGCTGGAAACTCTTTGAAGAGTCGTTTGACATGGTCTTCAGCCGAACGCATCGCCTCGGAAGCCAGGAGGCGATCGGCCTCGATGATCTCAAGCCCGAGCGTTTTCTCCTGCGGAGCCATTGCGAGAAGTGCGGCGACCTTGCCGCGATGCTGCGTGCAAAGGGACTGAATGCCGACCATCGCCACGAGGTTTCATCGGATCAGGATCTGCTGGCCCTGCTCGAGGCCAATATCGGCATCGGCTTTCTGCCGCGAACCGTCAATGCGCCGCAAAGCCTGGTCCGCGTCTCGGTAAATGGACTCGAGCTGGGACGGGATGTCTGTCTCTATGGCGTCGCCGGCAGACAACGCACTCCGATCGCCGCGACCTTCATGAAAATGCTGCGCGCCGCGAACTGGCAGAAAAAGCCGGCCTGAATTCAGGTCAACGCGCTGATCAGATCCTCGACCGCCATACGCTTACGATAGTCCGGATCCACAAAACGTGCCTTGATCCGGCCGTCCTTGCCGACGACGAAGGTAGCGGGGATCGGCAGCATCCAGGAGTCGTTGCCCTGGTATTGCGGAAGCGGCCGGCCGATTTTGGACATGTAGTCCTGCATCTCATCGCCGACCCATATCGCAAGGTTCAATGACATGGCATAGCCATTGTCCATATCGCAGAGGATCGGAAAATTTACGTTGCAGTCCTCCTTCATCGCGGCGGCGAACTGCTCACGATCCGGCACGATTGCGACCATACGTGCGCCTAATGCTTCTATGCGTGGCTGCGCCTTTACCAATGTGCCGATGCTGATCCGGCAGTACGGACACCAGTGGCCGCGATGGAAAGTGACTACAGCGGGGCCTTGAGCGAGCAGATCCTTCAAGCTCACCAGCCGCCCGTTCTCGTCGGGGAGCACGAACGGAGGCATGACGTCGCCCGGCTTCGGCGCATCCTTGCCGGCATCATGCTCTTTGAGACGGGCCACGAGCCGGTCGACAATCGCCGCAGTGGACGGATGAAGCTTTCGCGTGGCTCCGGCGAAGACCTCAAGACGCTCCGCCATTGAGCCATCCAGCGCGCGCGCCTGCTCAAAAGCCTGCCTGAGATCCTTGACCAGAATTTCCGTGGCCATTTCGAAGGCTTCCCTTGCGGCAATCTGCGCCACGGGTCCATTCATAAGCGATTGGCTCGTCCAAACGCCACAAATTTCAGCGGATTTTCGATAGCCGCTCTCTATGAATTGGCCTCGTACCCTCCGGTCCTGCCATCAGCCGGCTCCGGAGCGGTTCGGCGGAAAAAGTGATGCCCCGTTCGGGGACAACGGGGCATCACACCATGCGACGGGGGTGTGGGGGACGCGCAGCCGTCACATATTGTGGTCACGTTCGTCGTGGCGGACGTCGCCGACGTACAGAATCACCGGCACTTCACCGAGGTTCTTCCACCAGTGCGACGTGCCCTGGGTTTCGGCCCGGATCTCACCAGCCTTGTGATGGATGGGTCCGGCGCAATTGCTCGCAAACTCAAGTATCTCGCCTTGCTGGACGAAAATCAGCGCGGGCCGGTCGTCATGGCTGTGCCACGGGACTATGCCGCCCGGTTCAATGACGAGCTTGCGGAATCGCAGGTCGCGGCCGACAATTTTCGCTTTCTCTTTCCCGAGGTCGATCGAGCCGAGCGTGGTGTCGGTCACGCCGACAGCCTTGAAATCGACCGGCTGGCGCGCATTCGGCATGCGCTTGTCTGCCGGGCATTCACCCGCCTGGGCGTGAAACGCGAAGCCCGACGTGGCAACGAAGGCCGCGGCAGCGACAGCGCGAAGCAAGCCTTTGCTGATTGAAGTGGACATTGTGTCATCTCCTCTCTGTTTCGCCGCGGCCTCGCTATGAGCCGCCGCACTGATTGCAATGATGAAGCTCGGCGGAATTGAAAGGAAATGCCGGGTTGCTCTAATCGCGATAGCCGACCGCTATTCGGCGCATCATTGTTTGAGAATTGGCTCCGCCGCAAAGCGCCGGAGCCGAATTGACCTCACCGCGTTAGGCCTTCACGCTCGAGGTAATCGAGGCAATCACCATCGAGGCCATTTTGAACTGCTCGGTACGATTGACGATACCGTGACGCGCGGCGATCCAGGCAAAGTCGGTGTAGACCGTCCAGACCGCGCCAGCGCTGTCCTGGATCACCAGGAGCCGTACGGGCCAATCCAAACCTGCGTTCGGGTTTGCCGTCATGAACTGGGTGCCGAGTGGCGGATTGCCGAACACCAGCAGCGTGGAAGGATTGAGCTTGATGCCGGCTTCCGCAGCAAGCTCGGTTTGGTCGATTTCGCTGAAAAACCGGATGCCTTTCGCGGCAATATCTTTCTTGAGCCGCGCGATCGTCTCCTGGAAGTTGTAGCTGCTTTTGACGCGCACGATACCGTCGTTCGACTTCGGCATGGCCTCGGGTGAAATTGCGAGCGCTGCCGCGGCCACGCCGGACAGGCGCAGGAATTTTGCTCTGGTCAACATGGATCATCCCTCAGAGTTTGACTCGCGCGTGATTGCGCCAGCCTTCGTTTCACCATGCAGCGGGACGACCAGAGACTGAATTACATTTACTCTCTCGATCCGATAGCGGGCGGGCATCGCACCTCAGGTAACGAACGAGCCGCCGCTCGCAGTTGAGCAGCGGCCCATTCGAGCTAAAAGCCGTTCAGGCCTCGCGGTGGGTGAGCGCAGGTGCCGGTAGCCGTACGTGCCAGATCAGATGGTCGAGAGAAATCGAGCCAGGCCCGCGCGCGACGATCAACGTAAGCACCGAAAGCCACAAAATATGCTCCGGCCATCCACCGGGCACCACGAAGAGCTGAATGACCATGGTCATCCCGAACAATGCGAGCGCTGACAATCGGGACGCCACCCCAAGAAACAACAGGATTGGGAAAACGTGCTCGCTGATTGCGCTTAGATACGCGGTCACATCGGGCGGCAGCAGAGGCACCTTGTACTCCTCGCGGAAGAGATAGAAGGTCTCTTCGCGGATCGAGAATCCGTTGACCTTGGTCCGGCCTGATCGCCAGAAGACGTCAGCAACGGCAAAGCGCGATGCAAGCGCGATCGCGCTGTAGGGGACGCGTTCGGCCAGGTCGCGGCCTTTTTCGAGATAGTCGCGCATGCTCATTGGAAGTCTCCTGTCGGGGGCTGCTATCCCGGCAGGAAAGCGCGACAGACGAGGCTTTTGAAATACCGATTGACGATGCGCGCCATAGCCAGGGTCTATCCCCGCTCCAAAGCCGCCCGCTATCGTAACTTTAGCAAACCGGCATTTCCCGCCGATCCCGGCGCCGTGCACATTCGCAACAACGACGGCGTGTTGCGTCAACCTTGCAGCGGGAAGGATCGGGCCATGAACATTCAAGTACCTCTTCGCATCGAGCAGAGCTCGCGTCCGTTGGAAGGCCGGGTATCGCTTGTGACAGGGTCGACCAGCGGTATAGGGCTTGGAATCGCCCGCGCGCTCGCGGCGGCCGGCTCCGCGGTCGTTCTCAACGGCTTCGGCAAGCCCGAGGACATCGCCGAGGCTCAGGCCAAAATCATTTCCGAGTTCGGCGTGAGGGCCAGCTTCTCGCCGGCAGACATGTCGAAGGCCGCGCCAATCGCCGGCATGATCGCAGCGGCGTTGGACACCTTCGGCCGCATTGACGTCCTGGTGAACAATGCCGGCATCCAGCATGTCGCGCCACTGGAGCAGTTTCCGGTCGAGAAATGGGACGCAATCCTGGCCATCAACCTGTCGTCGGCGTTCCACACCACGCGCGCGGTCCTGCCTTCGATGCGCGGCAACAAGTTTGGCCGCATCATCAATATTGCATCGGCCCACGGACTTGTCGGATCGCCTTTCAAGTCCGCTTATGTGGCGGCCAAGCACGGGATCGTTGGCCTCACCAAGGTCATCGCGCTGGAAACCGCGGAATCCAATATCACCTGCAACGCCATCTGCCCCGGCTATGTCTACACGCCGCTGGTCGAAGCGCAGATTGACGGCCAGGCAAAATCATACGGGATCCCGCGTGAGAAGGTCATTCGTGATGTGCTGCTTGCCCAGCAACCGAACAAGCGCTTCGCCACGGTCGACGAGCTCGGCGCTCTTTCGGTCTTTCTTGCGAGCGATGCGGCCGCGTCGATCACCGGAACGGCTTTGCCGGTCGACGGCGGCTGGACCGCGCATTGAGACAACGAGCCGCTTTGCTCGACAACATGACTCTGGGAGGGAACCGTGGACAAGAATTCATCAACGCGTATGGCGAGGCTTGCTGAAACACAACAACCACAGGGCCAGAAGGATCGGCAGACCGTCCTGGTTCTGCAGGGCGGCGGCGCGCTCGGCGCCTACCAGGCCGGGGTCTACCACGCGCTGCACGAACACGGAGTTGACCCGGACTGGATCGTCGGCACGTCGATCGGCGCGATCAATGCAAGCCTGATTGCCGGAAATCCACGCGAGAACCGACTCGAAAGGCTGCAGGAATTCTGGACCAGGATGGCATATCGGCCCCCGTTCGGCGCCCCCGCATGGACCGGATTGCCCGACCTCCTCTCGTACTGGAAGACAATCCTCCGTGGCATTCCTGATTTCTTTGAACCCAATCCCGGAGCATTCCTCGGGACGCACGTTCCGCTTGGGCGCGATGCAGCCGGTTTTTACTCCACCGCGCCGCTCGAAAAGACGCTGCTGGAACTCGTCGATTTCACGCTGGTGAACAAGTGCAATCCGCGACTCACGGTCGGTGCGGCGCATGTCCGCACGAGCGAGATGAGATATTTCGACAGCCGCGACGGCGAGATTGGCGTCAAGCACATCATGGCATCCGGGGCGTTGCCGCCGGCCTTTCCCGCGGTGCGGATCGACGGCGAACTCTACTGGGATGGCGGCATCCTTTCGAACACGCCGACCGAAGTGATTTTTGACGACAACCCACGAAAGAATTCGCTGATTTTCGCGGTGCATCTCTGGAATCCGATGGGCGATGAGCCCGGCACGATCTGGGAGGTTCTCAACCGTCACAAGGACATCCAGTACTCCAGCCGGGTTGCAAGCCACATTGCCCGTCAGCGCCAAATGCACAAGATGCGGCACATCATTCGCGACCTCGCCAAGTTGCTGCCGGACAACGTTCGCCGGACGCAGGATGCACAGTTGCTGTCCGCATATGGCTGTCACACGACGATGCACGTCGTGCGGTTGCTGGCTCCACAACTCGAGAACGAAAATCACACCAAAGATGTCGACTTCAGCCCGTCCAGCATCCGCATGCGTTGGGAAGCCGGCTACACGAACACCATGCGGGCACTCGAACAGGCGCCCTGGGAACACGAATTCGATCCGCTCGAAGGCGTGATCCTGCACGAGCCGAGGCCGGAAATGATGGAGGCCGCGGAATAGCCGACTGAGTCGTTTCGAAAAAACCAACGAGCTGTGACATGCAACGCTACGACGCAATCATCATTGGAACCGGTCAGGCGGGCCCTGCGCTCGCGCATCGCCTCGCCGGCGCCGGAAAGACGGTCGCGGTGGTCGAGCGCAAGTATTTTGGAGGGACTTGCGTCAATACCGGCTGCATTCCGACCAAAACGCTGGTGGCGAGCGCCTATGCCGCGCACATGGCGCGTCGGGCCTCCGACTTCGGCGTGAAAATCCCGTGCGATATCACCGTCGATATGAAGGCGGTGAAGGCGCGAAAGGACCACGTGTCCGGCTTGTCACGGACAGGGGTCGAACAGTCGCTGAAAAACCTCAAGGGATGCACGGTTTACGAAGGCCATGCCCGATTTTCCGGCCCGCATTCGATCAAGGTCGGAGACCATGAGCTGGAGGCCGCGTGGATATTCATCAATGTCGGTGGGAGAGCGCTGGCGCCGCCTATTCCTGGGCTCGATGAGGTTGGCTACTTCACGAACAGCTCGATGATGGACGTCGATTTTCTGCCTCCACATCTAATCGTCCTGGGTGGAAGCTATATCGGGCTTGAATTTGCGCAGATCTACAGGCGCTTCGGAAGCGAAGTGTCCGTTATCGAACTGGCGCCGCGCCTGATTGCGCGCGAAGACGAAGATGTTTCGACCGGGGTCGCCGACATCCTGCGCGGCGAGGGCATCAAGACCTACGTTAACAGCAGCATTAGCCGCGTGGCACGCCAGGGCAACGACATCGCGGTCGAGATCACCAGCGACGGAATGACCTCGTGCGTCACTGGCTCGCATTTACTCCTGGCTATCGGGCGGCGGCCCAACACCGATGATCTCGGACTGGAAGCTACCGGCATCCCGGTCGACGAGCGCGGCTTCATCAAGGTTGACGAGCAACTGCGAACCGACGTGCCCGGGATCTGGGCCCTGGGCGACTGCAACGGTCGGGGCGCCTTCACGCACACAGCGTACAACGACTTTGAAATCGTCGCAGGCAACATTCTTGACGATCAACAGCGGCGGCTATCCGACCGCATTCCCGCTTACGCGCTCTACACCGATCCACCGCTCGGCCGGGTCGGCATGACCGAAGCGGAGGCTCGCCAGGCCGGCCACGCCGCAATGGTCGGTACCATCGAGATGAAGCGAGTCGGCCGTGCCTATGAAAAAGGCGAGACGCTGGGGTTCATGAAGATCCTGGTCGACAAGACCAGCAAGCGAATCCTCGGCGCATCATTCCTCGGCCTGTCGGGCGATGAGATCGTCCATTCGATCCTCGATCTGATGTACGCAAAGGCGCCCTACACCGTGTTGCAAAAGGCGGTTCACATCCATCCGACCGTGTCCGAATACATTCCGGTAATGGTCGGTAACCTCAGGGACTTGCAGTAGCGAGCAGCCGGCCATGTCTCACGTCTCATCAGCAGCGGATGCGCTCCACATGGACGGCCACAGCGATACCGCGCGCGTGGTGCGCCGGACGATCGTCATCGGTTTGATTGCCTTTCTCACTGTCGTCGATCTGTTCGCGACGCAAGCCATCCTTCCTTCCCTGACACAGGCCTATCAGGTGACGCCGGCCGCAATGAGCTTCGCGGTCAATGCGAGCACCATGGGGATGGCGGTCGCAGGTCTTACGGTGGCGTTCTTCAGCCGGCAGATCGACCGGCGCACCGGAATTCTCATCAGCCTTTGCGTGCTAGCCATCCCAACCGCATTGCTTGCGGTCGCACCGGACATCACGACGTTCACGGTCCTCCGAATCACGCAAGGCCTTTGCATGGCATCGGCTTTCACGCTGACGCTTGCCTATCTGGGCGAAGAATGCAGCGCGATGGATGCGGGCGGGGCATTTTCCGCATACATAACCGGTAATGTCGCGAGCAACTTGGTCGGCCGGCTGATTTCCGCCGGTGTCGCAGACCACTTCGGATTGGCAGCCAACTTCTATTTCTTTTCCGCGCTGAATCTTGCCGGAGCAGTATTAGTCTATTTTACCGTCCGCACAACGATGCCCATCTTGCCGGCGGGAGAAACGTCTTCCACCCCGCTTGAGATCTGGTCGAAGCACCTGCGCAATCCACCGCTGCTGGCGAGCTTCGGGATCGGATTTTGTATCCTGTTCGCCTTCATCGGCACCTTTACCTACGTGAATTTCGTCCTTGTACGAGAACCGATTTCGCTCGGACGGATGCAGCTCGGCCTTGTCTACTTCGTATTTTTGCCGTCGATCATGACCACACCGTTCGCTGGTGCGGCGGTCCGGCGATATGGCACGCGTCCGGCCTTTTGGACCGCCCTTGCATTGGCCGGCCTTGGGTTGCCGCTGTTGCTGCAGCCCAACCTTTTGTCGGTCGTCATTGGCTTGATGCTTGTGGGCGTCGGGACCTTCTTCGCGCAGGCGGCGGCCACTGGCTTTGTCGGTCGTGCGGCGACGGCCGACCGCGGGTCGGCGAGCGGTATCTATCTCGGCTGCTACTTTCTCGGCGGACTGGTCGGCACGGCCATACTAGGCCAGATCTTCGACCAGTTGGGATGGTTGTCGTGCGTAGCCGGGATCGCACTCGCCTTAATTGCTGCTGCGCTTCTGGCCGCGGGCCTGCGGCTTCGCGATGACGAAAGCGTGCTCTAAGCGCCCCGGTCATGGCGAAATGAGAAATGTCTTAGGCAATTCATAATCTTCAAAATCCCTTTTGTTTGTGTCGAGATTTTCAAGATTGAAGAACAGGCATTCGTCGTGCGTAAAGTGAGGACCAGCATGC
>Ga0310887_10000144_pt1 | contig 15543 bp, 15 predicted proteins | sample T60D4metaG_FD_202509 | JGI IMG/M metagenome (GOLD analysis project Ga0310887, IMG submission 202509) | Lab incubated soil microbial communities from West Virginia University Organic Research Farm, Morgantown, WV, United States - T60D4 | ecosystem: Environmental > Terrestrial > Soil >...
GATGCCGGCGGACGTGCCGGCAACCTTGAAGTCCATGTCGCCGAGGTGATCCTCGTCGCCCAGGATGTCGCTCAACACCGCATAATCCTTGCCTTCGAGGATCAGGCCCATGGCAATGCCCGCGACCGGACGCGCCAGCGGAACGCCGGCGTCCATCATCGCGAGGCTGCCGCCGCAGACGGTGGCCATCGACGAGGAGCCGTTGCTCTCGGTGATGTCGCTGAGGACGCGGATCGTATAGGGGAACTCCTCCGCGCTCGGCAGCATCGGGTGAAGCGCGCGCCAGGCGAGCTTGCCGTGGCCGGTATCGCGACGCGACGGGGCGCCGAAGCGGCCGACTTCGCCGACCGAGTAGGGCGGGAAGTTATAGTGGACCATGAAGCGCGAGTAGGAGAGGCCCTCCAGCCCGTCGATCATCTGCTCGGCGTCCTTGGTGCCGAGCGTGGTGGTGACGATCGCCTGGGTCTCGCCGCGGGTGAACAGCGACGAGCCATGGGTGCGCGGCAGGAAGCCGACGATCGCCTCGATCGGGCGGACGGTCTTGGTGTCGCGGCCGTCGATGCGGCGGCCTTCCTTGAGGATGGCGGTGCGGACGATGTCGGCCTCGAGGCTCTTGACCGCCTTCGATGCGGCCATCTGCTCCTGCGGGTCGGCCTCGACGAAGGCTTCCTTGGCCTTCTCGCGGATTTCGTTGAGGGCGGCCGAGCGCTGCGACTTGTCAGTCAGCTTGTAGGCCGCCTCAATGTCCTTGCCGACCAGCTTCTTGAGCTTGTCCTTGGCGGCGGTCTTGGCGTCGCCGGTGGCGAGCTCCCACGGGTCCTTGGCAGCCTTCTCGGCGAGCGAGATGATCGCCTTGCAGACCTTCTGCGAAGCGGCATGGGCGAACATGACCGCGCCGAGCATGACCTCTTCCGACAGCTCCTTGGCTTCGGATTCGACCATCATCACCGCGTTGGGCGTGCCGGCGACGACCAGGTCGAGCTGGCCTTCCTTGATCTGCTCCTGGGTCGGGTTGAGGATATATTCGCCGTCGATGTAGCCGACGCGGGCGGCGCCGATCGGGCCCATGAAGGGCACGCCGGAGATGGTGAGGGCGGCCGACGCGGCGATCATCGCCAGGATGTCGGGCTCGTTCTCGCCGTCGTAGGAGAGGACCTGCGCGATCACCAGGACTTCATTGTAGAAGCCCTCGGGGAACAGCGGGCGGATCGGACGGTCGATCAGGCGGCTGGTCAGCGTTTCCTTTTCGGTCGCGCCGCGCTCGCGCTTGAAGAAGCCGCCCGGGATACGCCCGGCGGCCGAGAATTTTTCCTGGTAGTGGACGGTCAGCGGGAAGAAGTCCTGGCCCGGCTTGACCGACTTGGCGGCAGTCACGGCGCAGAGGACGACGGTTTCGCCGAGGGTGGCCAGTACGGCGCCGTCAGCCTGACGGGCAACGCGGCCGGTTTCGAGCTTCAGGGTCTTTCCGCCGAGCTCGATTTCTACGGTTTTGATATCAAACATCTTATTTCCTTCACCCCGCGGGCCGGATGCCGGCGGGACAGCTTGGGCAGACAAAGCCGGTCTGCGAGCGGATCGGGGCATTCATTCTGCCCCTCGAACGCCCCGCCGAATTGCGGGATGTCCTTTAAGGCGAAGGGCGCCGGTGGGGCGCCCTTCGGAAATTCGTTACTTGCGGAGACCAAGCTTGGTGATCAGGTCACTGTAGCGTTGGGTATCCTCGCGCTTCAAATAGTCGAGCAGCGAGCGGCGCTTGTTGACTAGCATCAAAAGGCCGCGGCGCGAGTGATTGTCCTTCGCGTGGGTCTTGAAATGCTCGGTCAGGTTGGTGATCCGCTCGGTCAGGATCGCGACCTGCACCTCGGGCGAACCGGTGTCGTCCGACTGGCGGGCGTTGTCCTTGATAATCTGCTGCTTCTTCTCAGCGGTAATCGACATCGTGTCACTCCTATTCGTTTCAAAGGTTGAACCCGCGCACGACCTTGATCGTGGCCCCGTCGCTTTCGACCAGCGCGACCGGCACATCGCCGTCTCGTGCAAGCAAAAGCCCCGGGTTCGCGGGGATCCCGAAAAGCTGCTGTCCGTGGCGGAGCAGCTTGGCTTGTTCGGGGGTGACGGGGAGGCCCGGGATGTCGTCCAGCCCCGCATCAAGCGGGAGAACCGTCCTCGTCAGTGCGCGCCCCTTAGCGATTTCCCCCAGTTTGTCCAGCGATATCGCCTGTTCCAGGGTGAAGGATCCGGCCCTGGTCCGCCTCAGCATGGTGACATGGCCGACCGTCCCAAGCGCATGGGCGACGTCGCGCGCCAGGCTGCGGATATAGGTGCCTTTTGAGACCGAGGCGGAGAGGGTTGCCTCATCGTCGCTGGCCGCAACCAGCGATAAGGCGTGAACCGTTACCTTGCGCGGCTTGAGATCGACCGTCTTGCCGGCACGGGCCAAGTCATAGGCCCTTTCGCCTTCGACCTTCAGCGCGGAGAAGGCCGGGGGCACCTGTTCGATGGCGCCGGTGAAGCCTGGCAGGACGGCCGCGACCGCTTCCGTTGACGGCCGTACCTCGCTGCTGGCGATGACCTGCCCTTCGAGGTCGAGCGTGTCCGTTTCCTCGCCGAAGCGGATGGTGAAGTCATAGGATTTGCTTGCGTCCAGCATCCGTCCGGCAAGCTTGGTCGCTTCGCCCAGCGCGATCGGGAGGACGCCTGAAGCGAGGGGATCCAGCGTGCCGCCATGCCCGACCTTGGTCTTGGGCTCGCCTGCCTCGCGGAGTGCTCGCTTGACCGCGCCAACCGCTTGGGTCGAACCCATACCGACCGCCTTATCGAGGATGATCCAGCCATTGAGCGCCATGGCCGGCGCGATAGACAAGCCCATGGGCTTTGACCATAAGCCGCCGCTGTGAGGACCCTGCCCAAGTGAGCCGCCGCCGCAAGCTGACGCAGCTCGCCTGGCGCGAGTATCTGCCGATGGGCGCGACTATCGCCATGTGGGCGGTAATCGTTGCCGCCATCGGTCATGCCGACACTGCGCGCCTGCTCGCCGCAGTCACCCTGATACGCGCCGTGCAGATGCTGACGAAATTGGCGACGCCGCTGGTTCTCAAGCGGCGGCTGGTGGCTCCCAAGGCGATCCGCCGCCAAGCGAAGCGCGTCGCGCTTTCGCTGCAGGCTGGGGCGTTTGTTATTACCGTCGCGATTGTCGCCTTGTTGGCCCGGGCGATGGACTCGATTGGCCAGGACAAGGTGGTGGCGTTCATACCCTACGTCGCCATCGGCATGCCGGCTCGATACCTGCGCTTAGCCGATATCAGGACGGCATCGCCCTATTATCGCCTGGCCCTGACCTTGAGCGGGCTTCTACTGGTGTCCGTAGGCTGGCTGGCGGGTTGGCATGCCGCGGCCCTGGGCCTGGCATTCGGCGCTCGGGAATGGGTTGCCTTTGCCGTCCTTCGCTGGTGGCCGCGCGATCCGAAATTACCCAGGACCCCGGTCAACGAGCCGCTGCATTTTCCTGAGGTCGCGCGGACGACCGCGGTGGTTGGGCGCAGGATGTTGACCTACCGCCTGACCAAGTCGCTGCTCGCACCGTTCGGCCCGATCGGAAACATAGCGGCACGGACCGGCAGGGGCCTCAAGGTGCACCAAAAGCTGGAGCCTTACATTCCCCATCATTTCGGCAGTTTCCTGCTGTTCAGTCTCGTCACCTTTGGCATCGCCGTCTTCCTGGCTTTGCGCAGCGGCGAGCCGGCCGCGATGATCGCTGCTGCAGGCCTCGCCCAGATCAGCGCCGCCAGCGCTAATGTGCTGCTATTGTGGCGGTACCTGCCGTCGCGAGACGCCGAGATTATCGAGGATGATGACGACGACGACGAGTGATTGAGCGGGATGCCCGCGATGCCCCCTTCTTGGCTGTGCGCCAGGCTAGCGCGGGATCGCCAGGCTGAGTTGCCGCGCTTCGCTTTCCTTCAGCCGTTCGAAGAAATGGCGGCGGCACAGCGCGACATAACGGTCGTTTCCGCCTATTTCAGTTTGGGCGCCGGCCACAACTGCATGGCCGTCGGCATCGACGCGCAGGTTCATCGTCGCCTTGCGGCCGCATTCGCACACAGCCTTCAATTCGATCAACGTGTCGGCAAGGGCCAGAAGTGCTGCTGAGCCCGGAAAGAGATTAGCCTGGAAATCGGTCCGAAGGCCGTAGCAGAGCACCGGGATCTTGAGGTCGTCAGTGATGCGGCAAAGCTGCAGCACATGGTCGCGGGTCAGGAACTGGGCCTCATCGACCAGGATGCAATCCAGCTTGCGCTTGATCAGCTCCCGCACCACTGCGTCGAACAGGTTGGTGTCATCGGAATAGCGGTTCGCGCCTGCTTCCAATCCAATACGAGAACCGATGGTGCCGGCGCCGGCACGGTCGTCGAGGTCGGCGGTCCACAGCATGGTCTGCATGCCGCGTTCGCGATAATTGAAGTCGGCCTGCAGCAGCGTGGTCGATTTTCCCGCATTCATCGCGGCATAGTAGAAATAGAGTTTGGCCATCAGGGTCCTAGCTTAGGGACACGCGCCGCCCTTGGGCGCGACCTTGAATTCGCTGAGGCGGACGGCATCGGCCTTTTGTTGCCAGGATTCGAATGACAGCCGGCCATCGGCCGGGAGTGCACAGCTGCGCGCCCCTACCGGCCTGTCGGCGCCGATCAGCTCCGCCCGGTAGGTGAATGAGGTCGGGTTGTTGCTGCTGATGGTCATGGTCGTGCCGAGCAGGCTTCGCACCGTCACCTGTATTTGGCCCGGTGCGGGCTTGGAGTCGGGACTTGCCTTATGCGCCCTGATCGGCTGGCCACGGAACAGGCTGAACTGCCAAGTTTCGCCGGTCTTGATGGTCAGACCGCCTGTGCCGGCAGAGACGGGGCCGGCAGCCAGCAACAAGGCAAGTCCAAGGAGTCGAATGGCCATCCGGCTACTCTATTGCCTGCGCAGCCTGAATCCAGCCTGACATCACGATAGCGAATCCGGCAGCAGCGCGCGCGTAATCCATTCGGCCGGAGGGCCGACCAGCCGCTGAACAATATTCGCGTTCGGGAAGAATTGGGGAATGACGAGCAACAAGATGATCAGGAGCAGGAGGCCATAGCGCTGCAACTTGGCATAATGTTTCGCCAGCTTGAGCGGCAATAGTCCCTCAACAACATGGCCACCGTCGAACGGGGGCAATGGGATCAAGTTGAAGACGGCGAGAAAGACGTTGATCGCCAGGAAATTCAGTAAGTTCTGGCCGATGAACGCCCAAAGCAGTCCCGCTGGGGCGAGGGCCACCAAGGCGGCAAGAAATAGCGCCGCGACGAGCGCCAGCAGCAGGTTCATTCCCGGGCCGGCCAGCGCGACCAGCACCATGTGAAAGCGCGGGTTGCGCAAGCGGCGAGCTACGACCGGAACCGGCTTCGCCCAGCCGAAAATGGGCGCGCCGCTCACCGCCAGGATCATCGGCAACAGAACCGTGCCAAAGGGATCGACATGTTTGATCGGATTGAACGTCAGCCTGCCGCGCTGTTTTGCCGTCGGATCGCCAAGCATATTGGCGACCAGGCCATGCGAAACCTCGTGAAAGACGATGGCGATGATCAGCGGGATGAGCCAGGTGGCAACATTCCACAGCAGATTGTTCGTCAAGCTATTCCATCCCCCACTCGTCCCTGAGGATCGAGAAGAGCACGGTATCGCGGACATGGCCAGTCCAGGTAATGCGGTCGGCGCGCATCACCCCTTCGCGTGACGCCCCAAGCTTAGTCATCGCCGCCTGGCTGCGTTTGTTACGCTCATCGACGCGGAACTCGACCCGGCGAAAGCCGCAGCCGAACGCGCGGCGCAGCATCATGTCCTTGATCCGCCGGTTGAAGCCGGTGCCACGGAATTTGGGCCGGTAATAGGTGCCGCCGATCTCCAGCACGCCGCGTCCCTCATCGACGCCAAGGAAGCTCGACATGCCCGCCAGCTCCTCGCCTTGGAACAGTACGAAGGTGCGGTTGCGGGGCGTACCGCGGTAAAGGGCGATGCTGTCGTCGAAGCCGTCGGGGCCGAAATTATTGGCGTAGATCTGCCAAATTTCCAGATCTTCCGCGCAGGCAGCCTTCAGCGCGCCGTGCCAGGATTCGTTGAAGAGCTCGGCGCTGCACCCATCACCCGTCATGGGCGCGTCGAGCGCGGTCATCCTTCGTCGAGATCCTGCGCCACCTTTGGCGCGCGCAGCAGGCTTGCGATCTTGCTGCCCTCATCGAAGCTCTCGTCGGCGAGGAACTTCAGCTTGGCGGCATATTTCATTCGCACGCGGCCCGCGACCGCCCGCTGGAGGTAGGCGGTGTGGGTACGGAGTGCCTTGAGCACTGCTTCCTCGTCCTGGCCGAGCAGCGGTTTCACGAACACGGTCGCGTGGCGAAGATCGGGCGACATGCGGACTTCGGTAACTGACACGAGGTGGCTGGCGAGCGTATCGTCATGCACGTCGCCGCGCTGTAGGATCTCGCTCAGCACATGGCGGACCTGCTCGCCGACACGAAGCAGTCGGACTGAACGGCCTTCGGCAGTTTCCTTGGTGCGCATCGGCTAGAGCGTACGAGCCCTTTCCTCGGTCTCGAACACTTCGAGGTTGTCGCCCGGCTTGATGTCGTTGGTGTCAGCCAGCAGCACGCCGCACTCCATGCCCGCGTTGACCTCCTTGACGTCGTCCTTGAAGCGACGGAGCGAAGCGATGGTCGTCTTCGAAACGATGACGTCTTCGCGGGTGAGGCGTGCGTGGAGCCCCTTGCGGATGACGCCTTCGAGCACCAGCAGGCCGGCGGCCTTGTCCCGCTTGCCGGCAGGGAAGACTTCCTTGACCTCGGCGCGGCCGACCACCGTCTCGATGATCTCCGGTCCAAGCTCGCCGGCCATCGCACCCTTCACCCAATCGGTGAGGTGGTAGATGACGTCGTAGTAGCGCAGCTCGACCTTGTTGCGCTCGGCGGTCTCCCGCGCCTTGGCGTTGGGCCGGACGTTGAAGCCGATGATCGGCGCTCCGGTCGAAGCGGCCAAGGTCACATCGCTCTCGGTAATCGCACCGACGCCCGAATGGAGCACCCGGACGCGGATTTCGTCGGTCGAGATCTTGTTGACCGCGTTGACGATCGCCTCGACCGAGCCCTGCACGTCGCCCTTGACCACCATCGGGAATTCGATCGTCGTCGAAGCTCGATTGGCGAACATATTTTCGAGGCTTACCGGCGCCGTGGTGGTGCGGCGCTTGTCGAGCACCGACTGGCGGTAGGCGGCGACCTCACGGGCACGAGCCTCATTTTCGACCACGGTCAGCTGGTCGCCGGCCGAAGGTACGGCGCCGAGGCCGAGCACCTCGACCGGGAAGGCAGGCGGAGCCTCCTTCACCTGGCGGCCATGGTCGTCGATCATCGCCCGGACCTTGCCCGAGGCGGCGCCGACGACGATCACGTCGCCGACCCTGAGCGTGCCGCGCTGAACTAGCACGGTTGCCAACGAGCCGCGGCCCTTGTCGAGCTTCGCCTCGACCACGGTCGCTTCGGCGGGGCGGTCGGGATTGGCCTTCAGTTCGAGGATTTCGGCCTGGAGGTTTATCGCTTCGAGCAGGCCATCGAGATTGGTCTTCTTCAGCGCCGAAACCTCGACGTCCTGGACGTCGCCGCCCATCGCTTCGACGATGATCTCGTGCTGCAGCAACTCCTCGCGGACCTTCTGCGGGTTGGCGCCCGGCTTATCGATCTTGTTGATCGCCACGATCATCGGCACGCCGGCGGCCTTGGTGTGGTTGATGGCCTCGATCGTCTGGGGCTTCAGCCCGTCATCGGCCGCGACCACCAGCACGACGATGTCGGTGACGTTGGCACCGCGGGCGCGCATTTCGGTGAATGCCTCGTGGCCCGGCGTGTCGAGAAAGGTAACCTTCGACTTGTCCTTCAGCGTGACCTGATAGGCACCGATATGCTGGGTGATGCCGCCGGCCTCGCCGGATACGACATCGGCGCCACGGATGGCGTCCAATAGCGACGTCTTGCCATGGTCGACATGGCCCATGATCGTCACCACCGGCGGGCGCGTTTGGAGGGAATCTTCGGAGTCGACGTCGACCGTCGTGTCGATGTCGACGTCGGCCTCGCTGACGCGCTTGATGTTATGGCCGAACTCGGTGACCAGCAGCTCGGCGGTGTCCTGGTCGATGGTCTGGGTGAGCGTCACCGCCACGCCCATCTTGAACAGCGACTTGACCAGGTCGGCGCCACGCTCGGCCATGCGGTTGGCGAGTTCCTGGACGGTGATGGATTCGGGGACGACCACGTCGCGCACCTGCTTGACCGCCGGCCCCATCTCCTGGTGGTGGCGCTTTTCCTTCTCGCGGGCGCGGCGTAGCGCAGCGAGCGAGCGGGCGCGGCTGTCGTCCTCGCCGGACAGTGCGCGGCTGACGGTCAGCTTGCCGGCATGGCGGCGCTCGTCGACCCGGCCGCGATTGGCGCCGGGGTGGGCCGGTGCGGCACGCTTCGGCGCATGAGCCGGCGCCGCGGAACGGCGGAATTCGCGATCTTCTTCAACCTGCTCGGCTGCCGGTTCGGCAGCGGGGCGGGTCGCCGCCTCGGCGGCGAGGCGTTGGGCCTCGGCAGCCTGCTCGGCTGCGAGACGAGCGGCCTCTTCCTCGGCCTTGCGATTTTCCTCGGCCCGGCGCTTCTCGTCCTCGGATTGCTCCTGCTTGGAGCGATCTTCGCGGCGGCGCGCTTCTTCGAGCGAGGTCATGCGGGCCTCTTCGGCCTCACGCAGCAGCCGCTCCTGCATTTCCTTGCGGGCGGTAATGTCGTCGACCGGGCGCTTTGCGGCGGGCTTCGGAGCGGGCGCAGCAGGCTTCGGGGCAGGGGCGGGCGCGGCCTCGACCTTCGGCTCGGGCGCAGGAGCCTCGCCGGGCTTACCCAGGATACGCCGCTTCTTGACCTCAACCACGACGGTATTCGAGCGGCCATGGCTGAAGCTCTGCTTCACCTTGCCGGTCTCGACCGTGCGCTTCAGGCCCAGCGGTGGCCGGGTACCCAGCTTGGGCTTTTCCGTCTGGTCGGTCATGCGTTTCCTTCGTCCACTAAATTACTAGCCGAGCCCGGGCGCGCAGCGTGGCCGCGCTCTAACCCAGCATCGGGATCAATGAAAGCTTGCCACCGGGCGATGGCGTGAGTGACGCGCCTTGCGGCAGCGGCATCGGTCAGGGCGATGTGTACCACATTCTCGCGGCCCAGCGCCACCGACAAGATGGTGCGCTCCACTGGAAAAACCAAGCCCTGGCTGTCGCCGCCGCCAACCCGCCAGGCCTGGTCGAGCTTCTTGCGGCCGTCCTCGCCGGCATCGGCGGCATGGATTAGTTGGGCCACCTTGCCCTGGCGCGCCGCCGTTTCGACGCGCTCCGCGCCGTTGATCAACATGCCGCTGCGAGCCTCAAGTCCGAGACGGTCCAGCGCCTGTTGGCGCAACGCCGCCTCGATCCGCTCGCCGAGGTCGGCCGGGACGTCGATGTCACCGGTCTTGAACGCCCGGGTGAGCGCGCCCTTGAGCTTGCCCTTGGCATTGGCCTCGTCCAGCGCCTTGCGGCCGACGCCGATCCAGGCGCCGCGGCCCGGGGCACGGGCGCGCACGTCCGGCGCGACCTGGCCGTCGGGACCGAGGGCGAGCCGGATCAGTTCCTCGCGCGGCGCCGTCCGCCGGGTCAGGATGCAGCTGCGCTCGGGTACGTGAACGTCTAGCGGATCATTCTGAGGATCCCGCATCGGCGGCCTCCTCAGTTGCAGGCTCATCTTCGAACCAATGAGCGCGGGCGGCCATGATGATCTCATTGCCCTGCTCTTCGGTCAGGCCAAAGTCGGCCAGCACGCCGGCCTTGTCCTCAGCCCGCTTGGGAGCGGTTTCGGCGCGGCGGCGCGGCTCGACCCGCTTCTTCTGGATCAGCTCGTCGGTGGCGAGGTCAGCGAGATCGTCGAGGGTACGGATGTTGGCCTTGCCCAGCGTCACCAGCATCTGTTCGGTGAGATAAGGCAGCTCGGCTAGCGCATCCTCGACGCCCAGCTTGCGGCGCTCTTCGCGGGCGGCCGCCTCACGGCGCTCCAATGCCTCGGCAGCGCGGCTCTGCAATTCGCCCGCGATCTCGTCGTCGAGACCCTCGATCGAGGCGATTTCGTCGACTTCGACGTAGGCTACTTCCTCGAGGCTGGTGAAGCCTTCGGCGACCAGCAGCTGGGCCAGCGTCTCGTCGACGTCGAGCTCGCTCTGGAACATTTCGGAGCGCTCGACGAACTCGCGCTGGCGCTTTTCGCTGGCGTCGGCCTCGGTCAGAATGTCGATCTGCGAATTGGTCAGCTGCGATGCCAGGCGGACGTTCTGCCCGCGGCGGCCGATCGCCAGGCTGAGCTGGTCGTCGGGCACGACTACTTCGATCCGGCTCTCTTCCTCGTCGATCACGACGCGGCTGACGGTTGCCGGCTGGAGCGCGTTGACGACGAAGGTCGCAGTATCTTCGCTCCACGGGATGATATCGATCTTCTCGCCCTGCAGTTCCTGGACGACAGCCTGGACGCGGCTGCCCTTCATGCCGACGCATGCGCCGACCGGATCGATCGAGCTGTCGTAGCTGATCACACCGATCTTGGCGCGGCTGCCGGGGTCGCGGGCGGCCGCCTTGATTTCGATGATGCCGTCGTAAATCTCGGGCACTTCCTGGGCGAACAGCTTCTTCATGAAGTCGGGGTGAGCGCGGGAAAGGAAGATCTGCGGACCGCGGGTCTCGGCCGATACGCGCAGGATCAGCGAGCGGATGCGGTCGCCGACGCGGACCATTTCGCGCGGGATCTGCTGGTCGCGGCGAATAACGCCCTCGGCCCGGCCGAGATCGACAACGACGTGGCCAAATTCGACCCGCTTGACGACGCCGGTGATGACCTCCCCGGCGCGATCCTTGAATTCCTCGAATTGCCGCTCGCGCTCGGCGTCGCGGACTTTCTGGAAGATGACCTGCTTGGCAGCCTGGGCGGCGATGCGGCCGAACTCGATCGGCGGCAGCGGATCGACGATGAAGTCGCCGACGGCGGCACCGGCCTGCAGCTTCTGCGCACCCTTCGGATCGATCTGTTTAAAGTGATCTTCGACTTCCTCGACCACCTCGAGCACGCGCCACAGGCGAAGGTCGCCGGTCACGGGGTCGAGCTTGGCGCGGATATCGTTCTCGGCACCGTAGCGTGCGCGTGCGGCGCGCTGGATAGCATCTTCCATGGCCTCGATGACGATGGCCTTGTCGATCAGCTTTTCGCGCGCGACTGCGTCGGCGATGGCGAGCAGTTCGGCCTTGTTGGCAGTGGCAGCGGCGGGCGCGCCGGAAGCTGCAGTCGTGGCCATGTTCTTCAACCTTCCGTCTTGATCAAATCGGCGCCTTCGGTGCTGAGCGGCGCGGTGGCGTTAATAAGCTTGTCGGTCAAGAGCAGCTTGGCCGATGCGATGTTGGTGAATTCGACCTGCCGCTCGCCCTTGGGCGTCGCGACATTGATCGTGTCACCGGAAATTCCCCCAATAATGCCGGACACCTGCTTGGCGCCGTCCACGGGTTCCGAATATTTGATCCGCGCCTCATGACCTGCCCAGTCGGCAAAGTCCTTCCGGCGGGTCAGCGGGCGATCGATCCCGGGCGAGGAAACCTCCAGCCGGTAGCCGCCCTCAATCGGGTCGCGCCCGGCCGCTTCCTCCGCATCGAGCAGCTCGCTGAGCTTACGCGAAATGTCGGCGCAGTCGTCAATTGTCAGCTGGCGAGTGTCGGGCCGTTCGGCCATTACCTGCAGCGTCGGGTCCGACGTGCCGCCTATCATCGCCACGCGCACGAGGTCGAAGCCCAGGTCCGTGACGGCGGGCTCGATCAGGCGAGCGATGGCAATGGTATCGGTCAAGCGATCTCCAAACTCCAAACCCTTCCAAATCGGCAAAGCCTCTTGGCGCCGGGCCCCTCCGGGCCCAGCCTCAACGCCTTTACGATGTCGAGGAGAGTGGTCGCCATATAGGCGCGCCGCCCAAGAGTCGCAAGCGGAAGAGTCAGAGACCCAAAGCGCGGTTTTCGGCCCTGATCCTGACTGTCAAAATCACTGCGTTGAGCAGCGAGAAGATGATCGAGACGTCCCACAAGCCAAACACCAAAGGCAGCACCGCGATTTCGCCGATCACCACCAGGTAGTTGGGGTGCCGGACGAAGCGATAGGGGCCGGTCGCGACCAATTCTTCGCCGGGCATGACGATGATGCGCGTGGTCCAGCGATTGCCAAGGGTCCGCAAGACCCAAACCCTGCCCGATTCAATCAGGAGGAAGAGGAGCAAGAAGGGGATGTCGACCGGGCGTCCCGGCGCTAGCCACCACAGGGTCAGGAGCCAGGCGCCGTGCAGCGCGACGATCCAGGGATAATGGGCGGCGCCAACCTCATGGGCGCCTGCTGCGAGCAAACGATTGGTATTGGCATGGGCAAGCGGAAGTTCGACCAGCCTTTGCAGCGTCACGAAGGCGAGCAGGGCAATCGATGGCCAGATCATGCGCGCTCGAGCAGCATCCCGGCGCAGGTGAAACCGGGTCCAAATGCAGTCATCAACACTTTTTCCGGGAGGCCGCGAGCGATCAGTCGATCGAGCACGAACAGCACAGTCGGCGCGCTCATATTGCCGCAGTCGTTGAGCACGGAACGCTCCAGGTCGAGCGTGCCGACCGGCAGTTGCAAGGCGCTTTCGATGGCATCGATCACCTTGACCCCTCCAGGATGGCAGCAGAAACGGTCGATGTCCGCGCGGTTGCTGCCCATGGAGCCCAGCATGCCCTCAACCGCCCCGGCGAGCTCGGCCTCGATGAAGGGCGGGATGGCGCGGTCGAACACTACCGCAAAACCGGGATCTTCGACGCGCCAGCCCATGATGTTCAGCGTATCGGGCCACATTCGCTCGGCGCCGCCGATGATGGTGGCGATGCTTTGCTCGCCCGTCCCAACCACCGCCGCGGCGGCTCCGTCGCCGAAGATGGCGGTGGCGACGATCGCGGCCGGATCGTCGCTGTCGAGGCGGATGGCGATCGAGCAGGTCTCGATGGTGACGAACAGCCAGCGTGATCGAGGTTCCGCCGCCGCCAGCCGCGCGGCGGTAGCAAGGCCGTTTACTCCCCCTGCACAGCCCATTCCAAAAATCGGTACCCGGCGGGCGTCGTCGCGAAGGCCGATTGCTGGCCCATTGCGCGCTTCGATGCTCGGCGTGGCGATGCCGGTGGTCGAAACCATCACCACCCCATCAATGTCCGACGGCTTTAGTCCCGCCTGCTCAATGGCTTTCGTCGCAACTTCGCGGAACAGCGCGTCGCATGCATCCAGATAGACCCGGTTGCGTTCCTTCCAGCCATGATGGCCTTCATACCAGCCAATCGGCGCGACGGTGGAGCGTTGAGCGATGCCGGCGTTGTCGAACACGGTCGCCAGCCGGTCGAACAGCGCCTTGCGCCCGCCGAACAATTCGCGAGCCTTGGCTTTCGCGACGGGTTGTTCGACGGTGTAGGGCGGAAGCGCAGTGGCGAGCGAGAGCAGGCCGACCTTGTCCATCCAAGCCTCGTCTTTCGCCCTGTTGCTAAAGGAGACATTGGATGAGGCGGAGCCTTTTGCAAGCAGTGTTGGCCGCGATGCTGGTCGCGGGGTGCCAATCCCAGGGAGCCGCACAAGCGGAATCCCGCTCGCAACGGCCATTCACCGTCAAGGAAATCGCCAAGTTCAGCACGCCTTGGGCAATGGCGTTCCTGCCGGGGAGCGGGGTTCGGCTGACCAACGCGGCACTGCTGACCGAAAGGGAAGGGAGGCTATGGCTGGTTGATGTGGGCAGCGGGAAGAGAACGGCCGTGTCCGGCGTACCCAGCGTCGTGGTTGCTGGGCAGGGCGGCTTGGGCGATGTCATGCCGCACCCCGATTTCGCCGGAAACCGCCGAATTTATCTATCATATGTTGAGGGTGGACCGAACGGTACGAGCGGTGCGGCGCTTGGTTACGGCACGCTCGACCTCAGCAATCCTGCTTCACCGGCGCTGAAAGATTTCAAGGTGATCTGGCGGCAGCAGCCCAAGGTCACGGGTACCGGCCATTTTTCGCACCGCATTGCCTTTGGCCCGGACGGCCTCCTCTACCTTAGCTCCGGCGAGCGGCAGAAGTTCGACCCCGCGCAGGACATGAGCATGAACCTGGGCAAGGTACTGCGGCTGACGGACGAGGGCGCGCCGGCGCCCGGCAATCCATGGGCGGCGCGCGGAGGTATCGCGGCGCAGTTCTGGACGATCGGCCACCGCAATGTGTTGGGCCTGAGCTTCGCGTCTGACGGCAGGCTATGGGCCAGCGAGATGGGCCCGCTGGGCGGCGACGAGGTCAATTTGATCCTGCCGGGCAAGAATTATGGTTGGCCGCGCGTTTCCAACGGCAGCCATTATGACGGGCGCGACATTCCGGACCATAAGCCGGGGGATGGCTTTGAGGCGCCGAAGGTGTGGTGGAACCCATCGATCTCGCCCGGCGCCCTGATGATCTACACGGGTGACAAATTCCCGCAGTGGAAGGGCGATGCGCTGGTCGCCGCGCTGTCCGGCGAAGCCTTCATCCGGGTCGACATCAATGGCAACCAGGCCCGCAAGGCCGATGAGTGGCCGATGGACGCCCGCATCCGTGCGGTCGACCAGGGGCCCGACGGCAGCGTTTATTTGCTCGAGGATGGACCCAGCGGCGGGCGACTGCTGCGGCTCGACCCAAAATGACGCGGGTCTGAATCCTATGGTCGCATACGTGGTCGAGCAGGTCGATGCGGTCTGGCTCATTGCCGGGCCGCCATTGAAGTCGATGGACTGGATGAGCCCTTATGTATGGGAGGGGCCGGACAAGAAGCTATGGATGATGATGCGCGGGGTGCCCAACCCGCTCAACTATGAGGACCCGACTGGCATGATCTGGTGTGGGTCGTCCGAGGATGGCCTGACTTTCATGATGGATCCGCGGCCGGTGATCGTCCCGGGTCCGGAATCGATCGATTTCGGCGGGGTGGAAGACCCGACCGTTGTCCAGGCCGATGGCCAACTCTTCGTTTTCTACACTGGCGTTCTTGCCAGTCGGCAGCAGGGATCGCTGCTGCTGGCGACCGGCCCCGACCCCTATCAGCTGACGAAGCAGGAGGTGGTGCTTGAAGCGCCGGAAGGGGAAGGCAACTTCAAGGAAGCGACCCTATTTCAAGTGCCGGACCAGGGCTGGCGGCTCTTCTATGAATTCGCTCGCGACGAAGCTTCCCGTATCGGCGTCGCCAAGTCGCCTGAGCTGGTCGGCAAATGGACAGCGATGGAAGACATCGTACCGGTGCGCGAGGACAGCTGGGACAATTGGCACTTGTCCCCCGGGCCGATCATCCAACAGGAAGGCAGGGAGCCGGTGATGTTCTACAACGGCGCGACCCATGATGCGCGCTGGCGGATCGGCTGGGTCACCTTCGATCCAA
>Ga0310887_10000148_pt1 | contig 15359 bp, 15 predicted proteins | sample T60D4metaG_FD_202509 | JGI IMG/M metagenome (GOLD analysis project Ga0310887, IMG submission 202509) | Lab incubated soil microbial communities from West Virginia University Organic Research Farm, Morgantown, WV, United States - T60D4 | ecosystem: Environmental > Terrestrial > Soil >...
TTTGGCTCAGATTTGATCAATGATGGGGAAGTAGTAATGACTCATTGTAACGCTGGAGCATTGGCTACTGTTTCATATGGAACAGCCCTAGGTGTAATAAGGTCAGTAATGGAGTCAGGGAAAAAGATCAGTGTTATTGCAACAGAGACCCGGCCTGTAATGCAAGGATCAAGACTTACTGCATTTGAGCTTGTACATGATGGTATCGACGTTAGTTTAATTCCAGATACCGCGGTTGGTTATCTAATGGCAAATAAGATGATTGATAAAGTGGTGGTGGGAGCTGATCGAATACTAAAATCGGGCCATGTTTTTAATAAGATAGGTACTTATCAGGTGGCTTTACTTGCAAAAGCTCATAATATCCCGTTTTATGTTGCCGCACCATTGTCAACTTTTGATATGCATAATAACGAAGAAGATATCGTTATTGAAGAGCGTTCCGTCGATGAAGTAGTAAGAATAGGCGAAAAAAGAATAGCACCAACAGGGGTAAGGATTTTTAATCCTGCTTTTGATGTAACCTCTCCAGAGCTGATTGCTGGGATAATCACGGAGAAGGGTGTGATATATCCACCATTTGAATCAAACCTGAAGCCACTGTTTGAGTCGACAAATAATAAGGTCTGACCTTAAAGGACCAATCAAAAAAATTTAAAAAGCGGTTGACTACACATTGAATAGTGCATACAGAGCAAATAACTAAGGACAGGGTCTTTTCTGAATTAAGAAAATGTATGGATCCAGAAATTCCAGTTAATGTAGTAGATCTTGGTTTGATTTATAATGTGGATGTTTCTGAAAAAAATAATATTGATATTAAAATGACTATGACTACTCGTGGGTGTCCCTTGCACGATACTTTAGTGAGTGACGTAAAAAAATATGTTAATACCATAGAGGGTGTTGGGGATATTAATGTACAAATAGTGTGGGATCCTCCATGGTCTATTGAAAAAATGAATCCAGCGGTTAGGGATAAACTCGGATTCGGCAAACCAACATTGAGATTTAAGATTGACTACGAAAAGTATATGCCCATGAAGGCCGGCCAAGTGACTAAACAGGAGGATGGATCATTAGCATTGGTCAATGAAAAAGGCCAAGGATTCATGGTAAATGAAAATATCATCGAGTTTTGGGAAAATTGTACTGGAGATAAAACCATAAACCAATTAGCTGACAATTTCTCAGAAAAATTAAGTCTCCCACGACAACAGGTAGAACAGGAGGTAGTTCAGTTAATTCAGCAACTGATGGAAGCAGAGTTGTTAATGGCTACTAATGAGAACTAATGAGAACTAATAAGGTTAAGTTAGGTAGGTAGGTAGGTCTAACCATCTCAGTCTGCTCAAGGCATGATGAGGCTTTAATTTAGTATCAATTCGGTTCTTTATTGCGAGTTTCTTTCAATTTCAATGAGATTAAATTTCTTAAATCATCGTCTACCATGTCTTCCGAATTTATGTTCAATGATTTGGCAATAATTTCTAGTTTTTCCCGTTCAGATGATATCGGCCCTTGAATCTGTGGTCCTTTGTAAACGTGGTCATCGTCAGTCATTGAAGTATCTGAAACAAACATATTTTTTTGATCCATAATTTTCCCTTTGGCTTTTTCGTATTCGCCTACAAATTTACCCATAGTTTTAGAAATACTTCCAATCTTCTTTGGAAATATGAAAATAATTATGACAATAAAAATGATAAACCATTCAGAACCTGCGATATTTAACGCATAGCTTGGAAAAAACATTGCCTAATATAATTGGGCAAAAGCAGTAATTTTTCTTTTACTAGTGTAATAATTTCCAAAAGAACTTGTCTTAGACTCGAGCGTTTCTTAGGGGAAAAATGAGCATATTTGTCAAAATATAATAACAAGATGATAAAATATTCAAATTGTGAAATCAGGCGGAAACAAGGATAAGCCTAATAATCCTTTACAAGGCGATGTAATCTTAGAACCTTTCGACACTCTAATTAGAAAATTCAAATCAGGTGAATACATCGTATCAGTTTACGGCTTAGGTCATGTGGGAGCTCCAATTGCTTCTGCTTGGTTGAGGTCAGGTGTGACTGTAATCGGCGTTGATAAATCAGCAAAAGTCTTAGAAAATGCTCGCAAAGGGTTAACACATATTCCGGAACCAATGGTTAATGAAACTTTTACCAATGGCTTAAACAATAACAAATTTTTGGTTTATGATGACCCAATTCAAGCATCCCGTACTTCAAAATTGAAGATGATATGCGTTCCTGTCTTAATAAGAAAAAACAAAGCTGATTTGGATGCTGTAAAAGAGGTGACCTTGGCGATAGGAACTGGTTTGAAGAGAAACGACATCGTGTCTGTACACCCATCAATCCCGCCTGGAACTACTGAAAAGTTTTTGATACCTATTTTAGAGAAATCAAGTGGAATGAGAGCTGCATCGGATTTCTTTGTGATTTATAATCCTGAAAGAATTTACGAAGGTCGTGCCATTTTTGACATCGAAGAGGGTCATCCTGGAATAGTGTCTTCCAATGATAATTATAGCCTAGATCTTGCGGAAAAATTGTTTGGTCTTATCTATAAGAAAGGATTAGTAAAAATCTTGGGAATTAAAACCGCTGAAGCGGAAAAGTTATTTGAAGGTGTCTACAGGGATGTGAATATAGCTCTAGCAAATGAGCTTGCACGGTTAAGTGATAGATTAAATATTGATTTTTGGCAAGCCAAGAAGGCAGCCAACTCACAGAATTTCTGTCATATCCATGATCCAGGGATTGGGGTAGGCGGTGCATGTATCCCAATCTATCCTCAATTCATTCTTGATGTTGCGATAAAAAATAAGATAAATTGTAGAATTACTAAAACAGCCAGAACAATTAACAATGATATGCCTTCGTACTCTTTAACCAACGCATTAAAAATGCTTCCAAGAAAGGTAATGAGGAAATCAAAAGTAACAATTTTAGGTCTTGCCTTTCGTGGAGGAGTTTCTGATACAAGACTTTCACCTACTTACGATATCCTAAAAGAATTGACCAGATTAAAAATTAAGGACGTTATAGTTCATGATCCGCTGGTAAAACAAGACAATCTAATTTCAAAATATAAAAATGTAGAACTAGTGAATAATTTGGATTATGCTGTTACCAATCGCGATCTAATAGTCTTGGCCACCAATCATCAAGAATATTTGAAGCTTAATGCCTCCATAATCGGTCAAACTCCCATTTACGATGGTAGAGGTTTGCTTAACCCCGACGAATTTGAAAAAAAACTTTATAGAGGAATAGGGAGACCAATTCAGCCATGATTCGTGACTCTGCGGCAATTTGATATCTGATAACATTTTTATTTATTTTCATAACCAACAATCTAATGGTCAAGACACAGTCTTCACAAAAACTGATAGCTGGATCTCAGGCACCTGATTTCTCACTAAAAGGGGTTGACAGTAAAAAATACTCTTTAAATGATATTAATTCGCGTGCCCTTTTGATAGTGTTTATTTGTAATCATTGTCCTTACGTTAAAGCAAGAATAAGTGATTTGATTTCATTGCAAGCTAAATTTGATAGCTCTGATCTACAGATAATTGGAATAAATAGTAACGACCCAAGTTATGATGGAGAGGGATTTGATAACATGGTGAAATTTGCTCGAGAATATTCTCTCAATTTCCCATATCTTATTGATGAAACCCAAATGGTGGCCAAAAATTTTGGAGCAGTGTGTACCCCAGATCCATTTTTATTTGATGAATCTAAGAAACTTGCTTTTCATGGTAAAATAAATGACGCCATAGAACCTAGCTCTAATGCCACAGTCAACATTATGGAAAACAATATTCAAAAAATTCTGGATGGAAAGAAATCTAGCATCGAAAAGGATTTTGATCCTTCGATTGGTTGTTCAATCAAATGGAGTAGCTAGAACGTTAAAAATAAAAATTTAAAGGGAAAAGCCTTTTTTTTATAATCAGTTAAGTAATTATAAAATGTGAATTCAATAAATCTATGGTAAAAATATCAATAGAGAGTGTTGATAATGTAAATATTTTTGAAGGATTATTTGTCATCGGACTGGATGAAAGTAATAAAGATCTAAATTACCTCAAGAAAAATACTAAATTGATGGATGCTTTGAATACTCACAAATTCATCCATGAGAGACATTTAGAAAATATAGGAAAATTTGGAAAAAATATAATTCTTTACATGAATGATGATGATAAGATAATAAAGATCATGTTATTAGGTATTGGAGATGGTAAAAAACTCAATGAAGATAAATTTAGACAACTTGGTGGAATAATCTCCCTTAAAGCAAAGGAGTTAAATTTTCACAATGTTATAATATCTAATTTCTATTCGAGTCCTACCAATGTGGAATCAATAATCGAGGGCTTAGTCTTGTCATTGTACGAATTTAATAAATTTAAGGAAGATAGAGCAGATAAATCTCCACCAACCTTTTATGAAAATTATTCTGTGAGCATTATCACCACAGACGATTCTAATCTTAAGAATGAGATTGAAATTGGCAAGATAGTAAATATATGTGAAGCAGTCTTTTATGCCAGAGACTTAGCAAATTCTCCACCAAATGTGATAGATCCAAATGCTTTAGCGAATTCCGCAAAAACTCTAGAAAAAATGAAAAACATTCATGTTGACATATTAAATCAAAATCAAATAAAGGACTTGGGTATGAATGGCATTATCTCGGTTGGAAAAGGAAGTGAAAATGAACCTAAGTTGATCATAGTAGAATACAATAATTCAACCGCATCCAAAGGCAAACCAATAGTTCTTGTGGGAAAAGCAGTAACGTTTGATACTGGCGGTATATCGATCAAACCCAGCGACAGGATGGATGAAATGAAATTCGATAAGAGCGGGGGTTGTACAGTTTTAGGCATAATGAAGGCATTGGGAAATTTGGACGTCCCAATCAATGTGGTAGCGATTATCCCGGCAGTAGAAAATATGCCTTCGGGATCTTCGTACAGACCAGGGGATATTATTAGAATGTACAATGGTAAGACTGTCGAAGTTTTGAACACGGATGCTGAGGGCAGGTTGATCTTGGCTGATGCACTGGCTTATGGTATTGCCAAATATTCTCCAAAATATATTCTTGATTTTGCTACATTAACAGGTGCATGCATAATTGCCCTTGGAACAAACATAGCAGGAATTATAGGGAATGACGATAAATTGGTTAGTAAATTAGTATCACTATCCCGTATTACTGGTGAGAAGATCTGGCAATTGCCATTATCAGAGGAGTTTTCAGATCTAATAAAGAGTAATGTTGCTACTATTAAGAACATTGGGGGCAGAACTGGTGGGACGATTACAGCTGCAGCATTTTTGTCACATTTTGTAAGTGATGTTCCATGGGCTCATTTTGATATCGCTGGAACTGCGTGGACTCAAGATGGAACTGCAGATAAGAGTTATAATCCTAAAGGCTCTACTGGATTTGGAATTCGTACTATTGTAAAATTCCTCGAAGAGAATCAAGACCAGTAACATATTTCTATTTTTGTCATGATTTCTATTGTAATTGTTTTACTCTGGGTGAAAATGATTAAATTAAAGGTGCCAGCACTGCTGTTTCCCAACGGCTCACGCACGTCAGTATCCAGCAGCGACATCAGGTTTGACTTCCGGGTTCGGAATGGGACCGGGTCGGGCCCTAACGCTATGGCCGGCTATCTTTTATTATGTTTCCATCAATTTAATCCTTCCTATGTCTTCTACCTGTGAATCAAGAATTCCAAAACCTAGGTGGCATAATAAATTTATGAATCAGGTATATTACATATGTGATTACTGACCCAGTTTTTAAGAATGGGGATAACAATCATTACTTAGCATATCAAATTATACAATTTTCATTATAGATTTGCAAACAACAATATCTGTATGAGGATGTTTCCCAATGTAAGAAACCTATGAGATATTTAAGACATTGTTTATTTACAACCGTGATAGTTTCATTATATGCAAGGCTTGTAGTTTTGCTAAGTGAAAGATTGGTGGATAGTCAGCTAGAGGATAAAGACCCTGGTGTACACACTATGATTGTAAGAACCTGCATGTAGCAAATTTATTGCATCAATTTTGATAGAAATTCATTGATTTCTGCTTATATTATAATCTCTTTGGTCTTTGGTAGTTTGTTTAATTCTTCTAGTTAAAGACAATATTTGCTTTCAAGATTAACAAAATATTTTAGATGCTGCCTTTTGACTATTTTCCTCACTCTAATTCACGATTTATATAAAAGATTTGTGAATATTATACTAAGCAATTGGATAAACATGGAAATTTGACTCATAGAGTTGCTGTTTTAGACCAGGAATTGTGCCAACCAAGAAAGTGTGGTCTTGAGTGCATCATCTATTGTCCTGTAAACAAGACTGGTGGGGAATGTATTATTCAAAGGCCTGATGATGGGAAGGCTGTTATTTCTGAGGAATTGTGTACTGGATGTACTATTTGTATTAAAAAGTGTCCTTTTGATGCTATTGTAATAGTAAATCTGGCTCAGGAAATTGGTGTAGACAAAATACATCAATATGGAGTCAATAGCTTTAGGTTATATAAAATTCCTATACCAAAGGAAGGGACTGTAACAGGTATTGTGGGTAGGAACGGTATGGGAAAGTCTACAATAATAAATCTGCTTTCAGGAAATATAAAACCTAATTTTGGTAACTATGATAAGGAATTAGGTTGGGATGAAATTTTAACAAAGTTATCAAACATCGAGCTTCGGAAACACTTTGAGAAAATTCAATCCAAATCATTACGTACATCAATAAAACCTCAGCTTGTATATCTAATTCCTAAGGTTTTCAAAGGTACAGTATCTGAATTACTGAAAAAATATGATGAGCGGGGGGTTTCGGATTTATTGATAGAAGAGTTAAGTCTAAAATATTCCCTGGATAGGGACCTTTCTACCCTAAGTGGTGGAGAATTACAAAGGGTAGCAGTTGCCGTTGCTGCTGCCAAGGATGCAGAATATTACTTTTTTGATGAACCTTCTTCTTTTAATGATATTTATCAGCGATTGGCTGTGGGACGGGTTATTAATAATTTGGCTAAAGAGGGTAAAACTGTAATGATTGTAGAACATGATATGTCTTTACTTGATTACTTATCAGATAACATCTACATCACTTATGGAGAACCTGGTGCCTATGGTATCGTATCGTCACTTCAAAGCACTAAAGTTGGCATAAATAATTTCTTAGAAGGGTATATTCCTACTGAAAATGTTAGGTTCAGAGATAAAGCGTATAAATTTGATATATCCAGTATTACCGAGACTGTTCTCTCATCTTCACCTATAGTGGAATATACTGCTCTAACGAAAACCCTTGGTCAATTCTCTCTGACTGTTGATAAGGGGAAAATTCATGAAGGGGAGGTAGTTGGAATTGTTGGGGCAAATGCCTTGGGTAAGACTACCTTTATGCGAATGCTGGCTGGCATTGAAAAAATTGATAAAGGTAGCCTCGACACTACCGTAAGAATATCCTACAAACCTCAATATCTCAACCAAGATATAGATGGCGATGTTCGTTCGCTAATCTATTCTACAAACGGTGGGCCATTCGAAGGCACTACGGTAGAAGAGCATGTCTTTTCTCCACTAGGAATCAAAAAGTTGTATGACAAATCCATAAAGGGGCTCAGTGGGGGTGAATTGCAAAAGGTGGCTATATCACTATCCCTGATAAGGCCGGCTGATGTGTACGCGCTAGATGAACCCTCTGCATTTCTCGATATAGAAGATAGAATAACATTTGCGAAATTCATACAAAGATTTACTAAATCAAATGGCAAGTCTGCACTAATTATAGACCATGACATTCAATTAATAGATCTGGTTTCGGATAGGTTGGTTATGTTTGAAGGCATCCCTGGTATAAATGGGACCGGCACGTCTCCCACTACCAAGGAAATTGGGATGAACAATTTTCTTCAATCCCTTTCGATTTCATTTAGAAGAGATGAGACAACTGGTAGACCTAGAGTTAACAAAGATAGCAGCAGGCTGGACAGACAGCAAAAAACAGATGGTAATTACTACTACTTGAAAAACAAATAGGTCTACTAGTTGTAATTCTAGATGAGTAAATTTTTAAAAAAACTTCTCAAAGGGGTATTGGCAGAAGAAGACCTCGAAAAAGTTTATTCTTCATTTGATATGATAGGCGATATAGCCATCATCAAAATACCCGATTCTTTATTAACAAAAAAAAATATCATTGGAGAAGTCATACTTGAAAGTATAAAAAACCTAAAAACCGTTTTTTTACAGAGGTCTTCAGTTTCTGGTGAATACAGGCTACGAGGGCTAGAAGTTATTGCTGGAAATGAGAAATACGTTACTTACTATCGGGAGTATGGTTGCAAATTTTTAGTTAATGTAGCCACTACATATTTCTCACCTAGATTGTCCACCGAACGACTCCGAATTTCAAACTTGGTTTCTCCTGGAGAAATAGTAGTAAATATGTTTGCAGGAGTCGGAACATTTTCAGTAATAATGGCAAAAAAGCATCAAATCAAGGTTTATAATATTGATTCTAACTTGGATGCTTATATCTTGAGCATTATGAATTCAAGAATAAACAGATTAACGGATCGCATCTTTTCAATACATGGAGATTCTCAGTATGTACTAAGTTCAAACAGCTTCAAAAACCGCATCGATAGAGTGCTACTTCCATTACCTGAAAGGGCTCATGAGTTTGTAGATGTTTCCATAAATTGCCTAAGACCCACTGGAGGGCGTTTACATTTCTTCTCGCATATAAAAAGTGATACCAAAGCTGGGGTTGTCCCAACTTCTGAGGCCCATATTCACAACCTCTTCTCAAAGTACGATTTTGAAATAGAACATACCCAAATAGTTAGAGATGTAGCTCCACGACTCTATCAAACAGTTACGGACCTTTTTATTTCCAAATGAACCGATTTATTTAGCAAGGGAATCTTACTTTGCATTAGTATTTTTTTCATTGACTGTAAGTGTAACCCCAATCCACCCTACTATAAAGAATATTACGCCTACTATCACAACAATAGTTAACTTTAGTAATAAAATACCCAAATCCGTTGCAAAGAGAGTATAAGTATAAGCAGCGAAAAAAGAGATTGCTATCAAGATTAATACGATGCCCTTGATTCTTTCGATTCCATTCATAGTTTTCTCATTCTAAAACTCTTGTATTTAAACTATCGAATTGTTAATAAATTAAAAGTTTGGCATACTATTTGTTTGTATAGACCAACCGAGGCTTTTCAATTGTTCTGACGTAGTTCTCCTCTAACTTGTGTAAGAATTGTTCTCTGGTTAAATTGTGATTATTAAGAAAGGCAGCAATGGATGTACCGCCCGCACCCGCACCTTCCTTTACAAAACCTTCCGAATAAGATCTTAATCCTTTTTTAGTTGAATTTTCTAAAAGGAGATCGATGTAGAAAATAGGTACTTCATCTGAAATGGTATTCATCAATCCCAAAATATCTGATTTTTTATCATTAATTATGTAAGAAGTTGTTCCAATACAGATGTTATCTCTTAAACTTACATTTAATGATTTTAATAAAGCTAGAATACAACACATTTGAGTTCCTCCTGCTAAGATAATTTTATGCTTACGGGAAATGATTTCTTCAGCTAACCCTACAATTGTGGGCATTAGGGGATCGCCAAAATTTGCTATAGCCCTAAAGGGGTCGTTTGAACAATCTCCAGATCTCATTTTTGATCTCAGGAGAGCTTTCTCTACTACCATGTTTTTCAATTCATTAGGGTTGTCAGGCATGCTACTGCTGACCTTGTTATATCCATCAAATCCCAGAGCCTGCATGACACCCAAAGCGGTTGTTGTACCACCCGGAATACTTTCTCCTATAATTATAGTTTCATTTATTTTGGTCAATTCCTTCCCAAGCAATTTGCCCATATCATAGTTTTTTATTACATTGTCTATTTCTAGAGCCGGCTCTTGAAGAATGTTCTTGCCAGAATCTGAATCAATATTAACATAAGGTAAAATGGGTTTGATTTTGGACCCCGAGTCAACTATTGATATTGGGATATTTGATAAATCAAGTGCAGTTTTTGAAATTATTGCAGGCGTTGGTTTTCCATCCGGTGTCGCGGGAATTGTATCAATGCATTTACATTTACCATAATAAATATACTCTGCATCAGCAGCGGGTGTATATTTCAATAGTTCTGTATTAGCTCCTGCAACTGTTAGCCCGGGAATAGTAGATGTCTCCGTGTAGGATATTGCCAAAATAAAAGAAGTTCTATTTGATTTAAAAGACAATAAATCATTACTGCCTCCTTTAGAAGGGAGACTTTGGATAACGTCAGTAATCAACAAAATTCTGTCAAAGTCTATTAATAATAACCTTTGCTGGTTGGAAGCCCGCCTAAAGGAAGAGAAGGAATACAAAATGGTAGTTGTTTATGCCATTAAACGGTTCTCCAACCACGCATTGTCTTTTGCATTCCATAAGGAAGGTTGGGTCGGACACTGCAGAAGCGGCAGTTGAAACAAGAGCCGCAGCTGCTAATGGAGCAAAATGGAGTGAATGGGAAGGTGGGAGTGAAAGGGAGGAGAGTGGGAAGGTGAGTTATGAGTTGATGTTGTTGATGTTGTTGAGGAAGATAATAAAAATGATGATGAGGCAGAGGGTGGGGTTTCTGTCCTTACGATCTCATGAATTTAAGGAACTCGCCCTCATTCTTGAACTTGAAAACAAAATTAGATTCAAATTCTTTTTGTAATGTTGACGTTTTACTTGAACCATAATGATGACCGGGCAGGATTGTCAAATTTCCATCCAAGTTTACTAGTTTACCATATATTGAGTCAAACATTTCGTGTGGATTACCTCCGGGTAGATCAAGTCTTCCACAACTACCCACGAAAACGGTATCTCCTGTAAGCATGACTTTGTCATCAATTATTAGACAAATACTATCCTTAGAGTGTCCCGGAGTGTGGATTATTTTGATTTTTGAATCACCGAATTCAATAATTTCTCCATCATCTACCTCAATGTCTTTCTCTAATGGTGATGACTTATGCTGTATCACCTTTGCACCTGTGGTACTCTTTACTTTTTCATTACCAAATATGTGATCAAAATGTGAATGTGTGTTTAGTATATACCTATTACTGAGTGAATTATTTTTCAAATATTCAAAGATAATTTCCAAGTTCCAGGAGGGATCTACGATTATCGAATCCTTATTTTTTTCATCTACAATGATGTAAGTGAAATTTGCCATGTCTCCTACCAGAAATTGCTCTATCTTCAAGCTCTGTCACACTACCCCTTTTTCTGTCTCAAATGGAATACCAATCTTTTTAACTATTAACCTTCCAACGTTCTCCGGATTCTTGAGTAAACCATGTTTTGGTCGATGAAAAGTTATCGTGGCGTCTGCACTAATCGCTTTATCAATAATTTTTCCACTGTCTGGATCTAATCCTGAAGGGATATCAACTGCCAAAATAAAAGTAGTTCCTTTGTTATCATTTATTGTTTCTATGATTTTTGAATAGGGTTCTTTTATTTCTCCTTTAATTCCTGTTCCAAAAATCCCATCCAAAATAATATTTGCCTTTTTGATCTCATCTTCAATTTCAGCGATATTGTTTGAGTCTAAAATAAGTCTTCTAATAGAACCCATTTTGCTTATGATTTGCCAATTTAGAATGGATTCTTCGGTTTTAAAGTCCTCAGGGGAACATAAGATGATCACTGATAAGTTGATTTTATTTTTAGCTTTATTTCGTGCTAGAATGTATCCTGATAGATGACGTATTGCAACCATCGAATCACCACCGTTATTACCCTTCCCACAAACGGCTACAATAGAATTCTCTAGTATGTTTTCTTTGAATTCATCAATCAAGAAATCTGCAATTCTAGATCCAGCATTTTCCATCATCAAAGTTTTCTTCATAGAATAAATGGATTCTCCGTTGTTTTCTATCTCGTACATTTGACTCGAAGATATCGACTCATATCCTTTCTCTATAGCATGATTGCTTTTCATATCCATAAATTTACTTATCTTAAAGACTGTATTAATAAATTTTTTACAAAAAAATGAATGACAGTCTTTTACTGATATGAGTGTAATCTCTTTTCTTCATGAGTTTTTATTTTCTTATCAAGGGAGTCTTTATGATTTTTTGTGATATGTATTTTATGACATTCATCATGAAGGATCCCTATTTCGCAGAATTCACATGATGTTACAAATTCTAAATCTTTGAAATCATTCTTGCAAAAACTGCATTTTTCATTGGGTAATGACTCAGTTGACAATGGTTTTAGCCATCCTTCTCTCCATAAGACGTTGACCAATAAACAAATGATAATCTAATCCCTTAAATATCTGTTATACATTAAAAGGCATCAAATAATTTTTTAACTTAACTTTCTTTATTTTAGAATTATATATTGCATAAGTATCCCCGTTGTAATTACATTTGATGATTGGAAATATTGTAGGTTTTTTCTTAAATCTTACTATTTTGTAGTATTCTTTAGTTTTTCTTGGTAGGTATTTTATTTCCCCCTTAACTATTAGTCTTTGTTTTCTCATAAACTTAAAAGCCAAAATTATATATCTTTCTTGGTAAGCCTCAAACATTTCTGTAATGAGATAACATCTGTAAATTTGATCTTGGGGAACATAAATGCTATTGCTTGTAGCGGTTTTTGCCTCGATTGATAATAATATGGAATCTGGGTTATTTACTGCTACAATGTCAGGTAAGCCCGTACTCGATCCTCCCAATCTTCGCGCAATCCATTCTCCAGAATTTAGTTGCTTTACCAAACGATACTCAAAATTATAACCTCTGCTTCTGCGAATATTGGTCATCCATCTCAACGTTTGATTTAGATGCCATAAATTTTTTTTTATACACTCATAGCAACTATTTATAACGAGCCGCGAAACTCTAATTATGACTTTTGATATTGATTCTGCCAAATTACAGGATTCGCTGAATGAGTTTTCTTCTTATCTAAAACAAGTGGAATCAAGTAGGGAGAAACTAATAAAGGAAAATAGGGAGATTATTGCTTTGAGTAGCAAGGCTATTATATTGCTGCACAGCGGAAAAACTGTTGAAGCAACTGAATTAATTAATGATGCTTTTTCTTTGCTTTCTGAACTCAAAAAATATGTTATTTCTGATTTAGAACGTTATTTGTGGCCTGCGGAACAAGAATACGTTGAAGCTGCTATTTTAAAAGAGATTGTTGAAAGGAAGGAGCATTTTAGCGGACATGTCGAGCTGCAGGTTTCATTAAACGCATATGTTACAGGACTGCTAGACTGCATAGGTGAAATCAAGCGTATGATCTATGATAATCTTAGGAAGGATGATTTTGAATCAGCATTGTCTTTATTTACTATAATGCAATCCCTTTATGATTTAATATACCCATTTTCTTTCTACGACAATATTGTTTCTGGGGTCAGAAAGAAACTAGATGTTGGCAAGAGGATAATTGATGACGTTCGTATCTCCATAACCGAGGAATACAGGCGAAAGAGCTTTCTTGATCGGATTGACCAAGTGTCCCTAGTTAGATGATGTGCTTATGTGGTTCTGATAAATACCTAAAGGCACGGAGCATTCTTTTTTGGTGCTTAATTCAAAATATAGAGCTTAGGTGAATTTGGCAAAAGCTTCAGATAGATGCCCATTAAGCTTTTTAGACCATTCGGGGAATCCTTCTGATGTATCGGGATAGTTTCTATAATGCTTGACCAGCTCCTCATTCATTTGAGAAGTAAATTTCAAGTCCTCTGCAAGTTTCTTGTTTAGTGCTCCTCTTATCATCATACCTAATTTGCTAACAGTGCTAAATTCTGGATGTTCTCCATTAGTTATCTTATCAATGTCCATTTTTGACAAAAAGTGCTTCATTCCATAATTGATCTGCTCGTTGGTGAGTTGTTGGAGCATTCTTCTGAATACTTCTAGACCTGCGGTCTTATAGCCATATTCGTTAATGAAATTCTTATTGTATTTCCAAAGCCCATTTTCTGAAACGTCTCCTGATTCTATTGCTTCAACTATATCTTTTCCAGCTATTGTGGCTGCAATTATTGCAGGTCCTATGCCACCAGCATCCAGCGGCTTTGGCATCCATGCCGAGTCCCCAACCATGATATACCCATTGGCAACCATGCAATCGTTCTGTCTCCTTACAGATACCTGCCATGTGCCCCATTCATTGCCTAGGTCCTCCTCTCCTATTGATAACCTTGGATTTGATATAACTGGATTAACACTGACATAATCGTCTATTAACTTCTTCAAATCCCTCTTTTTTCCAATTTCCTTGTTTGCTTTGTCAAACAGCTTTTGTTGAACACCCAAACCAATATTCACTTTATTTTCTCCTTTCGGAAACACCCATCCATAACCCCCGGGAGCCAAATTTTGATCCAGGTGAATTATACAATATTCTGGGTCAAAAAACGTCTTGTCTTCATTACCTTTTTTATCAAAATCGTAAATATATCTGCCAGTAGATTCTAGATCATTCCTATCTATCCTTCTTTGTATGTGTGAATTAATAGGCAGATTTGTTCGTAGTACTGAAGTAACACCAGTGCAATCAACTACTACTTTAGCAGTTTTCTTAAATATTTCCTTAGTTTTTGTATTTTCGCCTTCAACACCTACAATAAAGTTATTCTCAGTTGTTAGTTGTCTAATCATGATATTGCTAGCTATTTCAACGCCCATTTTGGTTGCCTCACTAACTTGCTTTTGAGGTAACCGTTTTCGATTTAAAATATATCCTTCTCCATCAAATGACACTCGGGTTTCGTGATCCGGTGAAAAGGCTACTACTCCCTTCACTGGATGTTCGATTTCTGGGTAACCCCATGATATTTTAATTCTATCGGTCATGTAATCAACAGTGTTTTTGCCAACTGCATCACCACAAATCCAACCAGAAATGGTTTTCCTTCCTTGAATGTCGATGGAGTTCCTATCTAGTACTAAAACCTTCATTCTTTGTTTAGAATAGTAAGCTGCAGATGAGGCTACTATTAGTCCAGCTAACCCTCCACCTGCTACTATGATGTCATAATCTGTTTTTGACAGGCTCATCTTTTCCTGATATTTGGTACAGGAAAGGATAATTAAAGCTATGTTGTCAATAACTGCTATCAAAATTGTCCTTCCCGGTCTAGAATGATCGATAAGCAGAAAATGAGTATTATAAGCCAGGATTGATATCAAAAACCTGCCATTTTAGGCATGAAAC
>Ga0310887_10000154_pt1 | contig 15138 bp, 22 predicted proteins | sample T60D4metaG_FD_202509 | JGI IMG/M metagenome (GOLD analysis project Ga0310887, IMG submission 202509) | Lab incubated soil microbial communities from West Virginia University Organic Research Farm, Morgantown, WV, United States - T60D4 | ecosystem: Environmental > Terrestrial > Soil >...
CGACCGGGATCTTCCTTCACTCGCTGAGCGCGGGCGGAAGCAAGTTCAACGACGGCGCCGAGACGCCCGGAGACCCGGACTGCCCGCACAAGGCGACCCATGGGAACCCGCACCGCTACTGCTCGTGCGGGTGGATCGAGGCGCAGCTTGTCGGCGGCACCTGGCACTGGCCGGAGCGCGTCGAGTGATCCCGGCGCTGCGCGGCCACGTCTGCGACATGGGAGACGTCGTCCGGGTTGAAACCTGGTACGTCAAAGGCCGCAAACACATCGCGCCCGCCTTGCGGATAGGCGCGCCGAAAGACACCAACCCCGAAGACCGCGAGATACGCGGCACAGCAACACCTTCAACAGGAAAGCGAGACGTAGCAATGGATTTGCAGGCCGACAAGAAGGTCACCCTGTCCATCCAGTGGACCGACGAGATGGGCAACCCGACCGAGGCCCCAGCCAACGCGGTGGCCGCCTGGAGCGTGGACGACACGTCGCTCATCAACTTCACCGACAACGGCGACTCCACCGCAACGGCGGCAGCAGTCGGCACGCTCGGCACCGCCAACGTTCACGTGACAGTGGTCGACGGCGTCTCCACCTTCGACGGTGATCTACAGATCGTCGTGGTCGCCGGACTCGCCGAGCGGATCAACGTGGTCGCGGGCGTGCCGGAGGAGGTGACGCCCGACGCGTAAACCGTCCAGTACCTCATATGGGTGCGACATCCCGGCTCGCCTTCGGGCGGGTCGGGCTTCTTTGTCTCCGCGCACACCTCGGCCTACCCGGATAGGCGAAAGTTTCCGTTGGTGCGCAACAGAAAAACTGGCATCGCGACACACCGCGAAAGAGTGTCGCCTTCGCGTCTTGGCGACTCGAACGTGAGAAGATAAGCGAGACGTAATCGACCCGGTGTGCCCGTCATCCCCGCTAAGAGATCGAGCGCACCGGGTCGGCGTCACCTGCTGACGCGAGACCCGATGTCTCCGCCAGCTCACTCCTTAGTCGGAAGGAGCGCCCTTATGGTGCCCGAAATTACCCCTGGCGCAAACCCCTTCGAGAAGATCCGTTACCAAGACAACACCGGCGAGTGGTGGACGGCTCGCGAACTGATGCCCTTGCTCGGCTACGAGCAGTGGCGCAACTTCGCCGAAGCGATCGAGCGCGCACGCATCGCCGCCCGTAACTCCGGATACGACCCCGACCTGCATTTTTGTCGGCGTCAACAAAAAGGAGACATCGGCCGATCGCGCGAAGACTTCCGCCTGACGCGCTTTGCCTGCTACTTGATCGCGATCAACGGCGACCCGAACAAGGCCGAGATCGCCGATGCTCAGTCGTACTTTGTGATCAAGGCTCGCGAGGCCGAGGTGGCCATCGCCGACCGCCCGAGGCTCGACCCGGATCTGGCGCGCATCTACGACCTGACCGTCGGCATGCAGGAGACCAGGGAGCAGCAGCGCGCGCTCGCGGCGGAGCAGTCGCGAATGGCGGACGAACTCCAGGGAGTCGCTGAGGATGTCGCGGACCTGAAGGCGCTCAGCCCGATCTCCAGCAAGAACATGTTGTCGCTGCGCGACACAGCGCGGGCCGTGACCGGCAACGAGATGGGTCAGGTCCGCTTCAAGCGCTGGTTGATCTCGAAGGGGATCATGTTCACCGACCACCAGGGTCACGACCGGCTCTATCAAACGTGGGTGGACGGCGGCCTGGGAATCGAGAACTGGGAGCAGTGGCCCAACGGGAAAGGCTGGGCGTGGGTGCCGTACTTCTCTGCGCTCGGAGTGGCCAGACTGCGTCAGACGTACATGGCCGAAGAGGATGGGGCGGCGGCGGCGTGAGCCAGCTCGATGAATGGGATGCTTTCGATGAGATGGCCGCATGCTTCCGTGGCGGTGACTGGTATGCCGCGTGGATGGAAGCGCGGCAGGCCGTGGCTCACTTCGCGCAAGGCGAGGGCTTCAGTCCAGCTGGGATCGGCTGGGTCGCCTGGCGAGAGCTGAATGATGAGCAGCGCGGCTTGGCCCTGAACCAGCTGTTCACCGACTACTACATCGCAGTCGTCGCCGAAGAGCGCGAAGAGCGACTCGCACAGGATGCCGCGAACGGAAAGACGTACCTCGAGGGCTGGGAGCCGTCCAGCCTCCACGACGCGGTGATCAGCGCTGGACTCACCGAAGATGACGCTGAAGTGACGGTGGACGCGCGCGCACTCCACGGCGTCCTGTCGGAGCTCGAACTGCTCCAGCATCGGCTCGCCATGCGTGACCGCGAGCGGGAGCCAGACTAGGCTGAAGCCACCCTGCGACCAACAGGAGACCCAGCGTCGCGGCCCGCTCCTTCACGGGAGTCGGGCCGCTTCTGCTTTTCGTCGTACCCGCGTCTTACCGTTGCCGGATGACCTCCCCACGCCAGCCCGAGCCCGCCAAACCTGAGATCTCCCAACCCTGCTGTGGCGGTGAAGGTCTGGCCAACGGCGGAGCGTGGGTGCCCAGGGAAGGCGAGGATCAGGTGCAGGCGTGTCGGCTGTGTCCGAGGTCGGGAAGGTACTGGCGCGACGAGGTGTAGCACAAACCCGCAGGTCGGAGCACACTGGCTCGATGCAAGCGTTGATCTGCGTCTGCTGCGGCCAGTACAAGCTTGAGCGGATCGTGCTCGACGACGGACGCGGCGCCGGCCGACGGGAGTGGTTCCGGCTGCGGCAGTACCGCCCGCTGGTCGGGGACTGGTTCCCGCTCAACAGCTACCCGACGCTCGACGAAGCGGTGGTGGCGCTGGAAGCTCGCGGCGTGCACATGCTCCCCGAAGACGAAGACGGATGCGAGTGAACAAGAAAGCCGCCACACCCCGGTTGTGGGATGTGGCGGCGGCTCCTGCTTCTCCTAGTTCCAGTTCAAGCTCTCAGCTATCTCCGCCGCGACACCCTCATCCATCTCACGGCCGCCGTCCCATTCGTCGGTTAGATCATGCAGTCCGTCGCGAGTCGTGATCTCATCGAAAGAGTCTTCCGGGTCGTCGGATCCCCGAGTGATGAGCGAGCGCACCTCAAGGCGCCCGTCGTCGTAGCGGACAAGGGCCGAGTCGACGGCGGATGACGCCGCCAGCTCGAGGACGTGCCCGGCAGTGATCTTCTCCATGCCGATCTCCTTCATGGTCTCCATCTTCTCCTCTACTCTGTACGAGCGCCCGAACGGCTGCGATGGCACTGCTGATGTCATCGATGTCGTTCGGGCGTCCACTACTTCTGCTGTGAGCGCTTCAACAGCGCCTGCTGTGCCTGCTGCGTGACGCCACGGGCGCGGGCGATGGCGGAAACTGTCACGCCGCGCCTTGCCGCCTCGTCCCACAACCAACGTTGTAGCTTCACCGTCTCCAGTGCCACAGCCTCGGCAACAGTGACCATTGCGGTCGCGGCACGGGTGGAAGGGTCGGATGCGGGACCGCTTTGCACTGCTTCGGCCTCAACAATGTCCGAGGCGATCCGCAGGCACAGCGCCCGCAGCTCGTCACGGATGTTGTTCAGCGGGTCTTCGCCGATCGGCACCCGGTCAACAACATCGGCTGTGGATTTGAGCATGCCCTGGATCCGCTCGGCTGTGGCCGGGTCGGTCGCGTTCATGGTCACTTCCCTGCTCCCTTCGCTGCAATGTCGATCTCGGCGGTGACGATCGAGGCGAGCACAACAGCTGCGTGCACATACCGCGCGTACTCCTCGGTCAACTTGGCTGCGTCGTCGTCGAGGTCCAGCGCCATGTACGCGTCCGTGGCTGCCTTGAACTCGGCGGCCGACTGCTGGATGGCTGGAGTGAAGTCCATGTCGATCTCCTATCGGGGTTGGGGTGTCCTGGCTTTCACGGCAACGGCCGAACCGGGGGCTCGGTCGCCGCCGTGACGGTCAGGCATCAATGAAGCGGTCCAGAACGGCCGTGCGCTCCCGGTCGGTCAGCTCGCCAAGGCGGCGCTCGAGCTCGGGCAGCAGCTCGGCCGCCTGCTGCTGGGTGTAGGCGCCCCGTTTGATCAGGTGAGCCTCAACGGCGTTGAGGACGGGGTTGCCGTTGTCGAAGTCGTCCAGGACCGACACCTCTGGGACCACGTCGGTGGCCGCCGCCTCACCGGCGCGGTAGGCGTCGCCGCAAGCGTCATGCATCTGCTCGGCGGCGAGCCGCGTGAAGCCGTCGATCAGCTCGGCAGCCATGGCCGGGTCGGCGTCGGCACCGATCTCCAGCAGGTGGATACCGAGGGCGTTGCGGAGCTTGTTGAGGTAGTCGGCGCTGATGTCATCGACGGTGGGGTTGATTCCGAGTTCCATGATGCTCTCCTTCGGTTGCTGAATTAGGCGGGTCGGCGGGTGAGGACTTCGCCGATGGCGGCGTGCAGCTCGGCGAGCTTTTCCCAGGTGACGGTGAGGTAGACGACCCCGCCGCTCGACGGGTCCCGCTTGGGGATGTCGGGGCGTTCGTCGGCGCATCCGACCAGGACCGCGCCGGGCACGGCCTGCTCGAAGAAGGCGAACCACTGCTCGCTGGCATCGTCGAGATCGACGGCCGCTTCGTAGTCCATGTCCATGTCGGTGACGTCGTGGTAGGTGCTCATGTCGGTCCTCCTGGTGTTCCGTGCGTGAGTACCAGCATAGAACTGCGATCGCAGTGCGCAACCCAGGCTCCACCAGGAGAAACCCTGAAGTGCTGCGCGGCACAGCCTGCCTCGGCCGCAACGTGTGGCGGTTATGTCGCTTTTGGGTGGGTGGGTCGCTCACCGTGACAGGGCGAAGATCGCTCGCGTAAGGGTGCGGGGTCCGTTCTCGCCATTACAGCACTGCGATCGGAGTTCTACTTTGGCCGAAAGGACGAGATGCAAACAGGTTCTAAACGGACAGTGATCCGAAACTCGTGGTCCAAAACGGACGAAACGAAGCCCTACCGATCAACTTCTCCGTGACTAAGCGTCACACCTCACCGCGACGGCGCCGGTTGTGCGCCATCACCGCATCCGACACCCGAGACCGCTGGGCATACCCCAACTCCTCGCGCACCTGCTCGTAGGTCAACCCGGATTGCGTGGCCTGCCAGATCCCCTCGTCCCCGGCTGCCTTGAGCGTCACGATCGTCGGCCCGCCCGTGGACGCCAGCTCCCGCGCGAGCCTGGTCCGCTCCAACCCGGTCGCGGCGTCCAGCTCCTCCAGCCGCGCGATCAGCTCGCGCAGCGGGATCGGCTTGGCCTTGCGGTCTCGGGTCGCCACCCGGCCATCGTAGCCTGCGATCACAGTTGTGTCCGCACGGTGGCGAGGGAAGAGTTTCGCCTGGCCCCGCAGGTGTGGCGGTGTCTGGCAAACGGGGGGCTGCCAGACACCGCCACCTCAACCGGACCCGAACATCCCAGACCACCCCGTGCCACAAGGCGGCCTACCTTCGTTGAGACATCCGGGACCGGGAGTCATCTACTCCACCTTCGCCCGCCTGCTCGTCGCCGGCAGATGGCAGGCACACGAGCACTTGCCGCCCCAATACGTCTCACCGGTGCACTGCTGGCACCTCTCACGCCCTACGGTGCACTCGAACGTCAGCACCGGCTGGGTGTTCACCAGCGGCACCGGATACAGCTTGATGTACTCCTCGCTCACGACCGACTCCAGGGATCTTGAAGCGGCAGCGGCGGCGGATCCTCGTCGCGGCCAGGAAGACGGTGCCAGCCCGCATCCTGCGCCCACCCGTCGGCGATCTGCCGATCGGCTATCTCGCCCGCCGCCCTGCTCGTGTAGGCGTCAGCGCCCAACCCGTGCCGTGCCGGATACCGGTCAGGGCGCTGCCGGGTCCGTACCAGCCACGCAATCCCGCAGACAGCGAGCACGCCGAAGAACAGTCCCAGCACTGGGGCCGCATCGAGCAGCCTTCCCCAAAAAGAGTCCACCTGTCTCCACCTCCCGCCAGAGGGGTGGGGACGCCACGGCTCAGAGCCCGACCGGACAATCGGGGGTTGCCTGGCGTCCCCGTGCATCTGAAGCAAGCCACGGCCGAAAAGTCGGGGAGACTCCTGTGGGAGGCCGTGACAGGACCCGCATACGACAGCGCAGGCCCGCTCAAAGAGGCGACCAGGACCAGAGGGTGCATCCAATCCCGGTGCCTGATTGGACGCTAAGACGGATCAATGCACTGTGGGTAACCCGTGACGGGTCAATCGCGACATCAACTGCGGGCGATCACACTCCCGTGTTGGGCTACTCGTCGGCCACGCCCATCCGCTCGGCGAGGGTCTTCAGTCCGCGCAGCCGCTGCTTGCGGCGCCTGGGCATCAGCTCCTCGACGATCGACCGGGCCAGTCCGTGGTGGTCGAGCAGCTCCGGGGCGATCTCCTCGATGCGCCGCAGCGCGTCTAGCGCATCCTCGGACTGCCAGAGCAGGGTTGCGGCCCACGCCTTGTTGAGCAGGAACCTGGCCTGAGTCGCAGGCGGGAGCGATTCCAGGCTGTCGACCCGCGCCGCAGCCCTCAGCGCCTTCTCCGGCTGGTCGGTCGACTGTGCGAGCTGCACGGCGGAGTGTTGCGCCCACGTCGCCGAGAACGGGATCTTGTACTTGGTGGGCGTCCGCGACCCGATCGCCTGCCCGGCGGCCTGCACCAGCGAAAGCAGCTCGTGCGCCTCCGTCTGTCGGCCTTCTCGTGCGAGCGCGACCATGCCGAAATGCAGCAGCTCGCCCCACATGCCGATCTGGTCGACCGGCGCACGGGAAAGGATCGGCTCAACCTCCTGCGCCGCTGCGGTGGCCAGCAGCTGGGCCTGCTGCCAGAGCCCCTGGCGCGACAGGATCCAGGCGGTGGCCGAGTGTTGGGCCGCCACCAGAAGCGGGTCATCCGACGCGCTGGCGGCTTCCGTGGCCTGCATCAGCGCGACATGGCCCAGGTCCTCGTGGGCGAGCTGGGTGACCAGCGACGCGGCGATCTGGAGCGACTCGGCCAGCAGCGCCTGGGCTGTCCGGCGCTGCTCGTCGCCGACGGCGGCACGGACAGCGGACCGGGCGTGGCCGAGGTGGCGCGGGACGGCTTGGGCCAGCGCGCCGTACTTCGCGCGCCAGTACAGGGCACGCAGCTCGAGCACCTGCTGGCGCAGCAAGTCCAGATTGGGCGGGTCCGCATCGGCGCTGCGGTCGTAGATCGCGGCTCGCAGGCTGGCGACGTCCGCATAGGGGTGGTCGGTCAGTCCGGGTTGGACGCCGTGGAGATCGCTGACCGGCACGTCAAGCGCTCCGGCGAGCGCGGTGATGGTGTCCAGTCGCGCCGAGAGCCGCTGGCCCTGTTCGAGTTTGCGCAGCGCTCCGATGCTGATGCCGGCGGCTTCGGCGAGTTCTTCCTGGGTGAGCCGGCGCCTGTTACGTGCGGCACTGATGCGTTGCCCGAGTGTCGTCGTCACCCGCTCATGGTAACCCGTGGTGGGTTAGTCGCCAGTTCCTTGATCGCCAGTTCCTTGAGGAACTTGAGGAACTTGAGTACCTCAAGTTTGGTGCGTTTGTTGTAGTACTCCTCGTGGTCTCCGTGTTGGACTCCTGGTCTCCAAGCCGCCAGGGGACCCACAGCATGCCCATACCGATGTCCGCACTAGAGATCGCCGACGACCTTGAGGAGAGAATCAGACGAGGGGAGTACGCCAAAGGTGAGCAGCTTCCGACATACCAGCACCTGGCGAGGCTCTACAACGTCGGCGAGAGCACGATCTTTCAGGTGATCGTGCGACTCAAGGAGCGGGGTGTCGTTATCGGAGTCCGAGGCCGGGGGACCTTCGTCCCCGAAGACGACTAGGGGATCTCGTTAGGGGAACCCCTCAGCCTTTAACCCCATTGGTGGTCATCGCATCGGACGGCCTGTCCGTTACCGGTTGGCCGGGATTTGATCGTTATTCACTCATCGCAGGTCGGTCGTTGATCCGATGTGGATGTGGATGATCGTGCAAATTGCAATGTGGGCAAGATCTTTACATTTCAGCTACTTGCCAGCTGCACATCACCTGGGACTAACCTCATGGCTCTACCGATCAGTGGCGACACCAGCACGGTCGGTAGTGCAGCTTCTACCCGACGACGGGTGCAGTCGCCTGGGCACGGCTGCTGGCGCCGGCACGAGCCCGCCCCTTAAGACCTCGGGGGCCCGGCCGCAACGGGCCGCCATAGCTGGCATCTAACGGGGAAAACTCCCAGCACCGGAGGCGGAGAAACAAATGCATCGAAGAAACGGCCGCTTACGCGGCCTTATCAGCCGTGCCCTCGATTGGGTGCTGGCCCAGATCAACCGGACGTCCAACCTCGATCTTCGGCGAGGTGCCCGGTGATCGGCATCCGCAATGCCTATAGGGCGATCTGCGCAAGATTGGAAGAACACGCCACCTCAGACGCGGCAGCCGCTGCCGTCGGCGGCGCGCTCGTCTGCGCCGTCGTCGCATTCACCATCGAAGGCCGAATATTCCAGTTCGCGTTCGCCTTCATGGCCGGAATGAACGCCACCGCAGCCATCATCCTGACTCGCCAGCCGATCATTTGGGCAAAGCTGCGGGAACTCCGCGAAAATGCCCGAGATCTGGCCGCACGGTCCTACGTGGAGGGTTACGGCGAGGCGCTGCGCGACATCGAGAAAGCGATTTCCGGCGGTGATAGCAAGTGACCGGAGATACGACAGATCTGCGAGAACGGATGGCCCGCGTCGCGGCCGAGGTGCTTGTCCAGCAGCGGCAGGCCAAGCGAGCCAAACGCACGAACGCCGAAGACGACCCTTACTGGCATCTGAAGTTCATGCGCAACGCATGTTGGTTCACCTTCCTGCTCAGCGCGTCGCTCGGCGCGTTCCTGAGCGTCCTGCACTGGGCCGAGAAGCTCGTCGTTGCCAACGGCGTGATCAGCTGGCTCAGCGCCGGCGTCGCCATTTACTGCCTGATCGGCGCGCTTTCCCTTCAGTGCGCCATCCACCACCGCCAGAAGGAGGCCCGGATCGAGCGGCTCGAGAACGCGGTGAACGTCGGTGCCGAGATGCTGCGGGCAGAGATTCGGGAGGCATTCTCCGCGCTGCGAGTGGAACTGGAGATGGGGTGTGCTCGCTTCGTCCAGGGCATCGACACCGCAGCCATTGCCAGGCTCGCAGGTCAGATGCAAGGAATCGAGCTCCTTATACCGACATTGCGGGCTGATCGGCAGATGGTTCTCAAGGAGATCGAAGACCGACTTCCGGGTGTCGTGAGTGCGGCCATGCGCGAGGCGCACGCGGCCGGCTACGTGGCCGGCGTGTCGGAGCGGCTGAACGGCCGCGGTGGGACGGTGGTCAAGCTGGAGAAGCCATGATCATTCAGGTTCCCCTACCCTTCCCCTAAACGCGCGAGCCCCGGTCGCCTGGACCGGGGCTCACGTGCTGCTATACGGCTGTGGATCAAGCGGAGGATACGAGATTCGAACTCGTGACAAAGGCCGGTACGAGTGGCCCGCAACCGTCCTAACCAGGTGTTCGGCCGGGGTTGGACGGGGTTGACGGGGGCTCGACGGGGGCCGTTTCCCCTAGGATTCCCCTAAAGTCGATCACCTGCATGGCCTGGTCCAACGTCGCCACCAACCGCTGGTCGACCTCCTCCAGGAGGTGGCCGTAGATCGCGTCTGTGACCAGGATCGACTTGTGGCCGAGGCGGCGCGATATCGCCGATAGCGGAACATTCCCGGCTATAAGCCACGCTACGTGCGTATGCCTCAGATCGTGAACGGTGAGGCCCGGCATCCCGATCGCCTCCCGGGCCGGATACCACACATCGGCGTAGAAGTCCTTGTGCCGCAGGCGGTCCGTGCCGCGCTTGGTCAGGAAGATGTGCCGCTCGCGGTCGTCGTCATCCGAGATCGTCAGCGGGATGAGGACCTCGGTCACAGCAGTGGGGAAGCTCGCCGTCCGCCTGCCGCGCCTCGATTTGACGTCCTCCTCATGGAAGTGCCCGCTCTTATCCTCGATCCACTTCTTCAAGAAGGTGACCTTCCCGGCGAGCACGTCGAGATACTTCGCCCGCACGCCCAGCGCCTCGCTCCACCGGCAGCCCGTGGCGAGCAGGAACAGGACCAGCGGACGCCAATGCGGGTCGAGCGCCGCGATCAGCCGATCGGCCTCGGCTGGCGTCAGGTACGTGTGCTCGTTGAACACCTCATCGGGCAGGCGGGTTTCCTTGCACGGGTTGCGGCGCATGTACCGGTTGGTGATCGCCCAATCGAAGAGCTGGTGCAGCAGGCCGTGCGCGTTCCTGACCGTCTTGGGCGACAGGGGACGCGGCTTTCCGCGCGACGGCTTTGTCCTGCCGGCGGAAAGGTCGTTGACCCAGCGCTGCACGGAGCTCGGGTCGGACATGTGCGCCAGGTCCAGGTCGCCCAGCAGCCGGGTGATGTAGCGGTCCAGGACGCCCGCCGTGCTCTCGTGGCTCTTCACCCGCGTCAGCGTCGGGCCTATCGCCTCCCAGAACATCGCCGCCAGCTCGGCCATGGTCACCTCCCCGGAGCGCGGCTTGAGCTCATCCCCGCGCAATGCCGCGGCCTTCAGGTGGATCGCGGCCTTCTTCGCGGCGGTCTTCGTCTCGTAGCCGGTGGCGAGGTCGACCTTCTTCCCGCCGACCAACTCCCGGATGCGATAGGTCTTCCCGTTCTTCTCGACCCATATCGAGGCCACGGCGACTCCTGTGCATGACTGATCGAGCCGCCGGCACGGATGGCCGCGGCTTCGATGATGGATTGGTCAGGCTGTGCGACGCTCGCGGGCGCGCTCGATCATTTCGGCGATGCGCTGCTGGCGACGCTGCTTGTCCCGCGCGCGCTGCTCATCAAGGAGCCTCTCGTCCGTGGTGCGCATCTCGTCCAGCGCCTCGAGGATCAGCGCCTTCTGCTCGTCGTCGATGTCGAGGTCCAGCACGGTCCGCTGCTCCTCGTCGATCTGCTCATTGGTCAAGGGCGCCGGGGCTTCATCTGGTGCGTAAAAGCCAACGCGTCCGAGCCACTCATTCGGGTTGCGGTTCGTCTTCTCGGCGGCCTGGACCACTGATGCGTGCGAAACGGTGACTCGCGCCTGGAGCCACAGATCAATCGTCTTCGGGTCCATGCCCAACAGCCGGGCAAGCGTGGCCTTCTTTCCTCTGGTGATCGGGAGTAGCTCATCCCGAACGATCTTGGCCCACTCCTCGCGGTTCACCTCGCCTGCCACGAACAGATGATACGGGAAATCTATTACCGGATTCCTGGTAACACATTCCCGACGTAGGACGCGTGGCGATAGCGGATCACCCGAGTTTTCGGGCCGGAGTGTCAACCGCTGTCGCGCCTCCCACCGCGTCTGCTGGCGGGCAGACATGCCTTTCTGGGTCATGTGTTGGACTGTATATGGGAACGTATTCCTGAGTCCAGTCATCCGAAAGGCCAACTTGCCGGGAACGCGTTCCTAGGCATAAAGTCGGGAACGTGATCCCAGGAACGCAATCCAGACTCGGAACCACATTCCCAGGAATCAATGCCCGGGTTTGCGTGAGGATGGGCCGCTATCGTGCGGCATTCGCTGCGATCGGCTGCACGTCGACCCTGGCCATTGCCCGCGAGTGTGGGCTTGACCCGAAGTCGGTTTACCGCGTCCTCGACGGCGAGCAGGTCGGCGAGCACATGATGGCGCGGACCGTTGCCACCCTCGCCCGGCCCGAGTATGCGCCACTGCTCGCAGACATCGGCATAGAGCCGACGCTGGACAGCCTCTTCGAGGTCACCACCGAGCCCGCCTCGTCTGAGGCGGTGGCCTGATGCCGGACTTCGAAGACCTCCGCCTGATAAGCGTGTCCGACCTCGCCGACCTGTGTGGATCAGGTGAGGACTGGATTCGCAAAGGCGCAGCCGCTCGCGAGTTCGACTGGACCAAGGCGGGCCGTGAAATCAAGTTCACGCGCGGGCAGGCCGAGGCCGCCATTGCCAGCAGGCGCGTCGCGGCGCAAGGCCTGCCGACTCTCGACGAGGTTGCGGCAAGGCGCCAGGCAGGCGTGCGGGCGAAGAGGCGGTCGGCATGAGCAAGCCACCGAAGAACCCGCCGCCGCAGAAGAACCCGCCGCCAAAGCCGTCTCGCCCAAGCACGCCGAACCCAAAGGTCCAACCGCCGTCGAAGCCCGACACGGGTGGCCGCCCCAGTGGGCCCAGGCTCTCCGACCGCTCCTTGGTCCTCATCTTCTCTGCTCTTCCTGTGGTTCTTGGGGCCGTGCTCGCTGTTGCCGCCGCTATCGCTGGGAGGGGAGTTTCGTGAACCGCAAGGTTTTCCGGGCACTTTTCGTGCCTGTCATGGCGGTGACCGTGGCTCTGACCAGTGGTCCGGGAGCACGGGAGATCGGGACAGCGTGGGGGTTCGTCCTCGCTGCCGCGATCGGCTGCGCTGCCTATCGCTTCGCGGTTTCTCGCATCGGGAACCCGCCTGGAGGCGCGCGATGACCGCGATTGCGACCATTCAGGACGCCCGCGCCCGTGCGGCCCGCATTCGGGCCGGTATCGGCGCCTACCTGACCACTCTGGCTGACGTCTCCGCCGCCTACGCGGAACGCGACTGGGAGGCGATGGGCTACGAGTCGTGGGAGGAGTACGTCGATGGCGAGTACTCCGAGCAGCGGCTGAAGCTATCGCCCGAGCACCGCCAGAAGGCGGTGGCCGAGCTGCGGCTGGCCGGGATGAGCCAGCGCGCCATCGGCGCAGTCCTCGGCGTGAGCCAGAAGACCGTGGATCGCGACCTGGATGCAGGTGAGTCAAATGACTCACCTGCGGCAGCGCCGGTGACCGGGACTGACGGCAAAACCTACGCGCCGACACGGCCCGCGAGGCCTAAGGCTGAGCCAAAGCCGGAGCCGGAGATCGGGGAGCCGAGGCCGGTTGAGCCACCCAAGCACCAGGAGCACGCCGACGCGGCGCTGGCCAACATCGACGAAGCCGAGGCCATCCGTGCCGAGGTGGCCGATGCTCTGGACAAGTTCGTCCCGGACCCGGACGCCCCGAAGCGCCAGTGGCAGCTGAAATTCCTCACCGCGCTGGGGCCGGGTTTCAAGCTGATGGCTCAGTTCCCGGTTGAGGATGTCGTCGAGCAAGCCGACGACGAGTGCCTTGACGAACTGGCCCGGCTGGCCGAGTCGGTTGTGTCCTATCGCGACCGCGTCCGCGCCGCGCTTCCGGTCCCGGGCAACGTCCGCCACCTGAGGGCGGTGTCATGAACCGCAACGCTTGGGAGCCGGAGGAAAAGGCGGAGTACGACGCGCTGCTCGCCGAGGTTGTGGCGGCTACCAACAGGACCCCGGCAAGGCTGGACCTGTTCGAGCGCAAGCTCAACGACGCCATTCAGGCGCACCGGCCATGGGCGCGCGAGGTTGAGCGGCATTGCGTCCGCAGCGGGCTAGCCAAGGAAATCAAGGCTTTTCAGGACCGCAGCCGGGCGATGGTGGCGCACAACGGCCGGGTGCTCAACCTGCCGAAGGTGCAGAGCACGCTGGTGCGCAACGAGGAGTCCGGCGAAGTCTTCCATCAGCGCGAGTTGATCGAACTCTGGAATTGGGACCAGATCGTCGAGAAGCGCGCCGAGGCACTTCGCGCACGGCGCGGGTATACGGAGAAGATCGCCCACTACGACAAGCTCCTGGCGCTGCGCGAGATGTACCCCGAGGCGAACACGCCAGCCGAAGCGGCCAAAGCGCTGGGCCTGAACCTCGACGAGTTCCTTGGGGTGGAGGCGAAAGCGGCATGAAGTCCCCACCGTAGAGCTCCGGGCGCGTAGTGCCCACCGCGTGCGGTGCGCGTCCGAGAAAGCCGGTCCTTGCTCCCGCCCCCGGGCGCGGCGGTTGATGCAGGACCACGGGACGTCCGGATCCCCCCTATCACCGGATGTCCCAACCGGGACTCCTCGGTCCAGCGGGGAGTCCCGGCAAAAGGCTTCCGCAGAGGTGCGGGAGAAACAGGATCGCAGCGCCGCAAGGCACTCGGTTCGGTTTGGGCAGGTGGCCGGGCGTGACTGCTGGGGAGTGTGAGCGTCCGGCCACCGACAACTGAAGACGTCCAGGCACAGGGCCTGGATCTGGTCCGGCCGGGTCTACGGCATCGATCCAACCGGCCGGGCCAACCCGAAGAGCTTGCAAGGCAAAGAAAAACGGGCGCTGCCGATACAGCGCCCGACCGGACAACGAGACCAAGGAGGAGTCGATGTCCGAGGACAACGGTACAACGGCTTTCGATCCGGAGAAAGCGCGCGCAGCCCTAGCGCTCATCGCGAAGGACATGGCCGACGGTGCTCGCAGCGCCGATGGCAGGCCGGTGGATGGCCGGGTGCTGGGCGAGTATTTCGGCAATCAGTCCGCAGCGATCAAGCGGCTGGCAGAAATCGTGTCTGCACTCTTGTTGAAACTCAGCCCACAGGCGCCTGATGTAGCGCAAGAGCATGTATCCAGGGCGACGCTCGCCGATACGGGCGAGGTGTCGGCTTATCTCCGGGTGCCGCCCCGCACCCTCGACACTTGGGCGTACGCGGGCAGCGGGCCGAAGTTCTCCAAGGTCGGCAAGCATCGGCGCTACCGATGGGAAGACGTCGATCGATGGCTGGACACCCAGTCAGGCGCGGCTGATGACGAGGCGGTGTCGGCATGAGCGCACCCTTCGAGCCCACCAACACCATGAGCCAGATGGCCGCGCAGACGGCAGCACTCGGCCTTCGGGTAGCGAACATGCGCAAGGCGTACGCGGACGAGGTCGCCCACCAGTTACGTGGCTGGGTCGGCAAAGACGCAGACCGGCAAACCGCAGCGGCGGCACTGGACACGTGGGTGCGCCGGCACGCGCTGGACGACGACCTGCGTGGGATGGTGCTGACCAACTTCGACCCACGCCGTGAGCTGGTGGACGGTTCTGACTGGCTCAAGCCGGTCGTTGCCGATGAGCGGGTGCACGAGATCTATGTCGCGCTGGTCAACTTCTGTGGCAACGTCCCCGAGGCGATCGAGTGGGCAGCCGACCAGCCCGACGTGGCGAAGGTCGTGGGGCCAAGGGCCAACGGCCGGGCCGACATCGAGCTGACCAACGGCGTCGTCATCGAGTACCTGCCGACGCTGCACGCCTGGTCGGTCACCGACTCCGGCTCCGACGCCTGCCCTGGCTGCGGC
>Ga0310887_10000164_pt1 | contig 14955 bp, 11 predicted proteins | sample T60D4metaG_FD_202509 | JGI IMG/M metagenome (GOLD analysis project Ga0310887, IMG submission 202509) | Lab incubated soil microbial communities from West Virginia University Organic Research Farm, Morgantown, WV, United States - T60D4 | ecosystem: Environmental > Terrestrial > Soil >...
ACGGATGAACACGGATGAACACGGATCAAAACAGCCACGGATGAACACGGATGAACACGGATCAAAACAGCCACGGACGGACACGGATGAACACGGATCAAAACAGCCACGGGTGAATTCTCGTGACCGACCGTCGGATAAACACGGACCAACATCCTTTATTCCGTGTTATTCCGTGTTAATCCGTGGTCCTTTTACTCGGTGTTATTCGGTGTTAATCCGTGGCTCTTTTACTCGGTGTTACTCGGTGTTAATCCGTGGCTCTTTTACTCGCTGTTACTCGGTGTTAATCCGTGGCTCTTTTACTCGGTGTTATTCGGTGTTAATCCGTGGCCCTTTTACTCGGTGTTATTCGGTGTTAATCCGTGGCCCTTTTACTCGGTGTTATTCGGTGTTAATCCGTGGCCCTTTTAGTCGGTGTTATTCGGTGTTAATCCGTGGCCCGTGTTAGTCCGTGGCCACTACTGCGATCGCAGCGCCACTGTTGGATCGACGCGCGCGGCGCGCCACGCCGGAATCCAGCACGCCAGCAGCGCAATCGAGAGAAGCAGAATCACGACCCCGACGTAAGTGGCCGGATCGAACCGGGACGTGTTGAAAAGCAGCGTAGCCAGGCCGCGGCTGGCGAGCCAGCCGCCGGCGAGACCGATTCCGGCGCCGAGGAACGTCAGCGATAATCCTTGGCGCAGAATCAACGCGAGAATGCTGCCACGGGTCGCCCCCAGTGCTGAACGTACACCGATCTCGCGCGTACGCTCGGCAACGCTCGTCGCGAGGACCCCATAAATCCCAATTGCCGAGAGGAGCAACGCGACGGTGCTGAACGTCTGGAACAAGACCAACGCAAAGCGCCGTTCCGCCGCGGTCTCGGCAACGAGCGCATCCATCGTCGCCACGCGCATAACCGGTTGATCCTTGTCGACCGACCAGATCGCTTTTGTGATCGCGGGCGCGAGCGATGCCGAGCGATCGCGTGTGCGCACGACGAGCGACATTGGATTATCCGCAAAGGTCCACTGTTCGGGTGTTATATAGACTGCGTCGGTTCGGTCGGCCGAGAGCGACGTTTGCTTGACGTCGCCGACAACGCCGACGATCGTGTACCAGGGCGTTCCCTCGGCCCCCCCAATCCGAATGCGGCTGCCGAGCGGGTTGGCGGCCGCGAACTTCTTCGCCACCGATTCGCTGATCAGCGCCACCCGCGGCGCGGCGGCGGCGTCGCGTGATTCAAGTAACCGCCCTTGACGGAGAGGAATCCCGATCGCTTCCATGTAGCCGGGACTTACGGCGTAGCGATAGACCGGCACTCCTCCTTGCGCGTTGAGGTCTGGATTTTCGAACTGCACGCCGTACTCACTCACGTCGCCGCTCAGCGGCAATTGACTCGTGAACGCCGCGGCGCGGACCCCGGGCACGCGGCGAACGGCGTCGAGCGCGTGCGCAAAGAAACGGTCGGAGGCTGATTTGTCGAAACGCCTGCCCGACGTTTGAACCTGCATCGTCAAAAGGTTCGTGGACTCGAAGCCTGGTGAAATCGAGAACAATCGCTGCACGCTTCGCAGCAGCAGGCCGGCGCTGACGAGCAGGACGATCGCGAGCGCGACCTCAGCCACGACGAGCACGCGGCGAATCGTCTGATGATCGCCGGCGACGCGCGTCGACCCGAACTGAAGGCTCGATTGGAGGCGGGTTGCTGACGCTCTGAACGCGGGAATCACTCCGACGGCGACACCGACAAGCACCGTGATCGCGACGCCGAACATCAATGTCGTGTTGTCGACCTGAATCGAGCTCGCGCGTGGGAGCGCGGAGGGCGCAAGCGCGACGAACATTCGGACGCCGAATTCCGCCACGATCAGTCCCAGGCCACCGCCGAGCGTGGTCAACAACAGGCTTTCTGTGAGGAGATGACGGACCATCCGTCCGCGACCAGCACCAAGCGCCGCGCGGACCGCAAACTCGCCGCTTCGCTGAGCGCCGCGAGCGAGCATCAAATTCGTCACGTTGACCGACGCAATGATCAGCATCAACGCCACGGCGCCGAGGACAGCCAGAAGCGCCGGTCTGACCGCCGCCACGACGTCTTCCTTGAGAGGATTCACGACCAATCCCCGTCCGAGGGCAGCCCATGGTGGCCGCGTGAACTCCGGCAGAGCAGTGCGTGCAATCGCATCGAGTTCGTTCACGGCTTGCCCGACACCTGCCTCGGAGCGCACGCGCGCGATCATCCGCAAGTGATGTCCCCATTCGCGGCCGTTTGACGGGACAGCCGGGTTGTATTGAAGCGTCGTCCAGAGTTCGGCCGTCGGGCTGAGCACATTCTCGAACTGCGCCGGCATGACGCCGATCACCGTAAAGTGATCGTCATCGAGTGTGATGTCGCGGCCGATGAGGGTTCGATCGCGATCGAATCGCCTCTGCCACAACCTGTCGCTGAGGATCACGACCTTGGCGCCGTTCGGCAGATCTTCGGCCGGCGTAAAGTTGCGGCCCAGGGCCGGAAAGGTGGCGAGCACGTTGAAGTAGCCGGCGGTGAGGCGCTGGCCGTCGAGACGTTCGGGCTGGTCGGAACCGGTCACCGTGGGCTGCCACGGCTTCATCACCGCGATTGAATCGAGCGTTCGACTCCGCTGCGCGACTTCGCGATACGTCCCGAACGTGACATCGAGGTGCGAACCGTCGACGCCGTAATCCCAGATGGCCAGAATCCGGTCTGGCTGCGGATAGGGAATTGGTTCGAACAGAATCGGATTCACCGCGCTGAAGATCGCGGTGCTGGCTCCAATGCCAACAGCGAGGGTCAGCGCGCACAACGCAGTGAAACCGGGGGCGCGGCGCAGACGCCGCATCGCGTGCCGAAGATCAGAGGCCGATACATTCACGACGTTATTCCAGACGCCCGTGCGCATTGGTTCCCCCTGGCAGCGAGATTTAGTCCCCTAAATCGCAACGGAACAATAGAATGACTCGCGCTGAATGTCACGATGAATGGGACGAAGGTGAGGGCCATGAGAGCAGTCGCCGTAACGTCAGCCGTAGTCGCATTCGCTCTCTGTGCGAGCGCGATTCAAGGAAAGAGCTTTGGGTCCGCTCCGACCAATTCACAAGCTGCATCCGGCTGGCGCGACACGTTCGACGTCCATAAAAGCAACCTTCTTCCCACCGGCACGAATCCCTACATCACCATGCAGCCGGGGCGTGTACTGAAGCTGAAGCACGGCAAGGACACGCTGACGGTCACGATTCTTCGCGAAACACAACAGATCGACGGGGTCACCGCGGGAATTCTCGAGGAACGCGAAACGAAGAACGGCAAGCTCGTCGAGGTTTCCCGCAACTTCATGGCCACCGACAGAGACACCGGCGACGTTTATTACCTCGGTGAAGATGTCGATAACTACAAGAACGGCAAGGTCGTCAATCACGAGAGCGCGTGGCGTGCGGGTGTCGCGGGCGCGAGACTCGGCTTGATGATTCCGGCCAAGCCGATGGTCGGCCAGAAGTTCTATCAGGAGATCGCGCCAAAGGTCGCCATGGACCGGGTCGAGGTTGTTTCGATCGACGAGACGGTCAAGACACCTGCGGGGGTTTTCGAGCACTGTGTGCATCTGCGCGAGACCACGCCACTCGAGCGCGACGTGAGTCACAAGTACTACGCGCCCGGCATCGGGATTATCAAGGACGATGAGTTTGAACTAGCTGAACGGTAGCATCCCAAACCGATCGTTGTGGTGAGCGTTGCTATCCGGTCAGCTATTCGCCGCGCGGAGTCGATAGAACTGGCTGGCACCGGCTCAAAGCGGCGTGAGCGTGAAGGCGCGTCCGGGATATACGCGATGAATACCAGCAACAGATCATTCTTCGGCAACTTTTCGACGCATCCCTCCGTCTGACCCCGCATGACTTCTTTGCTGCTCGATCTTCGCCACGCCGGACGCGTACTGATCAAGAACGCAACCGCGACAATTGTCGCCGTGTTCACTCTTGCGCTCGCCATCGGCGCCACGACGGCGATCTTCACCGTCGTATACGGCGTGCTGTTACGGCCACTGCCGTATCCAGCCCCTGATCGCCTCATGGCCGTCTGGGAAGTGAACCATCGAGGCAACTATTCCGCTCTGTCCGAGCCGAACTTCAGCGACTTCCGCGATCGCAATCGATCATTCGTCGGCATGGCCAGGTTCCGCGGCGGCATCCGTTCAGTGACAGCGATGGGAGAGCCAACCCGCACGGTCATGGCGATGGTGAGCAAGGATTTCTTCAAGGTCATCGGGACCGAGCCGTCAATCGGCCGCAGCTTCAGCGCCGATGAGGCACGGCTTGGCGGGGCGCCCGTGGTAGTTGTCAGCCACCGATATTGGATGCGATCGCTTGGCTCGTCAGCGGGCCTGTCGACTCTGCACTTGCGCATTGAGGGTCGCGACTACAGCGTGATCGGTGTCATGCCTGAAGAGTTCCAATTCCCGGCAAAAGTCGACCTGTGGACGCCAGTGGAAGTCATTCCCGCGCGGACCAGCCGAACGGCGCACAACTGGCACGCCGTCGCGCGTCTCCGCGACGATGTCACCATCGCCCAGGCGGCGAGCGACATCGGCGTCATCGCCAAAGACATCATCCATCAGTCATCGGAGCAGGGGGACTACCTGATGGCGGATGCCACCGTCGTGCCTTTGCAATCGTCGCTGACGCGACGCGTGGGATCGACGCTCTATGTGCTTCTCGGCGCGGTCTTCTTCCTTCTTCTCATCGCGTGCGCGAACGTGACGAATCTGCTCCTCGCCCAGGCCGCCGCGCGGCAGCGAGAACTGGCAATCCGTCATGCGCTCGGCGCAGGGCAACGCCGGCTGGTGCGTCAGTTCGTGACCGAGGCTCTCGTGCTCCTGACGATCAGCTGCCTTGGTGGGCTGTTGATCGCATGGCTCGGAACCGGTGCTTTGCTGTCGGTCGCTCCGGACGATCTCCCGCGAGTGGAAGACGTCTCGATGAACCGGACGGTGCTGGCGTTTGCGATGGGGCTGTCCGCGCTGGTCGCGATTGCCCTCGGCCTTCTTACCGCCACTCGTGCTGCTGGACGCGATCCTCGCCAGACCCTGGTCGATGGCGGGCGAGGACAGGCGGGTGGGGCTTCCAGCCAGCGGATCGGACGAACCGTCGTGGCTACACAAATGGCGATGACGGTCGTGCTTCTCGTCGGCGCGTCACTTCTCGGTCGCAGCCTGCACCGCGCACTGTCGGTCGATCCCGGCTTCCGAACCGACGGCATCATCGCGATGGATCTGGCAATGCCATCGACGGACGGCGCCCCGGCAACAGCGCGACTCTCAGCGTTTTATTCAGACGTTTTCAATCGGCTGCGCGGCATCGCGGGCGTCGACGACGTCGCCGCGGTCAATGCGGTGCCGCTCGACGGCGGCCTGGCCGACGGAATGTTCGCGGTCATTTCGCCGAACGAAGAACCCAAGACCATGGACGACATCAAGGCGCTGTTCCAACGGAAGGAGAACTTGGGAACGGCCGACTTCTGCGTGGCGTCGCCTGCGTATTTCCGCGCGCTCGGCATTCCCCTGGTTCGCGGCAGATTGTTTGACGAACGTGACGCGCCGAATGCACCGCATGTGGCCGTCATCAGCGAGTCGCTGGCACGAACGCGTTGGCCGAACGCCGATCCGATCGGTGTGACCGTCGAGTTCGGCAACATGGACGGCGACCTCCACCCGCTGACCATCGTCGGCATTGTCGGTGATACGCGCGAGTACGGTGTCGAGCAGCCGCCTCGACCGACGCTTTACGTCAATCTCATCCAGCGGCCACCATCCTCCGTGACGGTCGTCATGCGATCGAGCGCCGATACGCGTGGCGTCACGAGCGCGGCTCGCGGCATCCTCAGAGAAGTCGCCCCCGACGTCCCGCCGCGGTTCCGCACCTTTGAGCAGATCTATTCCGCCTCCCTCGGCGCGCGCCGCTTCAATTTGACCCTCGTTGGGGTGTTTGCCGGCACCGCGCTCATTCTCGCCATCGCTGGCATCTACGGCGTCATGACCTACAACGTGACGCAACGGCGCCGCGAGATTGGCGTACGGGTCGCGCTCGGCGCGCAACGGCGCCAGATCCTCCGCATCATCCTCGGCGAAGGGATGATGACGACCGGCATCGGAATCATCATCGGCGTTGCGGCGGCGCTTGCTCTCACGCGCACCATTCAGAGCCTGCTCTTTGGCGTCGCCCCAACCGATCCCGTGACCTTTGGGTTGGTGGTTGTGGGGCTGGCAGGCATCGCAATGGTTGCGTCCTATCTGCCCGCTCGCCGCGCCACCAACGCCGATCCAATGGACGCGCTCAGGCAAGAGTGAAACGTGAAGTCTGAAACTGCTGATTGAAGGGCCCGGTCATGCGAGACGACGTCGTCCGAGTGGTTGAATCGTATCTTCAGGCGCTGGAGGCGGGTGATCTCAGCGACGTGCCGCTTCACCCCGACGTCGAGTGGGAGGGGCCACTCGGCCACTCGATTAAGGGCGCCACCATGCTGCGCGCGACGTTGTCTGTCTTGTCGTCGATCGTGACTCGGGTCACGGTGATTCGTCACATCGTCGAGCGCGAGTGGTGCGCGACGCTGTTCGAACTCAGCACCGCGCAGGGTGTGGTTTCGGTTTTCGATTCGTTCCAGGTCATCGATGGACAAATAACGTCCATCCGCGTCTTTCTCGATCGGTATCCCAACCCCAATCTCGCGACCCTCTAAACACGACAGCACTGCTGCCAGTCGGCGCGACTCGCGATGACGAGTATTGCGTCGGACGGACGTTTGTCATAGCGTTCCCTCTTTGACGAAAGGGGGGCCGATGGCGCCTGCTGACTTTCCAAAAACTCCCACCGATTTTTTCGCCTACGCCAAGAAGAATGAAGCGGAGATGGTCGACTTGAAATTCGTCGACATGCTTGGCAGCTGGCAACACTGCTCGTTCCCAATCGAGCACCTCGACAACGACACCTTCGACGAAGGTCTCGGGTTCGATGGGTCATCGATCCGCGGATGGATGGGTATTCATGAGTCAGACATGATGGCAGTGCCCGACGCCACGACGACTCGCCTCGATCCATTTTTCGCGCGACCGACCGTCAGCGTCATCGCCAACATCGTCGACCCGATCAGCCGAAAAGAGTTCACGCGCGATCCGCGACACATTGCGCGCAAGGCGGAGGCGTTCCTCAAAGAGAGCGGCATTGCCGATACGTGTTTCATCGGGCCGGAACCCGAATTCTTCATCTTCGACGAAGTCCGCTACGAGCAGAATCAACATCGCGGCTATTACCAGATCGACTCGGTGGAAGGAGCATGGAACACCGGCCGCCTCGAGGAACCGAATCTCGGCTACAAGCCGAGTTTCAAGGGGGGCTACTTTCCGGTGAGCCCGACCGACACATTCCACGATCTCCGCGGTGAGATGGTCTACGAAATGCGCAAGATCGGCATCGTCGTCGAAGCGCATCATCACGAAGTCGCGACTGCGGGGCAGAGCGAAATCGACATGAAATTCCAGCCGCTGCTGACGATGTGCGATCAGTTCATGTGGTACAAGTACATCTGCAAGAACGTGGCGAAGCGGCATGGCAAGACTGTGACGTTCATGCCGAAGCCGATTTTTGAAGACAACGGCAGCGGCATGCATTCGCACACGTCGCTGTGGAAGGATGGCAAGCCGCTCTTTGCCGGCGACGGATACGCCGGACTGAGTCAAACGGCGTTGTACGCGGCCGGCGGACTGCTCAGGCACGCTCCGGCCATCCTCGCGTTCGCGGCACCAACGACGAATTCGTATCGCCGTCTCGTGCCGGGATTCGAAGCCCCGGTCAATCTGGCGATCTCGGCGCGCAACCGATCGGCCTCAATCCGGATTCCGATGTACTCGAAGAGCCCGAAGGCCAAGCGGCTCGAGTTCCGTTGCCCCGATCCCAGCTCGAACGGCTATCTCGCATGGTCGGCGATGCTGATGGCGATGATCGACGGCATCCAGAACAAGATCGATCCCGGCGCTCCGCTCGACCGGGACATCTACGAGATGACGCGAGATGAGATGAAGCACCAGGGGATCCGGACGACACCCGGCTCACTCGAGGAAGCGATCAACGCACTCGCGGAGGATCATGCGTTCCTGACGCGCGGCGGTGTCTTTACCGAGGACCTGGTGGAGACGTGGGTCACATGGAAGCGCGAACGCGAGCTGGATCCGATCCGGCTCCGGCCGCATCCGCATGAGTTTTATTTGTATTACGACAATTAAGGAAAGCCGGGATCGGGGATCCGGGGAGTCACAACGTCCGGATCATCGGGCTTGTGACATGAGCTCGATGGTCCGAGCGTCCCGCTGGCCTTCGAAGTACTTGTCTATGAGGCGATGAAAGACCGATACATCGGGCGACACTGAAGCGAACAGTGTCGCCGACGAGCGGAGCTTCATGTCGTCAGGGGAACCGAATATCTCGTGCGCTGAGCGATCGTTGATCCGAAGAACTGCCTCAGCACACTCGACGAGCCGTCGCCCAAGTACCGGATGGGCGAGGTACTCGGTGGCCTCTTCGCGACTCTTGATCGCGTAGTGCGCCGACGTGGGACTGCTTCCGAGTCCGGTGAACTGCGGAAACACGTACCACATCCAGTGGGAACGTTTCCGACCTGCTCGAATCTCCGCGAGCGCCTGCTCGTAGTCCCCTTGCTGGGCCTCGACGAAACGAGCCAAGTTCCACGGATCGTTGCTCATAAACACGGAGAGGCGCGAATTGTTCCACGGATGAACACGGAGCAATACAAGCCACGGATGAACACGGATGACACGGATCATTCCGCCACGGATGAACACGGATGAACACGGAGCAATACAAGCCACGGATGAACACGGATGAACACGGATCATTCCGCCACGGATGAACACGGATGGGAGTGTCAGATTTTTTGTGTGCAGGGCGTGTAAAGAGTAATGCGGGTGGGCGCTGTGGGAAACCGCGTTCTGTGCGGTTTTCCAAGTGGCTGTGGACGCGGTCTTGGCGTCCATAGCCACGGCAGCGTCCATGCGCCGCATTTTACGTGGGCCGGACAACAAATCGCTCCTGATACAACACCGCAAACTGCGTCATCGCTTCGCGCCACGGACGAACCGGCATTGTCCACCGGCGCGTGAGATTGCGCAGCGCGAGCCAGAGCAGTTTCGTGGCCGCCTCGTCATTCGGAAAATGGCCACGGGTCTTGATGATTTTGCGCAGTCGGGCATGGACGCTCTCCAGTGCGTTGGTCGTGTAGATCACCCGACGAATCTCCGGGGCGAAGGCGAAGAAAGGAATCACGTGCGTCCAGGCGCGCCGCCACGCGGCCACGACCGTCGGAAACCGAGCGCCCCAGCTGCTGCGTTCAAAGTCCTCGAGCGCGCTGCCGGCGGCGTCGGCGGTCGGCGCGGTGTAGATCGGGCGCAATGCCGCGGCCAACGCGGCTCGTTCTTTCCAGGATGCGTAGTCGAGACTGTGTCGCAGCAGGTGCACGATGCAGGTTTGCAGCGTCGTCCGGGGATAAATCGCCGCCAGTGCCTCGCTCATGCCCTTCAGGCCATCGGTGACCGCGATCAAGATGTCCTGGCATCCACGCGTTTTTAGATCCGTAAAGACCTTCATCCAAAACTTCGCGCCTTCACTGTGCTCGATCCACAGCCCCAAAATGTCGCGCGTCCCATCCGGGAGAATCGCCAGCGCCAGATACACGGCTTTGCTGACCACGGTCGCTTCGTCACGAATCTTGACGCGCAAGGCATCGAAGAACACGACCGGATACATCGGTTCGAGCGGGCGCGTCTGCCACGCGGTCACTTCCGCGACGATCCCATCGGTGACCGTGCTGATCAGGTCGGGCGAGACCTCAATGTGGTACATCTCCGCAAGGAACGCTTGGATCTCCCGGACGGTCATCCCGCGCGCATACAGCGCGAGCACTTTGTCGTCGAATCCGGTGAACCGCCGCTCGTGTTTGCCGATCAGTCGCGGTTCAAACGTCCCCTGCCGATCGCGCGGCACCTCGATCGCGACCGGCCCGTCGTCGGTCAGGACCGTCTTGCCGCTCGTCCCGTTCCGGTGATTGGTCGTCTCGTCGGGCTTCGTGCCGCCGGGCGGATACCCCAGATGATGCGTGAGCTCACTACCCAGCGCTCGTTCGATCAAGGCTTTTTTGAAGCGACGGACGGCGCCGTCGAGCTCCTCAGGGGTAATCGGTCCGTCGCGAACGAACTGATCCAGAATCTCTGCGGGAACAGGTGTCAGTGGTGTTTCTCGTACCAGGGTCTTACGACGAGGTCGGGGCATAGCGGTTCCTCCATGTTATGCCCCACACACAGAATTTCTGACACCCTCTTCTTTCCATGTGCATCTGTGTTCATCCGTGGCTCGTTTTGATCCCGTGTCATCCGTGTTCATCGGTGGCTCGTTTTTGATCCGTGTCATCCGTGTTCATCCGTGGCTCGTTTTTGATCCGTGTCATCCGTGTTCATCCGTGGCTCGTTTTTGAGCCGTGTTCATCCGTGGCTCAGGCCATCGGTTCGTCCGCACTGGGTCCGTAGATCTGCGGCACCTTCGCGCCCATCGGACGCAAGTAGGTCGACAGTTGACCGCGATGATGAATGATGTCGAGGAAGAAGCCCCACGCGTTGCCGGAGCCAGTCTCGCTCATCACTTCCTGTCCCTGATACATGAAAGGAACTTTGCGCTGCCAGGTCGCGTCCGACAGTGCCTTCAGTTTTTTCGTCGCGGCCTCGTGTTGTGCGTCATACGCCGCGAGCACCTCTTTCATCGTCGACGGGGCGCCGACTTCTTGCCACTCGAGCGTGCCCGTCTCGAGGCCGTCGGCGAGGACCTGCTCCTCGCGCACGATCAACCAGGCGATCTCGCGTGCGGTCCTCGACTTGGGGTCCGGCCGGTAGGTCGATCCTTCCGGTATGCGGGAGATGACCTTGCGGGTGGCGGCGGCTTCCTTGTCCCAGAACTGCAGAAAGAGGTTCTTGTCGTCCATCGTTCTTCTCCTCGCGCTTGCCCACTCTGCGTGAGTGGTCTTCAAGAGGCGGAACTATAGAGCGAAGAAAAGACGAAAGTCAAGCCCCTCGCCGGGGGTGGTGCGCGGGCATCTTGACCGCGACACCGGCCACATACACGCGATCGACGTTCCAGGCATCGCAGTAGCGCACGGCAATCCTCGAACGACGGATCGCAGAATCGATCCGCTGCCGCCGACTCTGCGGCCGGCAGGCCAGCGAACAGGATGGCGAGCAGCGACGCACGTGCGAACCAGCGGGCACACGACATTCCCAGCCTCCAGGTGACCGTCGCAGGGTCTCGCGCGTCGGCGTCGCAAACCCAATGCACGGAAATTCACGGTTGAGTGGAAAGGATTTGCCCTTACGAAATCAAACGGTGCAGAACATCGGCGCACTTTTGCTCGACTCCGTGCGCCGTCTCAGCTGTGCGGCGCAGGCGCAGGCAGCCCGCATTGACATCGTCAATTGACGACCGGTATCGTCCAGAAGCGACACCCGCTCCCGGTTCGCAACTCCAAGATGCCGCGAAGTCCCTGGACCGCCACGACGCGTACGACGCGATCGCTCCACATCGCACGTCCGCGCGGCGATCGCTTTCTCGAGCCGGGCCAGCTGGTGGAGAGCCCCGAAACACGCCTGCGGTATCGCACGCAGCGCCTGATTGGCGAGGGTGGTTTCGGACAGGTCTATCTCGCGACGCGCGTCGGCCAGTCGACGGTCGTGCCCGAAACGGTGTGTCTCAAAGTGAGCGCTCGCATCGACGGCTGGCTTCGCGAGGCGTATTTCGGCCAGCTGCTCGACGCTCATCCGCGGGCGATTCGCGTGTTCGACATGTTTCCGCACATGCGCGCAGACGGCACGGTGATTTACTACCTTGTCCTCGAGTTTGCCCAGCATGGCGATCTCGGCGCGTATTTGCACCGTGAGGAAAAGGGATGGTCGGAGCGCACTGTGCGGCGCGAGATTGCCGGAATTCTCGATGTCCTTCGCAAGCTTCACCGTGGTCAACTGCTTCATCGCGATCTCACGCCGGTCAACGTGTTCGTCTGCGACGGTCCGCGTCTCAAGCTTGGCGATTTTGGCATCGTCCGTCAGCAAAGCGATCGCCGCGGGATCACGGCGCACACCATGAACGCGATGACAGCGCCGAGCGACATCCTCGCGCGCGCTGTGCCCAAGTGGCAGGCGCGCGACGACGTGTATCAAGTGGGACAGCTGCTCGGGATGTTAATCCGTGGCAATGCGAACGAGCGGATTCGGCCCAACGACGTGCGCCGGCTCCCATGCAGCGATCAGTTGAAAGAGATTGTCTACCGCTGCATCGGCGAGCGGCGCAAACGTTACGAGAGTGCCGAGGAAATGATCGAGGCGCTTCGGAACCCGCCGGCGGAATTACGGGCGGGCATGCTTCGCACCCTCAAGGGCGTGCATCTCGCGTTCACCGGCATTCTCTCGAAGCGCCGTCGCGATGCGATTGCCGCCGCCAAGCACGCGGGCGCCGTCGTCCACGGCATGCCATCCGCTCGCACGACGGTTGTCGTCCGGGGGCGTCCGAACGTGCAGCAGGCGGCAGGACGTGAGGCGGGTCTGAAGCTGATGGAGATCAAGCGGTTGCGCGAGAAGGGGCATCGGATCACGCTGCTCAACGAAGCGCAGTTCTGGCGGCTCGCCGCGAAGCGCTGAACTTCATGGATTCGGATCCAACGCGGCGCACGCGCTGCGTGTTGCCGACCACATCACAGACAAACAACTTATGAGAGCGCGATCATTCAGTCACAGCGGCATCACTGTTTCCAACTTCAATCGTGCGGTCAAGTTCTACTGGGACGTCTTTGGATGTCCGCTCGTCGGTGTTGCGGACACCCCTCCCGATCGCGTCCGTACTTTCTTCGGCATCGACGCCGAGCAGTGCAGTTGCAAAATCGGCTGGATCCGCGTGCCGGGAGGAGCGGTGCTGGAAATATTCGCTTTCGATCCAAAAATCGCGCCTGCCGCGATTCCGTGGAACCGCGTCGGGCTGACGCACATTTCTTTCGACGTGCGCAATCTTCAACGATGGTACGACGACCTTCAGTCGCGCGGGGTCGAGTGCGTCAGCAAGCCCGAACGATCGCCGCGCGGGCACTCGTTCTTTTTCGTGAAGGATTTCGACGGTAACCTGATCGAGCTGATGGATCTCGGATACAAGTATTACGTGCTGAAGTGGCTTGGCGCGCTCGGCGGATGGATCTTCCGGCGCGGGATGTATAAGCAGTATTACGAGTAGGATCGTGTTGCGGCTGACGGCTGGCTGTTTATTTGAGAGCTTGTGGCTTCCGCCTTCAGGCGGAAGGACCGGTGCTATGAGAACGCTACAGATCGCTCTGTCGATCGCCACGGTGACTGCTGTCGTGGTCGCGGCTGGTTGCCGGGCGGGGTCAGAGGGGGGTCAGACCGGGGTCAGACCGGGGTCAGACCCCCATCAGCACCCGTCGACCCCGGAGGGCACTCTGCGTCGTCCTGTGCTCAACACGACGCCGGCGCCCGGTCGTGCACCTGACGGAATGGTCTGGATCGCAGGCGGCGAGTTCTGGATGGGATGCGACACCTGCGGCATGCCCGACGCAATGCCGGTGCATCTCGTATCGGTCAGCGGATTCTGGATGGACGCCACCCCGGTAACAAACGTCGACTTCGATCGATTCGTCAGTGCGACGAAGTACGTCACCGTGGCCGAACGAAAACCCGATCCGAAAGATTTTCCCGGAGTTCCGGAAGACAAGCTGGTTCCCGGCTCGGTTGTTTTTACCCCGCCTTCTCACCCCGTGCGGCTCGATGACTACTCGCAATGGTGGAGCTACGTGGCAGGAGCGAACTGGCGTCATCCAGACGGACCAGCCAGCACGATCAACGGGCTCGAAAGTCACCCTGTCGTTCACGTCGCCTTCGAAGATGCGATCGCGTACGCGAAGTGGGCAGGGAAACGATTGCCGACGGAAGCCGAATTCGAGTTCGCCGCACGCGGCGCGCTCGATCGAAACCTTTACCCTTGGGGCAACGAGTTGAAGCCGGCCGGCCGGGTGCCGGCCAACATATGGGAAGGACATTTTCCGGACGCGAACAATCGCGCCGATGGATATTTCAAGACCTCCCCGGTGAAGGCCTTTCCGGCAAATTCCTATGGACTCCACGATGTCGGCGGCAACGTCTGGCAATGGTGTGCGGACTGGTATCGCCCTGATTACTACCGCACGTTTGCCGATCCCCAGGTGGCGGCGAGAAATCCGATCGGACCGGAATCCAGTTTCGATCCCGACGAGCCCGGCGCACAAAAACGCGTGACCCGCGGTGGATCGTTTCTGTGCAGTGGAGAATACTGCTCGCGTTACCTGGTGGGCAGCCGCGGAAAGGCAGAGATCAGCAGCGGTTCGTCGAACCTCGGTTTCCGTCTCGTGAAGTCAGCGGAGTAGGCCCGCACGGCTTGCGCCATCTCCGCTCGACACCAGGTGATGAGCGGCAAGGAAGCGGCGAATCGCGCCGTAGAAATGCTCACTGTCCACGGTCGTCGGGTCGACGTGTCCGCCGCGCACTTCGACGAATGTCTTGTCGCCAGGCGCGGCATCGTACAGCCGCCGTCCTTCCGCGATCGGGATCACCGCATCTTCCGGACTGTGCAGAAAGAGCATGGGCGCACGGACGCGGTCGATCTTGCCGATCGAGTCGAAATGGTTTCGCATGATCAGCCGAATGGGGAAGAACGGATACTGCTGTTGCCCGATCGCTACGACTGACGATGGAGCGCCTTCCAGAATCAGCGCGGCCGCGTCGACCTGTGATGCGAGCGAGACCGCCACTGCGGATCCTAGCGACCATCCGTAAAAGATCAATTGTGACGCGGGAATCCGAAGAACAT
>Ga0310887_10000191_pt1 | contig 14318 bp, 13 predicted proteins | sample T60D4metaG_FD_202509 | JGI IMG/M metagenome (GOLD analysis project Ga0310887, IMG submission 202509) | Lab incubated soil microbial communities from West Virginia University Organic Research Farm, Morgantown, WV, United States - T60D4 | ecosystem: Environmental > Terrestrial > Soil >...
GGCAACTACAACCTCAACAACGAAGGTCTCAAACCGCTCTACATGAAGGCGCGCGTGCTCGTGATGCAGATCGGCGACGTGTCGTTCGAGCACGTGCGGCGCGAGAACAACACCCAAGCGGATCGCCTCTCCAATGTCGGCATGGATGGAAACACCTGATCCGTAGATCGTCTTTCCAGGCCGTCCGGTCTCGATTGCAAGCAATTCCCGCCCTGTGTGCTGGCACGACATCTGAATAGTTAGTCAGTGCTCGCGGCATCCCCCGCGAGGGGGAGGCTATCGTGACGCGCTTGCTCTCGGTTTTCGTATTGCTGTTCGCGATCGGATGTTCGCGGTCACCGACCGCACCGACTTCAACTGAGCCTCCGACGCAGTCCGGGCCACCCGTGATCCAATTGCAATGGGTCGCCGCCGCATCGTGCGCGCCGGTCACGATGCCGCCGTCGCAGCCGCCGTTTTCTACCGCGAGCCTCGCTCAGCAGCCGGATGGCAGCATCACGGCGGCGTGGCCGTACCAATCCGGCAATCGCACGGGAACGCTCTATGCGCGCTTCGTGAATGAGGGTGGCGCCTGGGCGTTGTGTTCATGGGACATCGCCGACGTGTGAGGCGGTGATACGATCGCGCGCATGACCCGCGCGATCGTTCTTTCGCTGGCTCTCTCGCTGACTGCTGACGCGGCCGGACTCACGTTCACCGCGCCGGCAGGTTGGAAAGCCGTTCCCACGTCGTCATCGATGCGCGTGGCGCAATATGCGCTGCCGCGTGCCGCCGGCGACACCGGGGACGCCGAGCTCGTCGTCTATTATTTCGGCGGCTCCGGCGGAACGGTCGAAGCGAACATCGAGCGATGGGTCGGCCAGATGCAGCAACCCGACGGCCGCCCGTCCAGTGCCGTGGCGAAGCGGCAATCGCGAACCGTCAATGGCCTGAAGGTCACGCTCGTCGATGTGCCTGGTACATACGTCGCCGAAATGATGCCCGGTTCCGCGCAGCGCCACAACAGCCCGAACTTTCACTTGCGCGCTGCCGTGATCGAAACCACGAACGGTCCTTATTTCATCAAGCTGACCGGACCGGCGAAGACGGTCGCCGCGTCAGAGAAACAGTTCGAGGCGTTTCTCGGCAGCGTGAAGTTCACGCCGTAAAGGAACCTGCCACATTTTTTCGCAATGCGTAAATTTGTGGCAGGTTCCTTTTTCCGTCGCTCGATGTAGAGTCACGCGCATGCAGATTCGGGCCGCCATCGTCACCGTCCTTTTCTCGGCGGTTGCGTTCGCGCAATCCGCGCCACCTTCCGGCCCACTCGTGATGCGCGACTTCCGCTTGCAGTTCGATCCTGCTGGAACGTTTTCATTGGGCGGCGAAGGATGGCCGCCGATGACGGGCACATGGACGCTGGCGGGCAGCGAGATCACGTTGCAGAATCAATCGGGCCCGAAGGAATGCGGCGGCGCCGGTCGATTCACCGTGAGCCGCGACGGCCCGCTGTTCGGCCTCGATCTAGTCGCCGACGATTGTCAGGTCCGCCGCATGATTCTCGATCGCAGCCGCTGGCTTCCACCCGGCGTCGTGCCCGCTGGCTCGGCGCGCCGCATTGTGCGTGCGCCGGGCACGGCGAAGGCGCCGCTGCGGCAGATCGCTCCGGCGATCGGCGACTGGCCGTCGTTCAGGGGCCGCGAAGCATCAGGCATCTCGGAAAAGCAACACCTGCCGGACACGTGGAATCCTTCGACCGGTGAGAACATCCTGTGGCGCACGCCGGTTCCGGGACTCGCCCACTCGAGTCCGATCGTCTGGGGCGACACGATCTTCGTCACCAGCGCGATCAGCGAACGCGCCAACGCAACCTTCAAGCCTGGTTTGTACGGCGACGGCGATGCCTCCGACGATCGATCGGCGCAGCGCTGGATGATCTACGCGATCGACAAGCGCAGTGGCAAGATCCGCTGGGAGCGGATCGCGGCGCAAGGCGAGCCGCGCAACAAGCGCCACATCAAGTCCACCTACGCAAGCGCGTCTCCTGCCACAGATGGAAAGATCGTCGTCGCATGGTTCGGATCGCAAGGCATCTACGCCTACGACTTCGATGGCGGGTTGCGCTGGTCTGTGGATCTTGGACGCGTCGACATGGGCGCCTACGACATTCCGGCTTACGAATGGGGTCCGGCGAGCTCGCCGATCGTCTGGAATGGAATGGTCATCGTTCAGTGCGATACGCAGCAGGATTCGTTCCTGCTCGCGCTCGATGCCGAGACCGGCGACACGGTGTGGAAGACGGATCGCCAGGAGCTGCCGTCGTGGGGCACGCCGACGATCGTGACGACGAGCGCGGGGCCGGAGCTCGTCACGAACGCGTCGAATTTCGTGCGCGGCTACGATCCGAAAACTGGACGCGAGCTCTGGAAGCTGGGCGGCTCCTCGAAACTCACGGCGCCGACACCGATCTTCGCCAACGGCCTCCACATCGTCGCCAGCGGACGCGCACCGGAGCGGCCGATGTTCGCCGTGAAGGCCGGCGCGCGCGGCGATCTCACGCTCGCGAAGGACGTCACTGAAAGCGCCGCGGTCGCATGGAGCAAGACGGGCCGCGGGTCATACATGCCGACGCCGCTGTTCTATCGCGGGCTCGTTTACGTGCTCGCCAACAACGGCGTCCTCGACGCGTATGAGGCGGAGACCGGCAAGGAGATCTATCGCCAGCGATTGCCGCTCGTCGGCAGCGGTTACAGCGCGTCACCGGTCGCGGCGGATGGGAAGATCTACCTGTCGAATGAAGATGGCGAGATGCTCGTCGTCGAGGCGGGCGCCTCGTTCAAGCACATTGCGACGAACTCGATCGGAGAGATGCTGATGGCGACACCAGCATTCTCCGACGGAGTCATGTTCGTTCGAGGGGTTTCAACCCTCTTCGCGATTGGACGGCGTTAGCGGCCCGCCGGAGGCGGGCCAAGACAACGCTGCTAGGCCTTGCCGAGCACCTTCTTGAATACCGGCACGGCCTTCTCCATGTCTTCCATCCTGCCGAGCGAAATGCGCGCCCAGGTCTTTTCCATCGGCGGGAAGTCGCGGCCCACGGCGACGCCAAGCTCGCGGCAGCCATCGCGGAATCCAACGGCCGGCCGGCCAATGTTCACGAAGATGAAGTTGGTCTGCGAATCGGCGACCTGGTAGCCCATCTTCTTGAACTCGCCGATCGTGTAGTCGCGCACGCGCTTGTTTTCCTGGCGCTCCCAATCCATGTGCGCCTGGTCGGCCAATGCGGCGACGCCGGCGACGGCCTGCAGTTCGTCGATATCGCCAAGGCCCCACGCGTTGCTCAACTTCCGAACGGTGTCCGGCTGTCCGATCGCGTAGCCCATACGCATGCCCGCCATGCCGTACGCCTTCGAGAACGTGCGCGTCACGAACACGTCCGGCAATTCGAGAGCCACTTTCATCGCCGTGCCAACACCCGGCGCGGTGGCGTAGTCGATGTATGCCTCGTCGATCAGGATGGCGGTCGTCGGCGACCGTTCCTTGATCCGGCGCACGGCCGCTTCGACATCCGCCTGCTTGTGGATGGTGGACGATGGGTTGTTCGGATTGCAGAGGAACACGAGTCCGGCGCCCGACGAGGCCGAGACCAGCTTGTCGAGATCGAGGAACAGGTTGCCGTCGAGCGCGATGGGCTTGATCGGGTACTTGTTCCGTTGCGCCGTCTGCGCCGGCGCGCCGTATGACGGATCCGCCGTCACGAGCGGCTTCTCTGTCTGGCAGAACGCCATCACGCCGGCGACCAGCTCCGCGCCGGACCCGGTGGCCATCATCACGTTGTTGGGCTTGGCGCCCCACATGTTGGCAATGGCTTCCTGGAAGTCCGCCACATGGACCGGTGGATAGCCCAGGCCAAGGTCCCTTGAGGGGGCAGCCTTGAGGGCATCGATTACCTTCTGGCTCGGGCCTCTCAGGTTCTCGTTGCTGCTAAGGCGAATGGGGGCCGGCCCGCCGGGCTGGGGCGGGCGGCGTGCCGCACCCTGTCCCTGGAAATCGAACGCTAAGAGCTCTTCGCGCCCATAGCCGATGAGATGGGAGGCTGTGGCCACGCCTGCCCCGCCAGCGCCAATCCTCCGGACGAACTCACGACGTGAAAGTGCCATACCGCCTCCTGATTGATGCGCGCATCTTAGCACTCCCCGCGCAACTCGCGCACGGAAGCTGCGAACAGCAACCAGGCCGCATACAGCCTTGGATAGGCGAGGAATACGGCCCACCCCGCTGTGAACCGCTCCGCGGTGAGTTCGAGCGGCACGATCAAGAGCGCCGCGATCACCACGAATTCGAGCACCGAGAGCCGCAGCAGCACGAGCGGGACGGCCAGCAGGACGAAATGCGGTTCGGCCGCGGCCGGCTGTGACAGCACGGTTAGCGTGACGCCGGCCGCGATCCACGGCTCGACGCGCGTCGATCGGGTTGCCAGGATGAGCGTCATGAGCGTCGCCGCGCCAATGAGGATCGCCGGCACCACGAACGCGATCGGCGCGCAGCTCGCGGCAGGCGCAGGATTCCACTGCGGATCGGCGATGCACAAGTGGCGAGCCAGGCTCAGCGTCGTTTGATACGCCGTGACCGAGCCCGACGGCCTTGCGACAAACGCCCGAACTTCGGACGGGAACACGATCCACATCCGCGGATCGATGAACGGCGTAATCGCAACGACGACGATCGCCCCGGTGATGGCCGCCGCTGCAAGCGCAACCCATCGCTTCTTCGCGATCAGCAGCCAGACAATCGGGAGACCGCTCATCTTCAGCGCGAGCAGCCCTCCAAGACAGACGCCAGCGGCACGATCGCGTCCCTTGATCAGCAACAACGCCGTCGCGACCGACAACGTGAACACGATCAAATAGCCCTGGCCGATGCGGAGATTCGTGAACACTGCCGGCGAGAGCAGCATGACCAGCAGCACCGGGATCGACACATCGCGATTGCGAAGCGCCTGATATCGGACGAGCGCGGCGACGGCGGCAACGAACGCGAGCAAGGACACGACGAGCCAGATCATTCGCGCGGCCTGCGGATCGAGACCCGCCACCGGCAACGCCATCAACGCCATCGTTGGCGGGTTGGGCGTGAAGATTTCGCGCACGCTGCTGGCGGTGAACTGCTGCACCTTCTCGCCGAACCACCTGTCGTCGTAGGCGATCGGCCCAAGCTGTCCGCTCACGAGCAGGCGCGACGCTGCGTAATACGCAACGAATCCGTGCGTCATCGAACCCGCGGAGAAGACGGTGAAGACGGCGAGGACCATCGCCGCAAGCATTCCAGCCAGCGCGCGTCCGTGGCCGGGTGCATGGGCCGACACCGGGGAATCTTAAGCCGGAGGCGGCCCGGCATGCCCGATGTCGGATCTCTCCTCCGGATTTCGATACTCCAAGTAGGGAGATTGCATATGTCACAGACTGCAGTTCAGGAACCGGCTCGTCCGCGAGTCCCGCTCAATGGCGTCGATACGCCAAACCTCTTCGCCACCATCAATGCGGTTGCGCAAAACCCGCCGCTGGCGAAGTTCCAGTTCCGCGCGAAGAACAGCTGGGTATCGGGCACCCACAGCCGCGGCAGCATCGAAACCTTTTACGGCGCCGGCGAAGAGCGCGCGCACCAGCGCGTCTTCGCGGTCGAGGCCGATCACCCGGCCGTGCTCGTCGGGAGCGACAAGGCGCCGCTGCCCGTCGAGTACCTGCTCTACGGATTAGCGGCGTGCATCACGAGCGGCATCGGCAACATCGCCGCGGCCCGCGGCGTGACGTTGACCTCGGTGGAGTCGACCGTCGAGGGCGACATCGACCTGCGCGGCATTCTCGGCCTCTCGGCTGACGTGCGCAACGGCTACAGCAAGATCCGCGCGAGCTTCACGATCAAAGGCGACGCGCCGGCAGACAAGCTGCGCCAGATCGTCGAGCAGTCGCGCGCGCGTTCGGCGGTGTTCGACGTGCTGACGAGCGGCGTGCCGGTGGACGTCGACATCAACGTCGGGTGAAGTCGTGCTCCACGTCGATTGCGTGGTGATCGGTGCCGGCCAGGCCGGACTGGCGATGAGCCGGTGCCTGACCGACCGGGGCGTGAACCATGTCGTTCTCGAGCGAGGACGCATCGGCGAGCGGTGGCGGAGCGAGCGCTGGGACTCTTTGCGCTTGCTCACACCAAACTGGCAGAGCCGCTTGCCGGGGTTCCGCTACGAGGGGCCGGATCCGGACGGCTACATGACGATGGCGGAAGTTGCAAGTTACCTCGAGCGCTACGCCGCGTCGTTTCGCGCTCCCTTGGAGCGGGGAGTCGAGGTGACCGCCGTGAGGCGCGCACATGGCGCGTACAAGGTGGACACCTCGAGCGGATGCTGGTTGACGAGAACCGTCGTGATCGCCACCGGCTACGCGCAACACCCGTGGGTACCGCGGCTCGCGGCGCGGCTCGATCCCGCCATTGCGCAACTCGTGCCGACCGCGTACCGCCGGCCATCGCAGCTCGATGCCGGCGGTGTACTGGTGGTCGGCGCGTCGGCCTCGGGTCTGCAGCTGGCCGATGAGTTGAATCGCGCCGGACGCGACGTGACGATCGCGGTGGGCCACCATACGAGGCTGCCTCGCGATTATCGCGGCGCGGACATTTTGTGGTGGCTCGATCGCATGGGGATCTTCGACGAGAGCATCGGCCAGGTGTACGACGTCGAGATCTCGCGTGATCAGCCTTCGCTGCAACTGGTGGGGCATCCCGATCGCGTGACGCTGGATCTCGCCGGGCTCCGTGATCGGGGAGTGCGTGTCGTCGGACGCCTGGCAGATCTCGATGGCACGCGCGCGCGATTTGCGGACGACCTCGTGGCGACCGTGGCGGCCTCCGATCTGAAGCTCGCCAGCCTGTTGCATCGCATCGACACGTTCATCGACGCGCAGGGCCTGAGCGCCCCCGCGCCGCCCGATTTCGTGCCGCAGTGCTTGACGTTTGCTGACGCGGAGAGCTCGCTCGATCTTTACCTCGCCGGTATCGGCACGGTGCTGTGGGCCACCGGGTTTCGCCGCAGCTATCCATGGCTGCGCGTACCCGTGCTGGACGAGCGCGGGGAGATTCGGCACGAGGGTGGCCTGACGCCCGTGCCCGGGCTCTACGTTGTCGGCCTGCATTTTCTGCGGCGCCGCAACTCGAGCTTCATCGATGGCGTCGGCGCCGACGCGCAGATCTTGAGTGAGCACCTCGGCCAGTTCTTAAGTGAGTCACGGCGCATCAGCCCAGTGCCCTCGGTGAACCTGGAAGCGGCATCATGAGAATCCAAACGCTGTCGACGGGTGATTACGACGTGGTCGTAGTGGGCGCCCGTCCCGCCGGGGCTGCCACCGCCTTGCTGCTGGCGAGGCAGGGGCTCCGCGTGCTGGTGGTGGATCGTGGGCAGTATGGGACCGACACGCTTTCGACGCACGCCCTGATGCGGGCCGGCGTTCTCCAGCTCCTCCGATTCGGCGTCTTGCCGGGCATCGTCGAACACGCCACGCCTGCGATCAGATCGGCGGCCTTCATCTACGGCGATGACGAGATGCCGGTGCCGGTGAAATCGCGCGACGGCGTCGATGCGTTGTATGCGCCTCGCCGTACGGTCCTCGATCGATCGATCGTCGACGTCGCAGCCGACGCCGGGGTCCACTTTTCGTACGGCACCGCCATCGTCGACGTGATGCGCTCGGCGGGTGCCCGCGTGTCGGGCGTCGTGGTCAAGCCCGACTCCGGCGCAATCAAAAACCTTCGAGCCGGCCTTGTGATCGGCGCGGACGGCGTCCGCTCCTCGATCGCGTCGCTCGTGCAAGCTGACGTGACACGACGGGCCGCTGCATCGGCGGCCACCGTGTTTGGCTATTGGGCCGATGTGCCCGTCGACGGTTACCGTTGGTACTTTCGCCCGGGGCTCAGTGCCGGCGCGATTCCCACCAACAACGGGCTGACGTGCGTGTTTGCTTCTGTTCCCGCCCGCCGATTCGCGGAGGTGTTTCGAGGTAACCCCGAACGCGGTTACCGGGGGGTGCTGGCTGAAGTCGCACCCGAACTGACGCCGGCATTGCGCGGCGCGGCATCGGTTGGAAGCCTGCGCGGATGGCCTGGGCAGCCGGGCTACTTGCGGCGCGCCGCGGGGCCGGGGTGGGCGCTTGTTGGTGATGCCGCGTACTTCAAGGATCCAATCACCGCGCACGGGATCACGGACGCGCTCGTGGAAGCCGATTACCTCAGCCACGCCGTCGCGCGCGGCACGGACGAGGCTCTCCAGGACTACGGGCTCGATCGCGATCGACGTGTCGAGACCATTTTCGACGTGACGGATCGGATCGCCTCCTTCGATTGGACCCTCGAGGAAGTGCGACAGCTTCACAAGCAGCTGGCCAAGGCCATGTCCGACGAAGTCACGGCCATCAACACATCGGCCGGGGAGGGAGTGCTCGCGTCTCGCGCTCACTCCTGATGTCGGCTTTTTCCCGCCAATCTCGATATTCCATACATGGAGGCCGCAACCACTTATGAACACCAACACCGTAATCCAGCCGCATAATTCACGGCCCGCCGTGGTTTGGGGATCCGGCGGCGCCAACTACGACGCCATCAGCAAGGGCATTGCCGATTCCATCGAGCACTGCGTGCTGCGGCTCAACCCTCGGCCTGGTGAGCGCATTCTCGATCTCGCCACGGGCACCGGCTGGACCTCGCGGGTCGTTGCCCGCCGCGGCGCCATCGTGACGGGTGTCGACATTGCAGAGGATCTGATCACGGCAGCGCGGGAGCGCGCCGCCGCTGAAGTGCTGCCGATCGACTATCGCATCGGCGACGCCGAGGCGCTGCCATTCGAAGACGCATCGTTTGATGCGGTGATCTCCACCGTCGGCATCATGTTCGCGACCAGGCCCGAGGCCGCCGCGAAGGAACTGGCGCGCGTCTGCCGGCCCGGCGGCCGCATCGCCATCACCACGTGGCTGCAGGACGGCAACGTGTTCAAGATGTTTCAGGTCATGAAGCGCTACATGCCACCGCCTCCGTCTCCGGCAGCGTCGCCGTTCGACTGGGGCAACCCGGACCGCATCCGCCAGCTTCTGGCGCGTTCGTTCGAGCTGAAGATGGAGCGCGCCGTGTCCTATTACCGCGAGCCGAGCGCTGAGGCGGCCTGGGACACGTTCGTCACCGGCTATGGCCCAACCCGGATGCTGGCGGCGTCGCTCGATCCGGCCAGGCGCGAAGCACTCCGCGCCGATTTCATCGCGTTCCACGCCGGCTTTGCCACCTCGATTGGCATCTGCGTGCCTCGGGAATACTGGCTCACGCTTGGGACGCGCTTCTAGGCGGCGCGGAGAACAATGAGCCTGTCCCTGTATACTGGCGCGCGACCATCAAGGATCGCACTTGTGAGCGAAGACATCACGGCGCTCCTGGCCGCTGCCGAGCAAGGTGACCGCTCGGCGGCCGACGCCGTGTTTACCGCCCTCTACGACGAGTTGCGGCGGATGGCGCGGCGGGAGCTCGGCCGCAGCAGCGGGGTGACGCTGAGCGCGACCACGCTTTTGCACGACGCATATCTGGACCTGTCGAGCCGATCCAATTCGTTTCCGGATCGCAATCGCTTCATGGGGTATGCCTCGCGCGTGATGCGCGGGCTCATCATCGATTACGCGCGGAACCGCCAGGCGCAGAAGCGCGGCGGGCTGTTCGAGATCACGTCGATAAAGACCGAAGTGGCGGCGGCGGCGCCCGATGCCTCGGAGCTGTCGCGCATCAGCGACGCGCTGGACGAGCTCGCCAAGATCGACCCACGCCTGGCGCGGGTCGTGGACCTTAAGTTTTTCTGCGGGTTTTCGTTCCAGGAAATTGCCGCCATGTTCGAGGTTTCTGAGCGGACCATCCAGCGGGACTGGGAAAAGGCGCGGATTTTCCTTCACCGCGCGCTCAACCGGGACGTGACGGCGGACTGATGTCGGGTTTCGCGGACCGATTCCGATCTATGTGATCAGATAGAACAGATGAGAGCCATCGACAGCGGCCGCTGGCTCAAGGCCAGCCGCCATCTCGACCAGGTGCTCGAACTGCCGGCGCCACAGTGGCCGGCGTATGTGGCCGAGGTCCGCCTGTCCGACCCCGACACGGCGGCAGAACTCGAGGCCATGATTGAGGATCACCGGCAGGTGAACGCCGAAGGTTTCCTCGATTCGCTGCCGGCCCTGGCCAACGCCGAGCCCAAGCTCGCCGGTGTCTCGATTGGCGCTTACACGCTCGTCTCGCAGATCGGCCAGGGCGGCATGGGCACCGTGTGGCTCGGAACCCGCAACGATGGCCGCTATGAAGGCAAGGTCGCGATCAAGCTGCTCAATGCCGCGTTGGTCGGCCGCGCCGGCGAAGAGCGCTTCAGGCGCGAAGGAAACATCCTGGCGCGGCTCGCGCATCCGCACATCGCGCGCCTCATCGACGCGGGCGTGTCGAACACCGGACAGCCCTACCTGGTACTCGAGCTCGTCGAAGGCCGCCACATCGATGCCCATTGCGACGACGATGGGCTCACCATCGACGATCGTCTCCGTCTGTTCCTCGACGTAGTGGGGGCAGTCTCGCACGCGCACGCCAACCTGATCGTGCACCGCGATCTCAAGCCGTCGAACGTCCTCGTCGACGCTGCTGGGCAGGTCAAGCTCCTCGACTTCAGCATCGCCAAGCTAATCGAGACCGACACGCTGGCCGCCGCGGTCTCGCGCCTCACTCGAGAGGGAGGCGCGGCGCTCACCCCGAAGTACGCCGCGCCCGAACAGGTCAACAGCGGCGTGATCACGACGGCAACCGATGTCTACTCGCTCGGTGTGCTGTTATACGAGTTGCTCAGCGGCCAGCACCCCGCGGGCAATGCGCCCCGCAGCCCCGCCGAGTTCGTGCGCGCGGTCACCGAGCTCGATCCGATTCGCCTGCCCGATGCGCCGCTTGGCGCGGGCGAGGAAGGCGCGGTCCTCATCGCGAGCCGCCGCTCGACGTCGCTCGATCGCTTGCGGCGGCGGCTCGAGGGCGATCTCGAGACCATCGTCACCAAGGCGCTCAAGAAAGATCCGCGCGAAAGATACGCGTCGGTCGGGGAGCTTGCCGACGACCTGAAACGCTACGTCGACAACCAGCCGATTTCGGCGCGGCCCGATTCGATGGGTTACCGCGTCCGCAAGTTCGTCCGCCGTCATCGTGCCGCGACCACCGCCGCTGCGGCGATGGCCGTCGTGCTGGTGGGCATGACCGCGTTCTACACGTGGCAACTGGCCGCCGAACGCGATCGCGCGCGGCTCGAAGCCGAAAAATCTGCACGCGTGAGCGAACTCCTGACGAGCGTGCTGACCAGCGCCGATCCGTTCCGCGATCCCCGCGCGACGGAACCGACGATGAGAAACCTGCTCGACGCGGGCGCCGAACGCGTGAAAGCGGAGCTCGGCGACCAGCCCGAGCTGCAGGTCGAACTCTTCGCGCTGATTGGACGCACCTACGCGCGTATGGGACTGTTCGACAAGGCGACGCCGCTGCTCGAAGAGGCGGTGTCGCTCGGGCGCCGCACGTTCGCGTCCGATCACGTGCGCATGGCGCAGGCTCTGAACGATCTCGGGGTGGCCAAGCGCGATACGGGACAGCCCGCTGCCGCGGAACCGCTCCTGGCCGAGAGCCTCCGCATGCGACGGCACCTGCTGGGATCGATGGACAAGGACGTGGCTGTGACGCTCGTCGAGCTGGCGCGCGCCTTGCGCGATCAGGGCAAGGCCGATCAAGCGGAGGCGCCCATCCGCGAGGCCTTGAGGATTCGCCGCGCCGTGTTTGGCGAGGAGCACCGTGAGACCGCGACGAGCAAGAACGAGCTGGCGCAGTGGCTGTTCGAGCGTGGCCAGGTGGACGAGGCCGTGCAGCTCGAGCGCGAGAATGTCGCGACCAGCGAGCGCGTGCTGGGCGCCTCGCATGCCAACGTCGCGGTCGCCAAGAGCAACCTCGGGCAGATGCTGCTGGCGCAGGGCGATGCCGGAGGTGCCGAGACGCTGCTGCGTGAGTCTCTCGAGGTGACACGCCGGGCTTTTGGCGAGTCCCATGCGCGGGTGGCCGGCGCGCTCAACAACCTGTCGGTGGTGGTCGAAGTGCAGGGGCGGCTCGAAGAAGCGCGCAGCCTCCTCGAGCGCGCCGCCGCGATCGCCAGGGAAACCGATGCGCCGGACTCGCCACGGACGTTGTCAGTAATGACGAACCTCGGCCGCGTCCAGATCGCGCTCGGTCAGGCGCGGCAAGCCGAGCCTGCGATGCGGCAGGTCCTGGCCGCGCGCCAAAACTCGTTGTCAGCGAGGGACTGGCGGATTGGCCAAGCGCAAAGCCTGCTGGCGTCGTCGCTGTTTTCGCAGAAGCGCTATGCCGAAGCCGAGCCGCTGATGGTCGCAGCGGACGAGTTGCTTCCCGACAGGGCCGGCATGCGCGGTCGCGAGAAGCGAGCGAACCGGGATCGCCTCGCTCGGCTGCGCGCCGTCCGCCCGGAACAGTGATCAAGCGCTTTTCAATTGCGGCACCGCGATCAAGGCAGCCATGCGGCCGGCCCGCTCACCGGCGATGCGATATGAGTCGAAGACGTCGGGATGCGCGACGGTGCTGAGCCCGCATAAGTGAATGTTCGCCGGCAGGAGTCCTGCGGCGATCAGCTGATCGCGATTCGCCGACCACAAATCAAGATGCGGCTTCGTGGGCGAGCGGATAAACCAGCGATCGACATCGGCATTCGCGTGACCGGCCGCGAGAAACGCCTCGATCAGCGACTCACCGACTTCATATTCCTCGGGACCAACGCTCGGTCCGATGGCGGCGATGAGATTCGCTGGATCGCTGCCGAACTCGCGGCGCATGGCGTCCATCGCCGCTTGTCCAACACGCGCACACGTGCCGCGCCAGCCGGCGTGAATCGCCGCGGCGGCGCCGCGAACAGGATCACAGACGAGAATCGGCACACAGTCCGCCACCATCACAGCCAGAACGAGCCCGGCTTCGTTCGACACAATCGCATCGCCTTCTGGACGTGCGGTGCTCGCGCCCTGGGGCACTTCGCCTGTCTTCAGGATTCGAACGACATGGCCATGCACCTGCTTTACCCGCATCAGGCGATCCGGCGTCGATCCGGCCGATGCGAGCGCCGAGCGCCACGCCGGGTCAGCCGGCAACTCCAGTTGCCTCGACGTAAACAGATGTTGCGTCACCGAGTCGAGCGCGCGGCAGCGCAACGCGTCGCCCCAAGCCTCGCTGGTCCAATGAAATGACGCGTCCGGTCGCGGCAGTGTCATCGCCGCACCACTGAGCAACGGCAACCACGGTTGTCGCGCCGGCCAGTCGGATCGGCGCAGATCGCGGGTTTTCGACGGCTTCGCGCTGGCATCGTCCTTGATCATCCGTCAGTCAGCACAACACAACAAGACGAGACCGCAAGGTCCTGTCGAGACTGGGAGAACCAGCGACTGGAGAAGCCACATGGTGATCAAGATCATGCCGAACGAAAAAAGTCAGCCGGTCGGAAAACTTGCCGACGCCGAAGTCCACTTCACGGAAGGAGCGCTCGACGGCCTGCGGCTGCTCGGGTTTGCGGTGTGGGAGCGCCGCAACGGGCCAGGCCGCAATGTCACGTTCCCCGCGCGCACGTACTCGGTCAACGGCGAGCGCCGCAGCTTCTCGCTGCTGCGTCCGGTTGGCGACGCCAACGCGCAGAACGCGATCAGGGATCTGGTGCTCCAGGCGTACGCGGAATTCGAGTCTCGCGCGGCGGTGGCGAGCTGACTGGCGCGCCGGCGGCGCCAGTTGTCGTGCCGCTAGCTGAGAACGGGAAGGAGACGAGCGTTTTCCTTGGCGCGCTTGGGCGGCAGCGTCCATTCGGCGCGGGTGCTCTTCTCGAACTCAGCGCGGAAGAACGGCTCTTTCATGCCGCCGTCAATGATGTTCCACGGCAGCACGGCGTCGTTCGAGCGGTCGCGATAAATGTAGAAGTCGCCGTCGAGGCCTGCATCGGACACGGCCTTGCGCCACTGGCCGCCGTTCGCCTCGGCAAGCTCGATGGCCGGCGCGATGCGGCGATCGCCGAGCGACAGCAGTGCCTGGTAGTACGAATGGCGCTCGCTCTTGATGTTGAAGTAGACGTTGTCGATGTCGGAGACCAGGGTGCGCAAGCGCTTCATCCTGCGCTCGATCTCGTCGGCCGGCGTCATCGGTAGCCACTGATACGCGGTTCCCGGTTTGGGTACCAGCGGGTTGACGCTGGCGACGATCCGGCCGATGCGGCC
>Ga0310887_10000200_pt1 | contig 14152 bp, 10 predicted proteins | sample T60D4metaG_FD_202509 | JGI IMG/M metagenome (GOLD analysis project Ga0310887, IMG submission 202509) | Lab incubated soil microbial communities from West Virginia University Organic Research Farm, Morgantown, WV, United States - T60D4 | ecosystem: Environmental > Terrestrial > Soil >...
ATCTTCAAAATGTCACGACGTGTCGCGGAGGTCTGCATGACAAGTCCTTTCAGCTTGGCGTGGGACCGAAAAGGGTTGAGGCATTCACGTCCGCAGGCAGGGTCCTGCCGCCAACGTACGTCGACCGAAGCTGACCGCCACTCCATTGCCGCAGGCGATAGAGCGTACAGAAAACGAAATCCGGTGCCGCGCCACCTTGCCCGCCGACCAGCTCCCCTCCACGACGCACGTTGTCCTGCATCCACGCCGGCACGAGCAGGTGGTAGGGATTTCGCTGGACTTCGCCGACGTGAAACGACAACGCCGTCATCATATCGGCAAGATCGGTCACGCTTGACTCGACCATCAGGTTTGGCGTCGCCATCGCGCCCCAGAACTCGGTCTCGACGACGTGGCAGGAAAAATCAGCCGGCTGCCGCGTGAGCGCGTCGACAAGTAAATGGTGGGTACCGATGTGCGTGCTGTTCCAGTCGGTGTCGTGCGGAAAGAAGACCACCGACGGCCGATGTTCAGTGAGAATCGCCGCGATGATATCGACCGATGCTCGCCACGTGAGCGCGGCATCACTACGGGCTTTGACGTTGATGTTCTCGAGCCCCTGCGGCGCCGTCTGCAGCAGCTCGAAGCCAAGATAGTCGCAGGCATCCTTCAACTCGACGAGCCGGGCCGCCTGTCGTGCCTTGTTGCTCCCCTGCGTGACCGCAACGTTGACGACGCGCACGCCGCCTTCGCGCATCAGGCGCAACGGCAGCGCACCGATGATGCACTCATCATCGGGATGAGGGGAAAAGATCAGTGCCGGAGGCGTGTTCGATCTGATCGCTGGCCTGGGCGGTATCGCAAACCCGCCAAGCGGAAAGCCGCGACCTTCTCTTACCAGCCGCGCAAGCTCTGAGACGTAGCGGTGATACGGGTTCATTGCCTTTTCGCGACTTCCGGCAAGCTGGCCGCGGCAATCGCCTGGCCATGTCGCTTGTCATGCTCGCCGGGAACGTGGAACCGAATCCGTGTGGCGAGATCGGGAAATTCGATCTCCAGCACCCTCCGCGCCTCAGCGACGATATCGTCTCCGCCGGGCCCGGAGGTGACCCGTCCGAGAACGAGGACGTTGCGGATTTCATAGAACGCGGCAAAATGCGCGACGCCATAGCCGAGATACGTGCCAATGGTTTCGTAGATCTTGCGCGCGCGTGCATCGCCGTCGAGCATCAACGTCTGCACCTGCTTCAGCCGCTCAGGCAGCGGCATGTCAGGGGGGGACTCGATGCCGGCAACCGTCATCAGACGCCCGACGCATTGTTGAGAAAAATACTGGGATCCAACGCCGTAGTCGCCGGACCATTCGTCGGCTGGCGCCGCCCGACTGTAGTCGATCGGGACGAAGGCCAATTCGTTCAGCCACGACGTGATGTTTCCGTCTGGCGTGACATAACCGGCAGCGGTGCTCGTCCCAAAAGCGATCCCGAGAATCGAATTCTCTCCGAGCGACATCGAGCCGGCGAGCGCCGTGACCTCCCCGTCGTTGACGACCTCGAAAGGCACGCCGTGCCACGCTCTCTGGATGTCGAGAAAAAGATCCCGCACGCGGGCGTTGAACACATCGTCGGGCACGCCGCGAAAGAGCGACCCAACCTTGACGTGGTTGTTCACGTACACGCCGGCCGCACTTCCACCAATGGCATCGACCCGCGGCAGGTGCGCCGCCGCCTTGGACAGCGAATCCATGATTCCGTCGAAGTGATACTGGGGATCCGGCTTGTAGTACGGATCCCAGACCGTCTCCTCACTGAACACGACCGTTCCATCGATGAGCGCGGCGACTTTTCGATCGCTGCCGCCCAGATCGAAGCCGATGCGGCAGCCGTCAAGATGCCTTCCCAGCGGCCGGGTCTTCGCGCGCTCCTGCGGCAGCGCGCTAGTGTGAACGATTTCCAGTGGATGGTCGAACATGCGCTCGGCGACCAGGTGCGCATCGAACTTCCCGGTGGCAGTCTCGCGATAGTGCGCGGTCAATCGCGCGGCGAGCGATGCCGGGCCATCAAGGTAGATCCGCCACCCGCCGCGGGACCAGAGAAGAAACTTGATCAATCGTTCGGCGAAGGTGAAGTTTGCCGCCGACTCGGGATGTGCGTCGGGGAAGACACGCACGTCAAAGCGAAACACGGTCCCGTCGGCCTGCTCGAGTGCAAGTCGAACCGGCACTGCGTCGGGTAGCGCATCAACCAGGGCCCGGTAGCCGCGATCGGCAAGAACTGCAGGGCGAAACCCCGGGTCGAGAATCGGCACCACTTGCGGCGCGATGAGCGGCAATCCACGGTTTGTTTCCATCGGTCCGAAACCCGGGATCTTACCAGACCGCGTGACGCCGCGATCTAAAGACCGCGGCCTGCACCGCGACCCCGCCGCGACGCGCGAGTACGATAAGGTTGCACCATGACCAGTCCTCTTCGAGTGCTCGTTGCCGGCTGCGGCAACATGGGTGCGAGCCATGCGCGCGCCTACCACAAGATGCCGGAGTTCGAAATCGCCGGGGTCGTGAGTCGTGGCGCTGCATCGCGGCAGGCGATCAGCAGGGAGCTGGGCGGCGTCCCGGACTTCAGCGACTACTACGACGCGCTGAACTCGACCAGGCCGGATGTCGTCAGCATCAATACCTATCCCGAGACGCACGCCCCCTATGCGAGCGCCGCGTTGAAAGCCGGTTGCCACGTCTTTTGCGAAAAACCCCTGGCGGAAACCGTCGAGGAAGCGCAAAGCATCGTCGACATGGCGCACGCGAATCGCCGCAAGCTCGTGATTGGATACATCCTGCGTGTGCACCCGGCGTGGGTCAAGTTCATCGAGATCGCGCGCACGCTGGGCAAGCCGCTGGTGATGCGCATGAACCTGAACCAGCAGAGCCACGGGAATATGTGGAACGTGCACCGCAATCTCATGAAGTCGATGAGTCCTATCGTGGACTGCGGCGTCCACTACGTCGACGTCATGTGCCAGATGACGGGAGCAAGGCCGACGAAGGTCTGCGCGATTGGGGCGCGGATGAGCGACGAGCTCAAGCCGGGGATGTACAACTACGGCCAGCTGCAGGTCACCTTCGATGACGGATCGGTCGGCTGGTACGAAGCGGGCTGGGGACCGATGATGAGTGAGGTCGCGTTTTTTGTGAAAGACGTGATCGGCCCACGCGGCTGCGTTTCCATCGTCAAAGACAAGGATGCAGACAATGCGTCGGGCTCAGCCGACATCGATAGTCATACCAAGACGAACCGCATCCGGTTTCACCGGAGTGAGATCGATGCGAACAACGAGTTCGTCAAGCCGGACGAGTGGATCAGCACAGAGGACGAGCCGGATCATCAGGCGTTATGCGATCGCGAACAGGCGTACCTCTTACACGCCATTCAACAGGACGTCGATCTGTCGGATCACATGCAGGATGCGGTCAACAGCTTGCGGATTGTGCTCGCGGCCGATGAGAGCGTTAGAAGCGGCCAGGTGGTGACGCTCTGATCCCGATCCGTTGAACCACCATCGAGCCGTCCTCCTCTCCGAAGTCCACCCGAGGAATACGGCCATGGCGTCGGGCATGCGCTGTATCATCTGGCGAACAGCGAGACAGATCGGCCTCTGCTGGTGATGTCCCGGTGCACAGGAGTAGAGATGAAACCGCAGTTCCATTCATTCGCACTGATCGGTTGCTTGCTCGCGTCTTCAATCCTGATCGCGCAACAACGCGGCCCGGCGCCTGACCCGCTGGTCAAGGAAAACGCGACGGTGAAACTGGGGCCACACACCTACGTCATCCCGGACAACAACGTCGGTCTGGTACCGAACGTCGGCATCGTGGTCGGATCGAAGGGAACGCTCGTGATCGATCCAGGGCTCGGGCGGCGCAATGGTGAGACGGTTCTGCGCGAGGTCGCCAAGGTCAGCAAGAGCTCAGAGCTGTTCATCGCCACGACACATTTCCACGCCGAACACACCACTGGCTACATCGCATTCCCGCCTGCCGCGAAGTACGTCAACTCGACGGTCCAGGAAGCTGAATTCGAGCAGGGCGGGATGCAGATGGTCCAGATGTTCTCCGGACGATCGCCGCTGACCGCAGAGATCCTGAAGGATGCGGCACGCCGTCCAGCGGCGATCACCTTCGAGCGCAACTTCACGCTCGATCTGGGTGACGTTCGCGTTCGCTTCCTGTTGGTCGGGCCAACTCACACGAAGGGAGACACGGCGTTCTTCGTCGAGGGAGACAACGTTCTCTTCGCGGGTGATGTCGTCATGAACAATTCGTTTCTTGCGGCGACCGCCGTCTCGAGCATGAAGGCGTGGCTCGCGGCGTTCGACACGCTCGAGGCCCTGAAGCCGCAGACCATTGTGCCTGCCCATGGAGAGGTTGGACCGGGCACGATCATCGCGACGAACCGATCGATCATGCAGGCGATCCAGGCGCGGGCCCGTGCGCTGAAGGGCGAGGGCAAATCGGCCGATGACGTCGCGACGACCGTTCAGAACGAAATCCAGGCGCAACATCCGGGCTGGCCGCGCGCGAATGGGTTGGCGAACGCTGCGCGTTCGGCATACGCAGAAGCGCAGTGATGGCCCGGTTCTAAAGACCGCGCCTACACATGATGTGATTCACCGCACGTCGAGCGCCAACTTGAATGCGGCCATCTCCTCGCCGTTCCGGACGAGCAACGTGTCACGAACGAGCACTGGATGGTTCCAGGTTTTTCCTTCGATGGCCTTGAAGCGCGCCACCTCCGTGAATTGATCGGGAGTTGCCTTGACGAGCGCCAGCTCGCCGTCTTCTGACAGGACGAGCAGGAGATCTTCAGCCGCCAGCAGAATCAGTTGGCCGTTGCCGTAGCGGCCACCCTTCCATTTGCGATGACCGTCTGAAAGATCGATGCACGCCAGAATGTTGCCGTCGAATCCGAAGGCGTGTCCCTTGTGAACGACGAAGTCATTGAAGTACGGTTTCAAACCGGTAGACGTCCAGCGTTCTGATACATTCCAGCCATTCGATCCATGGGTGACATTGAGCCGACGCAGGCCCAGGCCACCGCTGGTTGCGATGGCGTTGATCAGAAGGTCGCCGTCGCCGGTCAACGCTGGTTGAACGATCGTCGTGCCACCACCATCCCATTCCTGCTCCCACAACAGCGCGCCGTCTTCTGGTGAAACGCTGGTGACTCCAGCCGCGCTGAGCAGCAGAATCTGCTGAACCCCGTCGGCCGTGAAGAGATGCGGCGAGCTGTAGCTGCCCGGACGTGGCGGGCCGAGCCATCGCCGTTTTCCCGTAGCCGCGTCGTAGGCAGCCAGTCTCCCTGAGGCCGCGACGACGACGAGGTCACCGATCACCAATGGCGAGCTGGCGAACCCCCACATCGGCACAGTCTTTTCCGCATCGGTTGCGACGTTGCGGGACCACACACGAGCGCCCGTATCGGCATCGAGCGCATTGAGGATTCCGGTCGCGCCAAATGTGTAAACGCGATTGTGGTTGATTGTCGGTGTCGCGCGCGGCCCCGCTCCACCGTTCGATTCCCAAAAACGGACCGGATCCCGGTGGCGCCAGATCGGTCGTCCGGTACTGACGCGGTACGCGGCGACCTCTTCGGACTCTCCGCGTTGCTCCTGCGTGTAAAGGACGTCGCCAGTGACGGCAAACGACGACCAGCCGGGTCCGACTTGCCGTCGCCACAATTGCACCGGCGGCGACGTCGTCCAGTCGGTGTTGACTCGCACACCATCTATCGCGCTGTCGCGATTCGGACCGCGAAAGCCTGGCCACTCTGCGCGCGCTGCGCGCGGCAGCGGTGACGGCAACACCGTGGCTGACTCGGCGTTCCTTCCGGCTGCGGCCCCATCCTCGGGACTCGTCGGTGCCGCGGCGACCGAAGGCTTCGTCGCAGGCTCCGGCGATGTCTCTTCTCCCTTTGCCAGCAGGCGCTCCTCCGCACTCGGCGTCCAGCGCCAGGTGATTTGCGATCCGCTGCCAATGATTCCGTCCGTGCGAAAGAACAGCCACACGCCACACGCGAGGAACATCGCGACGACCATCGTTGCGCGCCGCACGCCGTCAGAGAAGTTGCGAGTCAGCGCCGCCCAGGCCACGAGGACAGGAGCTACAACCGGCGGAAGCGCATAGATGGGATACATCATCCCCATCATGCCGGTGGCAATTGATTTGTGGAGAAGCGGCTTTGTCACAAGAAACGCGACAACGATGACGACGAGCGCGCCGATCCGTTCAAACCAGGGAGCGCGGCTGAAGAACACCCACCAGACCAGAATCGCGACGGCGCAGACCACCGCACCCAGGAAACCGACGACAAACGCATCCGAAAACACGAGTGGAACGGCGTAGCGCAGCACACAGAGCACTACGGCCGCGACGACGCCCGGCCAGAGACGAAGCGGTTTTGGAGAAGTCATTCCGACCTCAGGGCTTGCAAGACATCCACGCGCGACGCTCTGGCTGCCGGCATCAGCGATGCGACAGTCGCGGCGGACAAAAGGACCGTGGCTGCGACCATCACGGGGAGCGCACCCGGTCGTTGCACGTTCTCGAAGAAACCTCGTGCGACCTGCTCGAGGCCGACACCTGCCGCAACTCCGGTCCCAATGCCAAACGCCGCGATGATCAGCCCTTCGGACAGCACCCGCACGATTAGCTGTCTCGGCGATGAACCGACCGCCAGTCGCACGCCGAATTCACGCGTGCGCGCGCTCACTGAAAACGACAGCACACCTGCCACCCCGACGACGGCGATCAGCAGCGCGATGCCGGCAAATCCGGTGAACACGAATGCGTTCAGCCGCTCGGGCGAGAGCACTTCCGCGCGCACGTCTTCCAACGTTGCTGCGCGCTCGAGCGGTTGATCCGCGGAGAGGCCGTGGATCACCCCGGTGACCGCCGGCACTATCGCGTAGGGATCGGCTGCCGTGCGGACGAACAGCCTGGTCGCAAAACCTATCTGACCAACCGGGTGATAGATCGTCATCCCGGGTCGCTGGGCAATATTCTCGTCGTCGGCGTCGGCAACAATGCCGACGATTCGGCGTGGCAGCATCCTGCGGAAGTACGGATCGGTCCACCACATCTTCCGGTTCAAGGCCTCACCGTTCGAAAACAGTCGAAGCGCGACGCTCTCGCTGACAATGACGACGGGGTCGTTGCCGTTGCGGTCCTGGTCGGTGAAGTCGCGGCCCGCGACGACCGGAATGCCGACGACATCAAAGAACCGCGGCGAGACGATGCGGAACCGCGCGCGCGGGATTTCTTCTCCGTTTGCCGGAGTGTATCCCTCGACGGCGAACGTGACGGGTGGTCCAAAGACGCCGGCATCGCGCCACGGCGCAAAACTTCCGAGAGCGACGCCATCAACGCCAGGAAGCTGAGTCAGTCGGCTCGTCACATCGCGGTAGAAATTCATCACCTTCGCATCTTCAAGACCCACACCTGGCGCTGAAGGAGGCATATCGAAGACCAGCACATGACGCATGTCGTAGCCTGTCGTGGCCGTCTGGAGTGCCACAAGCGAGGTGAGGAGCATGCCCGCACCGGCGAGCAGCACAAACGAGAAGGCGATTTGCGTCGTCGCAAACAACCGCAGGCGACGATTCGTGCCTGGCGTGATTCGAACGCTGCCGCTCGCCAGGCCTAGACCGGATGGTGCATGCGGCGAAGGCAAACGGGGAACGAAGGCAAGCAGCACCGCCGCAGCCATGGCGAGGCTGGTCCCGACCCACAGCACGCTTGAATCGAGCGTGACGTCGAGCGCGCGGATGGAAAAACGCGCCGTATAGCGCCCCACCACATCAACGAACGGCCGCGCCAGGACGACACCAAGCAACGCGCCGGCACCGCACAGCACCAGACTTTCCGCGAGCAGCGTGCGCCGTAGCGCACCCCGGCTCGCACCAAGCGCGGCGCGCACGGCCAGCTCCCCTTCGCGGCGAATCGATCGCGCCAGGATCAGGTTGGCGACGTTCGAACACGCGATCACAAACACGACTGCGGCGGCTGCGAGCAGCACGAGGAGGATTGTCCGCGCCGGGGCGGCGATCTGATCGCGAAGCTTTGACACACGCAGCTGGACATTCGCCTGGGATGAATACACTTCCGGATGTTCGCGCATCATCGCCTGATGAACTGCGGTGAGTTCGGCCCGCGCATCGTCCAGTGACACTCCAGGTGGGAGACGGCCGAAGAGCTCCGTCATGCGATGCGCACGATTGGTGATCATCAAGGCGCCGAGGTGATGCGGACTGGTGATCACGTTGGCGATGATTTCGGTGTCAGCCGGATAGGGCACGGACGGCTCGAGAACGCCGATGATGGTGGCGGTGCGCGGGCCGAGACGGATCGCCCGGCCGACGACCGCCGGATCGTTGTTGAGTGACGTCCAGAATCGGTACGTCAATACCGCGACCCCTGCCGCTTCCGGTCCGTCGTCTTGCGCGCTTATGAGACGGCCGAGCACAGGACGAAGGCCCATCACGTCGAAGAACGATCCGCCTACGACCCCTGCCTTCACGATCCGTGGTTCGGCACCCAATCCGATCAAGGTGAAGTCGACGGTGGAAAAATCACCGAAGGTGCTGATCGTCCTGACACGTGACTTCAGATCGTTGACCTCGGGTACCGAGAACGTCATGTTCTCAGCACCGATGCCGGGACCGCTCTGACGGATGTAGATCAACCGATCTTCATCGCGATTGACCAATGGTCTGAGCAGGACTCCGCGAACGACGCTGAAGATGGCAGCGTTGGCGCCAATGCCGAGCGCGAGAGTAATCACGACAGTCGCAGCGAGACCTTTGGTCCGTAGAAGAGAGCGCAGGCCGATCCGCATCTCCCGCCCCAGTGCGGCGCAGCTATCGATCCACCGGCTGTGCCAGACCCGGCGCATCGACTCGCGTGCGGCGGGAATGTCGCCGAACTCCTGCAACGCGGCACGACGAGCCTCGGCGGGATCCTCGCCGCGCTCGATCCGCTCTTTGATGCTGAGCGCGAGGTGTCCCCGGATTTCGTCGTCGAGCTCGCGCTCGTCAGGTCGCACTTTATTCCCTGTCTGCCGGTGCGGCATTCATGATGCGGCCGATGGCATGAACGAGCTGCGACCAGCGATCCTGCTCGCGCAACAGCTGCGCCTTCCCAGCTGCAGTCAACTGGTAGTACTTCGCGCGCTGATTCGCCTCGCTGACACCCCATTCCGCTTTCAGCCAGCCGCGCTTTACCAGCCGGTGCAGCGCCGGATAGAGCGACCCGGTCTCGACTTTGAGCAGGTCGTCGGATTGCGCACGGATCGCCTGGCCGATCCCATGGCCGTGCTGTCGTCCCCAGACCAGGGTTCGCAGAATGAGCATGTCGAGGGTGCCCTGGAGAAGCTCGAGGCGCTGATCGTCGGGCGGCTTGGTCATGACGTAGACAGTCTACGGCCTTAGACGTAGAGTGTCTACGACTTGTTCCAGCGCGGCGTCACCCTGTAGTAGGCTCGAAAGCTATGCCTTCATCGAGATTTCTGTTTCGGCTCTTGCCGATTGCCTTAATCGCGATCTGTCTCGCCGTGGCGTGCCGATCCAAATCCCCGTCGACGCCGGCCGAACCCACCGTAACCGCGGATACCTGGGCGGTCGTGGATGGCCAGCAAATCACGCGCGAGGATGTAGACAGAGCGTATCGGCGAACACAGGACGATGCGCAACCGCTGTCTGACGAGGAGGCGCTGGCCGCCAAACTGACCCTGCTCAACGACCTGATCGTCCAGCAGATCCTCCTCGGCAAAGCCGCCGCGCTCAAGCTCGAGATCCCGCAGAGCGAACTCGATACCGCTTACGGGAACGCAAAGAAGAACCTGACTGACGACGCATTCCAGCAGGAATTGACCAGGCGCAAGCTGACCGCCGCGGACATGCGCGAAGGCTTGCGCCGCGAGCTGCTGACACAGAAAGTTCTCGAGCAGGAAGTGGGAGCCAAGATTACGGTGAGCGATAAGGAGGTCACCGATTTCTTCACCGCCAATCGCGCACAGTTCAACGTCGCCGAAGAGTCGTATCGTATTGCGCAGATCGTCGTCACACCCGTCCGCGATGCGCAGATCGGAAACGGCACCGGCGACGATGCGACGACGCCGCAGGCGGCGGTCACGAAAGTTCGCATGCTGATGGAGCGGCTCAAAGCTGGTGCGTCGTTCCGCGATCTCGCCGCCGGCTATTCAGAGGACCCGGAGTCGGCGCCCCGCGGCGGCGACATGGGGCTGGTACCACTCTCGAAGTTGAAACAGGTGCAGCCGGCTCTGCGCGACGCGGTGTTGAACAAGAATCCCGGTGCGGTCAACGTCGTGAACACCGGCGGTGCTTACACGATCGTTCTCGTCGTCGGACACGAGGCGGCGGGTCAGCGCGACCTCACGACACCGGGCGTGCGCGACCAAATCACTCAGGGATTGCGTGCGCGCAAAGAGCAACTGCTTCGCTCCGCGTATCTGACAGCTATTCGCACCGATGCCAAGGTGGTGAACTACCTGGCGCGCCGCGTTGTCGACGCAAAGGGGCAGGTGACACAGGCCCAGCAGCCGCCATCACTGCTCAAATAGCTTCGCCCGGTTACGATCCGGCCTTCGCTGACTGGAACGACGCGGCTACATGCGCGAACATCGGCCGGTATTTCTCGACCGACGCCGTCGGCGCGATGCAGATCAGCCGGTACATCACCAGACCAATCGGAATCGAGTACTGCGCGACGTGATCATCGGTGCCAGAGATGCCGGGGCGATCGTACTGAACGAGAATCAGCGGCCCGGCCTGCCCATTCTTGACTGAGACGTTGAATTGCTTTCCGCTCAATTCACGGGTCTGCACCTCCTTCAGCTCTCTCTCGCCGAACGCGGTAATCAGCGATGGCTCCAGTGGCGCCTGCAAGCGCATGTATTCGAGCGTGATGAGCCCGCCGGTTTCCCACTTTTTCGTGTCCTCGACAATCGAGAAGATGGTGCCGGTGTGACCGGGCGCCATGTGCCAGTTCTTCGGCAGCGCAATCTGAAATACACCGGTGAAAACCTTCGGTGCGTCGATATTCTTGGGGTTGGTCTGCAAACCGTACCAAGGATCGGACGGCCCTTGCGCGACCGGATTGGCGATTACGATGAGCGAGGCAATTGCCAAGAAAGCAAATCGAGCAGCTGTGCGATTCATGATTGGCTCCGGGAAGCGCTATTTCCCTAACTGCTGCAGCGCCGCTCTGGCTTTCGCGTAGCACGGCTCGGTCGGCGGCAACAATCGCACCGCCTCTTGCAACGCCGGGATTGCGGCTGGATTGTTTCCCAGCGAGAAGTCCAACAGGCCCTGGGTGCACTTGTTTTTGCCCGCCGTGAGCTTGCGGTCACCCACGCCTTTGATCGCGGCATCAACCTGGATGCTCGGATCCAATTGATGTGCGCGGCGGTACGCGTCGACGGCGGCATCAAAGTTGTCTCGGCCATCGGCGGCTTGTGCTGCGTCCAGAGCAGCCTTGCCTTCGGCGCGCATGCCGGCGCGTGCCTCGTCTCGCTTCGCTTGCAAATCCAAGTATCCGCTCGGTACTTCGTTCATCAATTCATTGAACAGGGTCAGCGCCTGTCCGTACTTTTGCGCTGCCAGGACGGCAACCGCATCGTCGTACTTCTTCCTCGCGTTGCCTATCCGCGTTTTGTAGGCCTTGTCTGTTTCTCCCTGGATAAGCTCGAGGCCACCCTGAGATGGAGGGACGAGAACCGCAGGCTTTTCCGCTGACGCGACGGCCGGAGTTCCAGGCGGTTTTGCCGGAGTGATACACGTGTTCGCTCTCGCCGCGAGGTCCTTCGCCCGCTGATTGTTGGCGTCCTCGACCAGCACGGCGTTGACAATATCGAGCGCTTTCTGACAGTCCGCTGCGACGTTCGCCTGCAGCAGCGGTTCGGCCTCATTGAGCTTGTCGTCGACAGTAGGGGTCGCGGGAACAGAGGACGTCGCAATCGACGTGACTTGCGCCACCGTTCGATTACACTCGTCGCGCAGTGTCACTGCCTGCTGATTGTTCGGATCCTTTTGCAAGGCCGGATTGATCTGGGTGTCCAGCGCCTCCTGACACTTTCCGCTGGCGATGAGTGCCTGCGCGACAGAGGCATCCCACGCAGGTGAAACCGGCTTCCGCATCAAGCTATACGCGATGAAGGCGGAGGCAGCCACCAACACGAGTGCAGCGATCGCGGCAAGCATGCGAGTGTTCAGCGACGAAGGCTGCGGCTTGACGATCGGCGGCTCGTTCACACGGTCTTTACGCGTCGGCTCCTTGGCCGCCGGGGCGGGACGCTTTTCGACAACCGGGGCGACCTGCTTTTTTGGCGCCGACACGAGATCATCGAGATTGAGCGATGCTGGCCGTTCAGAGAATTGCGTGGCCTCGATCGGCGCCGTGTCGATGTTGGAGCTCGGCGCGACGACGCCGGCGGGAGCGACGGCGACGGGCGCTTCGACGAACAACCGATAGGGGCCCACTGCAGCGCTGACACCAGGGTCGAGTACGACCGACGGCACGCGCGATCCGGACACCCAAATCCCGTTCTGGCTTCCCAGATCGACGAGTGTGTAGCGGCCCCCCTCGAACCGGATCTCAGCGTGGTTGCGCGACACACCCTTTCCTGGATCTTCCAGAATGAGGTCGTTCTGCGGCCCGCGGCCAATCCGGACGGTCTTGCCGGCCAGCTCACGTTCATCGAGCTGCGTGTCCCCACGAAAAATCAGTAGCTTAGCCACGTGGTCCGTCCCCTTGTTTCACCAAATGGGTCTTGCGCTGGTCTCGCTCCGTTGCCGGACGTGTCGCCTGTGGTTCGGATCCGCCTCCTTGCGTCCACTTCTTGATTGCGTCCGTCAGCCGCTCCCAGACTCCGACTGGCCGTGTGAAAGAAACGGTGTCGTCGTCGGATTCGCGTTTCCGGTCGGGGTCCTTCGTGAGATCGACGGTATCGTCGGCATCGACCGGCCTCGCCTGAAGCTGGGCGCGGGCGTCGCGCAGGATTTGCTGCGCGTCACTACATTCAGGGTCGACAGCAAGCGCGTTCTCTGCCGCCCACGCGGCGCGCTCGTACTCGCCGCGTGCCACTTCAGCGCGCGCCCGTTCGAGCATCGGCGCGACCGCTTTCGCCCGCTGCTTCGCAAGGCGCTCCCGCTCAGCCTCCTCAGCGAGTCGTGTCTCTTCTTCCTGGATGCGAGTCAGCAGCAGCGTATGCTGGGCGTTCCCAGGAGTCAGATCAGCGGCGGCCGACACGAGTTCGCGCGCTTTCTGGAATCTGCCTCGCGCAAGCTGCTCTTGTGCGTCTTCGATGTGCCGCGCCGCACGCGTTTCACGTGCCTTTGCTTCCGCCCGTTGTTTGACTTCAGCACTGGCAAGCCCCGAAATCTTGCGGGCGAGCACGTGTCCCGGATCGATGGCGAGTGCGCGACCTGCAAGCTCCAACGCGCGTTCCGGTTCACCACCGCTCAATGCGCGTTCGGCAGACTTTGCTTGCTCGACCGCCTCGGCCGCGCGGCGTTCTTCAATCGCCAGCCGCTTCGCTTCGGTCTCGAGCCGTGTCATCTCCGCGGCCACGATCGCGTGCGGCACCCGGGTATGAAACGATCGCAGCTCGACCAGCGCTTCCTCACGGCGACCGGCGGCAAACGCGCTGCGCGCCGACGCAACGGCGTCGGCGGCCTGCCGGCTCCATAGTGCCTCGCGCTCGGCCTCCGCAATAGACGCTCTCAGCCGATCCTCGACGGCCGCGATGTCTGCGGCCGGATAGAGGGGATACAGCTCTCTTGCTCGCGCGATCTCGCGGCTGGCCTCGTCGAAGCGCCCTTTGGTCCGCAGTGTTTCCGCCCGTGCCAGCGCCCGTTCGCATTCCACTCTGCGTTCGCGCGCTTCGGCTTCGATCGCGGCCACGGCGGTACGTTTCAACGCGGTCGCGTCCTCCGCCCGGTTGTCCAGCAGCAACGCGTCGTCGCACAACACGATGACCGCCTGCCACTGCTTCGCAGCGGCGGCACGCTTGGCCTCTTCAAGTAGTGCACGTGCGCGATCGTCGATCTCGCGCTGTGCGGCAATCAGCCCTCGGCACTTATCCGCTTCCGTCGCTGCTCGTCGCGA
>Ga0310887_10000201_pt1 | contig 14149 bp, 9 predicted proteins | sample T60D4metaG_FD_202509 | JGI IMG/M metagenome (GOLD analysis project Ga0310887, IMG submission 202509) | Lab incubated soil microbial communities from West Virginia University Organic Research Farm, Morgantown, WV, United States - T60D4 | ecosystem: Environmental > Terrestrial > Soil >...
AGCGAAGGCGGACCGTCGGGACGGAACTGATCCGCGCTTTGAAGAATGAACGGCGTGACATCGCCGACCCACGGTGTCTGCGGCGCGGCAAACGGTGGCGTGAGACGCCAGACCCCTGGACCTTCATGCTTCTTTGGGAAGGAAGAGCTTGTGGCGATCGGCGTCAAGCGGCCGTCCCCGTCTCGAGAGTCGATGATCAAATTAGCCGCTGCCAGACCGACCGCCTGGCCATCGCTCTTTGACTGTCCATCCGCAATCACAGCCAGTGAGGCGTCGTACAGTGTCGTGAGCCGGGACGTCTGGCTTGGGAAATAGGCAATCAGCGTTCGGTATGCCGCTTCGACAACCGCTGCATCCGCTGAGGCACCTGCGGGCGCGGTGACACCCGCACCGTATGGTTCGTAACGTCCCTCGATCGCCACCGCGGCGTCGTACACCGCGGCCGAGACATACGCCATATAGATGAGGCCTTCGTTCTGAAATGGGCGCGGTTGGGGAAGAAAAACTGTAATCGTTTCCTCAGCAATCTTGTTCCACTCGGTGACGCAGTTCACCTCGGTTCCGCCACAAGTCCCGCCGACGGCCTGCGTCGGTCGAGGCGTCGCCAGCAACAGTACCGCGCCGAGGACGACGCCTAAGCACCGCCCACCAATCCAAAAAAGTTTGAGTGCCCCCGTGTGTTGTTCTTCGGCTATCACGCTGTGGTCGCGCCGTCTTGCCATGGCTCCCTCCTGCGGGTGAGCGCCGCCGGTACCTATGGCACCGGTCGAAGCGCTGAGGAAATGCTCTAGAGGGCGACACGATACGGACGACGGCGGGAGGCACGCCATTTGCGCGTCCTGAGTTGTTGCTGAGGCGATAAGAACTTTTTCTGGTTGCAGTTACGCTCGCTTCTGAGACGCGTTTCGGTATAATCCGTTCCCCGACCCATGCGCATCGTCACCTTCGGGCCGTATCGACTGGACCTGGATGGTAGCGAACTGTACCGGTCGGACATCCTCGTCAAGCTTCAGCCGCAGCCGGCGAAGTTACTGCGGCTGCTGGTGGAACGCGCGGGCGAGCTGGTCACGCGCGACGAGATCCGCCGCACCGTGTGGGGAACGGACACGTTTGTCGACTTCGACCAGAGCGTGAACTTCTGCGTTCGGCAAATCCGAACCGCTCTTCACGATAACGCCGAGACCCCCTGTTACGTCGAAACGCTGCCGCGCCGGGGCTATCGATTCATCGCGCCCGTCGAGAGCGCCGGCGAGCGGTTAATCGCCGCTCCCGTTGTTCAGGATCCACTCTTGACAGCGTCGCGACACGTCATGTCGCGACGCCTGGGCATCGTCCTGGCAGTGCTGTTGATTACAACGGCGGCTGTCGCCACTGGCGCTTTCAGGCGTTCACGGGTACAGACCGGCAGAACACTGTGCAAAGCAAATCAGGAGTTGGAACTGGGACGGTTCTTTCTAAACAAGTTCAACCAGCCAGACATGCTGACGGCCGCCGAGCACTTCAAGGCCGCGACGAAGGAAGATCCAAACTGCGCCGTGGCATATGCCGAACTCGCCGATGCCTACAACCTGATGGCCAGTGTGTACATTGCCGGCAAGACTCCGACAAATGTTCGTCTGCTGGCTCTTCGTGCGGCCACGCAAGCGATTCAGCTGGAGCCAACGCTCGCCGAAGGCTATGAGGCCCTTGGTTATACGACGCTGCACGAGTTCGACTGGTCACAGTCGGAGAAGGCGCTGCGGCGCGCGATCGAACTCAACCCGAGCTACACACGCGCACACCTCTCATACGCGACCTACCTGGTCGCACAAAGTCGTTTCAAGGATGCGATCGCCGAAGCGCGACAGGCAGTCGAGCTCGAACCTGCATCGCTTCGGGTGCGGCAGATCTTCGGCTGGATGCTTTTCCTAGACCGACAATACGATGCCGCCATTCGAGAATTGCGCACGATCGTGGAGATGGATCGAAACTTCGCACTGGCACAATTCCATCTCGGCGAGGCATTCCTGGTCGCAGGGCGCTTCGAGGAGGCGATTTCAACCCTGCAGAAAGTCGTGGATCTCACCGACCGTGGCCCCGCCCCCCTCGGTCTGCTCGCGATGGCGTACGCCGGCGGTCATCAGCCGGAAGAGGCTCAACACATCCTGGCGGATCTCGAGAAACGATCCATCACAGAGACCGTTCCGCCCGGTGCATTGCTGCTCGGGTACATGGCCGTGGGCGACAAGCAGCGCGCCATCGACATGCTCGAACGAGGATATGCGGAACGCGACCACTACGAGATCTGGATTGTGGCTGATCCGCTGATGGATCCGCTCAGGAACGAACCACGGTACCAGGCAGTATGCCGCCGGCTGATGCTGGGGGCTCCATCACGCACGACTGACCTGCTCGAACCGAACGCGTCACGCGCACGAAGATGAAATGGTGGACCTGACCGATCGCGCCGCCACTGGGTCTGCTCGCGATGGCGTATGGATTGAGCTTTCCGTGAAGTCCGTGTAATCCGTACTGGATCTGTTTGTTTCACCCGCTTGACCCGAAATCCCCTGAGGGCAGGCCCGCCTCTCACATCTGTTAAACATCGCGTCTTCAGCAACTTACAAATCCGACCCGGGCCGCTCCAATGGTATGTCCTTTGCGACCCTGCTATACGGCAGAGGCCTGCACCTGGCCTCCGGGAGGACATATGAATCGCTCTGTTCTTGCGCTTGCGGCATCTGCAGCATTGATCATCAGCGGCCCGGCGTACGCGCAACGCGGGCACGGTGGCGGGAAGCCGACGACCACTCCGTCTACTCATGGCCCGTCGACGACGCACGGAAGTAGCGGCGCAACCACTCATGGCAGCGGGGCAACCACACATGGAAGCAGTGGCGCAACCACACACGGCCAGAGTGGATCGCACACACCGACGAACAAGCCAACCTCGAGCGGAACCACGCACGGCTCGGGTAACTCGCATGCGTCGGGCAGCGGCAACACTCACGCAACCACCACGACCACGAAGTCGACGACATCCGGGACAACGTCGACCACAACGTCGGGAACTGGCTCGACTCTTACGCCGGTTCAGCAGAAGCTGCAGAAGAACACGCACCTCGCCGATAAGCTGCGCACTCGTCTGCCGAAGAACACCGACCTGATGTACGCAGCGGAAGGGTTCCGGAACCTAGGGCAGTTCGTCGCTGCGGTGAACGTCTCGAACAATCTCGGCCTCGATTTCACCGAGCTCAAGACGCGCATGGTAGATGACGGCATGAGCCTCGGCCAGGCGATTCAGGATACGAAGAAGACCGTCGATGTCGAAACCGCAGTCCGCAAGGCCGAGACCGAAGCCGACTCGATGATCAAGTCCACGACGACCACCACCAACACCTCGACGTCAACAACGACGACATCAAAGAAAACGAAGAAGACGACCGGCACCGAATAGGCGAGTCCGATGCAGCGAAGCAAGGCGTCAACGTTCGCGTATCTTGTCGTGGCGGCGATGCTGGCGTGGCCGGCACTCGCCTCCGCACAAGGCAATAGCGCGTACGGCCATAGTCACAAGGGCTCACGTGTCACAGCACCCTCGTCCCCGAATTCGAGCTCGCCGTCTTCGTCACCAGGATCAGTAGCGACCGAAGGACCGAGCTATGGCGTCGACGTGAGGAATTTCGGCACGTGGCTCGACGATGCATCGGTCATGGAGCGAGGAAGCGGATTCGTGACGATTGGATTCGCGTACTGGCGCGGAACGGCATTTCGAGAATTTGATCTACCGCTGGTCGATACCGGTATGGCCGTCCACAAGCGCGTCCAGGTCGGGGTGAGCTTTCCCTATTACTACGCCGGCGAACCTGGCGGCCCCGTCGTCAGGGGACTCGGCAACGTATACATGACGACGAAGGTACAGCTGCGCGATCCGGAGTCGCACCCCGTGGCTTTCGCTGTGACGCCGATGCTCGAAGTGCTCGACTCGGCCCCTCTCGACGGTGCAAGCCGCGTCAACTGGGCGCTACCCGCAAACGTCGAGTTTCGCCGGGAAGGATGGCGCGCATTTGGAAGCGGAGGTTACTTCTCTCGCGGCGCGCTGTTCGCCAGCGGCGCGGTCGAAGCAGCACTGTCGAATCGTGCGTGGGTAGTAGCCAGTCTCAGTCAGTCATACTCGATCAAAGCGGACGAACTGACGGCGGCGCTTGCGCTTCCGCGCGGCCAGACCGACGTCAACGGTGGGCTGACTGTCGCGCTCAGTCCGAAGATAGCCACATATGCAACAGTCGGCCACACAGTATCCAATCGCGAGATCAACGCCGGGACGCTGAATCTCGCCGGCGGCGTCTCGTTCAACTTTAGCAGATGACGCAGTCAGGAAAAGGGAACGGACCCCTCGGGGTACCTACTCGTATCTGAGTGCCTCGGTGGGATCGATGTGCGTGGCGCGCCGAACTGGCCAGTAGCACGCGACAAGCGCCGTCATCGTGAACAGCACCGTCACGCCCACGAAGGTGATGGGATCGGACGGCGGAAGACCGAACAGGAAGCCGGCAAGCACCCGGCTGATGCCGGCCGCAATGACCAGGCCGATGGTGCAGCCGATCGCGGTGAGCGACAAACCTTCGCGCAGAACCATGGCGACGACATCGACTGGTCGTGCCCCCAGTGCAACTCGAATCCCAATCTCGCGCGTTCGACGTGCGACCGAGTACGCCATCACGCCATAGACCCCGATTGCCGCCAGCAGGAGGCCGACCATGCCGAGGCCGCCCGTGACCGAGCCGGCAATCCGTTGAGGCGTCAGGCCCAGTCCGACAGAATCATCGAGAGTCTGCGCGCTCAACACCGGCAGGTTCGGATTCAGCGATCGCAGAAGCGCGCGCAGTTCGTCGGTGACGCGCTGGCCTCGGGTCGTGCGCACAGCGATTGTCAAATTCGGAACGTAGTGCTGCTGAAGCGGGACGTAGACGCTGCTCCCGCCGAAACCGTCGATGAGACTGCTGGACTGGATGTCGGCCGCCACACCCACGACGAGCAGCGTCCGGGTGAAAGTCGTTGGTTTCTGTGCGTTCGACGTCGCTCGAGATAAGTACTGTCCAATCGCGTTTTGTCCCGGCCAGAACTGACGCGCGGCTGCGGCACTCACGATCGCGACCGGCTGAGTTCCATCACGATCGGCGCCAGTGAAATCTCTTCCTGCCACGATCGGCGTTCGCAGCATCGTGAAATAACCAGGCTCGATGATGTTCCAATCGACGCTGACAAAGGTTGGCCCGCCCTGGGCTGAATCCCGTGGAACGGCCACCGCCTCACGTCTGACTTCGAATCCGCCCGGCAGAGTGCTTGCGATCGATGCCGACTGAGTCCCCGATAAACGACGGACCCGCTCGAGCAACTCACTGGCAACGCGTGGACCGGTCACGTCGGTGTAGCCCGCCTGCCCGAGATCGATTGACACGAGCTCGACGCCGCGCGAATCAAAACCTGGATCGATCGAACTGGCGCGGTAGAGCGCTCGCGCGAACAGGCCGGCGGCGATGATGAGGACGATGCTGAACGCTAACTGGATAACGACGAACGCATTGCGCAAGCTGAGGCGGCCGATCAGTGCTGCATGATTCTTGAGACCAGACAGCACATCGGTCTTCGACGCATGGACCGCCGGTGCGAGCCCGGACAAGACCGCCGCCACAAGGGAGAGTCCGACCGCAAAGGCGAAGACACGACGGTCGAGCGTGAGCGAGAGAGCAACGGGAAATGGAAGTGTCGGGAGCCTGGAAACCAGGACTGACGTGAGGGCACGAGCGAGCAGGAGACCAGCCGTTCCGCCAAGGATGAAGAGAAGCACTGATTCTGCGAGCAGCTGTCGGATCAGTCGTCCGCGTGCGGCGCCGATCGCGAGCCGCAGAGCCATTTCCTGCCGCCGGGCGGTGCCCCGGGCCAGAAGAACGCCCGCGACGTTCGCGCATGCAATGATCAACACGAGCGAAACGATAGTCGCGAGCAGCACAACGAAAGCGACGATTGGTCCCTGATTGCCGGGCACCGGCGACAAGGGGAGCAACCGCAATCCGGTCTCACGATTGTCCGGGTACTCGAGTTCCAGCGCCCGGCCGATGACCTCCATTTCCGCTGCCGCTTGCGACATCGAGACCGCCGGTTTGAGGCGGCCGCCAACAAACAACGGTTTCATCGCTCGATCGGTGAGTGCGGTTCGTCCAAACAAGCCGCCGTTCGCCGACATACCGATGGGCACCCACACATCGAGAGCACGAACGCCGGTGCCGTTGAACACCTCGGATGCGACGCCGACGACGGTGAAAGGATGCCCGTTGAGCATTAACGTCTGCCCGACCGCGCTGGGATCGCCATTGAACCGTCGCAGCCAGAAGCGGTGACTCAGCACGACGACGGGGCTTGCGGCCGATTGATCACTGTCGCTCGAGCTGAACAGCCGTCCGACCGCCGGTACCGCACCGAGCACATTGAAGTAGTTGACGGTGACCACGCTGCCAAAAACGCTCTCCCCATCGAGACCGGCGCCGCTCACGCTCATCGCCTGCGGAAAACGCGAATACGCATACAAATCGACGTTTGTGGCGCGCTGACGGATGTCGACGTAATTCGGATACGAGCTCGGACCAAAGCCAATACCGTTCCGCGTGCTGCCGATATCGACCAGACGGGACGGGTCGATGACGCCTGACGGCGGCTGCAGTAACAGTGCTTTCGCCACCGTGAAGACGGTCGTGTTGGCGCCAATGCCAATGGCCAGAGACACGGTCGCGACGATCGTCACAACCGGATTGCGACGAAGCAGCCGTGTCGCATGCATCCCATCCCGGCGCGCGTCGTCGAGCCACGAGAGCAAACGAGCGTTGAGAAACATTCCGCGTATCTAACCCGGCAACCGCAGGTTTATCGCAAAAACAGCTCACGGCTGGTCTAAAAGAGCACCTAGGCGCGAACTCTTAATTCTTTAATTGACTAGACACTCCATGCGCTGGTAGAGTTTCCCGCAACAAGTCTGAATTCTTTAAGAGTTGACGAGACGATATGGCTAGGAAACAATCACCCGCCTTGACGGACGCCGAGGCGCAGGTGATGGCAGCCCTGTGGCGATTGCGGCGAGCATCGGTTGGCGACGTGGTCAGTGCGATGCGCGAAACTCGCCACGTGACCTACAGCACCGTCCAGACGATCCTGCGAATCCTGGAAACGAAAGGCTACGTGACGCACGACAAAGTGGCCCGCGCGTTTGTGTACGAGCCAGTGGTCGATGAGCGCCAGGCACGCCGGCGGGCGTTGCGGCATCTCGTCAGCCGGCTCTTTGAGGGATCACCCAGTCTGCTCGTACTCAACATTCTCGAGGATGAAGACATCGACCCAGCAGAACGTGTACAGCTCAAGAAACTGATCGAGCGCGCCTAAAGTCTCGATCGAAGGCTTCCTTATGGACGTTTTGCTCAATTGGGTGTGGCAGGGGTCGGTCGTCGCCTTCGCATGCTTCGTCATGCTGCGCGTGCTCGAACGCGCACGCGCCAACGTGCGCTACGTGGTGTGCTGGGCCGCGTTGCTACTCATCGTCGTCTTACCAGCACTCCCCTCCCTCTCGTCGATGGCGCCGCCCGCCGACGCGTTCCCGGTCACGCAGAGTGATCCTATTGTGTCGCTGCCTCACGCGTGGTGGACTTCACCGCGCGTGATGCTGGCGCTGTGGATGACATGGACAGCTGTCGGCACGCTCAGGTTTGCATCAGCAATGGTCGCGCTCCGTCGTGCCCGCGCCCGCAGCCGTGCATTCCCGTCGCATGTTGCATCGCACCTGCCGCATTGGAGCCGTGCCCGCCACGGCGGCCGCCACGCCCCGCTCGTCCTGTCGGATTCGGTTTCGATGGCCGCAGTGCTTGGGGGCGGCACGCCGATGATCGCCGTCGCTCCGTCGCTGCTGACGACGCTCGATACCGGCCAACTGGATCGTGTCCTGATCCACGAGTGGGCGCACGTGCAGCGTCGTGATGATCTCGGCCATATTCTGCAAATCGTCATCCGCACTCTGGCGGGCTGGCATCCGGCGATCTGGTGGGTCGATCGCCGTCTGCAGATCGAGCGTGAAATCGCCTGTGACGAGATCACGGTTGGCATCACAGGTTCACCGAAATCGTACGCGCAGTGCCTGATGACGCTCGCGAGTCTCAAACACACCGCTCGAGCGATGACCGCCGCGCCGGCGGTCCTCATGGTCTCTGGCTTGCGCACGCGGCTGACAAAAATCCTGTCGCCGCTTCCCTGGATCGCGCCCGGCCGGTCGCGCACGATTGCTGTCGCAATCGTGTCGGCGCTGTGTATGCTATCGGCCGGTGTTGGTGGAGTGAAGCTGGTCGAAGCGACGAAATTTGTGCCCCGCGCGACAGCGCCTCCGCGTGAGTCGCTTGGTCCGAGGCTGAATACGATGGCACCGATCTCCGCGCCGACGCAGTCGACGCCAGTCAACAAGCCACGTGCCCGTCGTCAGCCACCAGTGTCTGCACCCTCGGCTCAGCGTCCGCCCGCGAAGGAATCAGTGACTCCTGCTGTGCCAGAACCGGATCCGGCGAGTACGACGGCCACTACGAGCTCCGTCGATACCGCGCCTGCGGCAGAACCTGCTGGCGGCCAGCCGATCGTATCGGAGAGTGCGACCGCGGTTCCGCCGCCCGCGGCGCAGCCACCTGAGGTCAAAGTGGAGCCACCTCGATCGCCGTGGGGTGCCGCCGCCGACAGTGGCGTCGCGGTTGGTCGCAACTCCAAGCAGGCCGGCGTCGCGACCGCCGGCTTCTTCACACGAATCGCACGCCGCGTCGCCGGCTCCTTTTAAAAGGGGAACATGCGCATTCACCTCGTCAATCCCAGCGACGTCTCGTTCGGTACTGCCGTCATTACTCCGCGGTGGCAGTACGTCCTTGCTGCAGCGACGCCGGCACGTCATGGGACACCACTTCTCGTCGATGAAACGCTGGAGCCGATGGACGAGCAGTCGGTCCAACCCGGCGACGTGGTCGGCATCGGCATCCACACCGGCAATGCGCTGCGCGGGTATCGCATTGGCCAGGCGGCGCGCGCACGCGGTGCTTTGGTCGTGTTCGGCGGCATTCACGCGACCCTCTACCCCGACGAGGTGCGCCTCCACGGCGGCGCCCACGCTGTCGTCACTGGCGACGGCGACCTCGTATGGGCGACGGTGCTCGACGACTGTGATCAGGGCAATCCGCAACCGCTCTACAACGGCGGTCGTGTCGAGGGGGACTCGTTCTATCCGGCGCGATGGGACCTGCTGCCGAAAGATCGCTACATGTGGGCATCGGTCCAGACCGTGCGTGGCTGCCCGAAGCACTGCTCGTTCTGTTCCGTGTGGCGTACCGATGGTCAGAAACCACGGCAACGAGACGTCAACCTCGTCGTCCGCGAGATCGTCCAGCTTCGTCGTCAGGGATTTCGGTTCATCGCCCTCGCCGACGACAACTTTTATCCGGTGACGCTTGCCGACCTTGCCGCGGCAGACCGTCGCGCCGACAAACGGACTCACGCGGCGTTGACGAAGATGCGCGAGGAACGTTTCGAACTGATGGCGCGTCTCGAGCAACTGCCCGACGACATGGTGTTCTATACACAGATCACGATGGAGGCGGCAGAGGATCCAATGTTCCTGGCGGCCATGCGGCGCGCCCACATCCGCGGCGCGCTGGTCGGGGTCGAGTCGGTCACACCCGAAGGGTTGAAGGCGATCTTCAAGAACTTCAACGAGGCGGGGGACGGGCTGGTCGAACGACTCCAGGCGTTCCGGCAGGCGGATGTCCACGTGCTCGGCTCGTTCATCTTCGGCCTGCCGACCGATACGCCCGAGACGTTCGCCGCGACTGCAGATCTCGCCGAGCGCGCCGGGGTCTCGTTCGCCCAGTTCGTCATGTTGCAGCCGCTGCCCGGGACGATCGACTTTGGCAAATGGGAGCGGGAAGCGGTTGACGTGCCGACAATCGACGGCGTGCCGCTCACCCGCTATTGGCTGATCCCGCCTGAGAAGCGTCCTCGCATCTACACGCCGCACCCGAAAATGAGCGCCGATGATCTGCGCACACGGACGCAGGCGGTGTGGGACCGCTTCTACGCATTGAATGTCGTGTGGCAGCGATCAGGTTTCTTGAAGAGCCTGAAGGGGCGCCTCGCATTTGTGCTCATTTCGAAGTTGTATCGCCAGATGTACGCCAACACAGGGATCGCCACCGACAGCGCTCGGGTCCAACGCTCGGCGTTGATGGCGCGATGGCTGGCCCGGTTCGCTCGTCGCCTCTTCGCGTCCGATCCGATGCCTGCTCTCCGCGAACCGCGCGGCGTAGCCAAGGTTACGGACAAAACCATTCCGGTGGTGATCACTTCGTAAACAGGTGAGCCGGAACCCCCGCGTCATCCCGAAAACGACAAACCAGAACGCCGCGGGGTTTACAGGGCTTACTTTGTATTGTAAAGTAATTTGCTAACGTGTCGCACAAATGGGTCCGGACCGGGCTGACGTGGATCGGCGCGGCGATTGGGGTGCTCGCGACGTTCATCGCGGGCCTGTTCATCTACGTGGCCGCCACGACGAGGCCGTTGCACCCGGATCTTCGCCTGGTGCCTTCCATAGAACGCTCGCCGCCGTCTCCGAAGTGGGCTAAAGCGGTCGAGCAAGGACGGCAGATCGTTCGGACAAGTCTCATCGAACAAAACCTGCCGGGTCTTTCCGTGGCCATCGGGATCGGCGGCGAGGTCCCGTGGGCGGAAGGTTTTGGCTACGCGGATCTCGAGAAGCGATCTCCGGTCGCGCCGTATACGCGATTCAGGATCGGCGACGTGTCTGACACGCTCACCTCCGCCGCCGTCGGGCTGCTGCTGGAGCAACAACGTCTGAACCTCGATGCCGACATTCAGGTCTACGTGCCTGAATTCCCGGAGAAGCAGTGGCCCGTGAACCTGCGCCAGCTGATGGCACACACGGCCGGCATCAGAAACGACGCCGGTGATGAGGAGTCGCTCGAACCCTGCGCGCGGACGACCGAAGGGCTGCAGCGGTTTGCGGCCAGTCCGCTGCGCTTCGAACCCGGCACTCAGTTCCGCTCGTCGAGCTATGGCTGGATCCTGGTCAGCGCCGCGGTGGAAGCCGCTGCCAAGGAACCATTCTTCAGTTTCATGCGCCGACAGATCTTCGAGCCGCTGGGCATGACTACCACGAGACCCGATTCAATAAAGGAAGCGATCCCGGATCGCACGACGTTCTACTTCCCGAGATTCGCCGGGGATACCCGTTATGGGCCTGAACTCGCACGCGAGGGAGACCATTCCTGTTTTGCCGGCGCCGGCGCATTCCTCTCGACCCCGTCAGACTTGGTCCGATTCGGGATGGCTGTGAACAGCGGCAGGCTGCTGCAACCCGCGACCGTCGAAATCCTTCAGACACCGCAGCGGCTGTCGTCGGGCGAGGGAACGGGTTACGGTCTTGGCTGGAAGCTCGAGACCGTGTCGCTCGGCGGCGTATCGATCCGCATGGCGGGCCACGGCACGAACGCCGACTTTATCGGCACGACGGCGTACCTCATGACGTTTCCCGAGCGCGGCATCGCGGTCGCCGTGATGTCGAACACATCGTTCGCCGACGCGAAATCGATTGCGCTCAAGATTGCGCAGGTCTTTGCCCAAGAGCCCGGCACGCCTTCCCCTTCGACACAACGATTGCCTCTCGTGCAGATCACCGGGTCGTGATCCATACTCGGCATCGATGTGTGACGCATGATGCCGAGGGTGAAGCGCGCGTTCATTTTCGTCCATCGATGGCTGGGCGTTTTCGCGTCCCTCCTCTTCGCGATCTGGTTCGCATCCGCCATCGGCATCATGTATTGGGACTTTCCGACGGTCACACCAGCGGATCGTCTGGCCCGCGCGTCGACACTCGACGCAGCAACCGTGCGGTTGTCGCCACAAGAGGCGCTTTTCAAAGTTGCCTCGGGCGGATCTGGTTCGACTGACAACCACATCGTTCTGAACACGTTCGACGGCCGGCCTGTCTATCGCATTCGAACAGGCCGCCGCGAGACGGTTGTCTACGCTGATACGGGCGAACCGCGAACCAGGGTCACGACCGAGGTCATCGATCGCGTTGCCACTAACTGGACGAACCAGCCACGTGAACTGGCGCGAGTCGAACCGGTTCGGGACGTCGATCAGTGGACAGTTCAGGGACAGTTCCGCAATTTTCAGCCCCTGTGGAAGTACTCGTGGCCGGACGGCCAACAGGTCTACGTGTCGGAAGCGACCGGTGAGATCGTGCAGTACACGACCTCACGGTCGCGTCTTCACGCCTATCTCGGACCGATTCCACACTGGTTGTACTTCACGGCGGTGCGCAAGCACGCGGCGCAATGGAGTGCGTTGGTCATCTGGGCATCGGGCATTGCGACCATCGCTGCCCTTGTCGGGCTTGTCGTCGGCGTCTGGATGTACTCGCCATCGAGGCGGCACCACCGTGACGGAGCCGCGACGAGCATTCCGTACCGCGGATACAAACGATGGCACATGACCCTCGGATTAATCTTCGGCCTCGGGGCCGCGACGTGGGCGTTCAGTGGAATGCTGTCGATGGAGCCGTTTCCGGCGCGCCGCTCCGACGCGGCAGCTTCATCAGCCGCCCGAATCTCGGGCGCGCTACACGGCGATTTTCCATTCACCGCGTTCGAAGCAAAACATCCGGCGGAAGCACTCCGGCAGCTTGCGACCGGATCGGTCAAAGAACTCGAGTTGACGGGATTTGCCGGCGAAGCGGTCTATCTCGCAAGGCTCGCGAACGGCGATACGCGAGTCGTGCCGGTTGCCGGCCAGCCTCTCGTTGAATTCGATCGCCAACGAATGATCGATGTCGTCCAGCGTGCGGCGAGCTCGAGCGGAGGCGCCGACATCCGCGTGGTCACCGAGTACGACACGTACTATCGCGATCGGCGCCGACAACGTCCGCTGCCAGTCATCCTCGCTCAACTGCATGACGACGAGCAGACTCGGTACTACATCGATCCCAAGACCGCGCGCACCGTCGGGACCTACACCTCCGGTGACTGGACGAACCGATGGCTCTACCACGGATTGCATTCGCTCGACTTCCCGTGGCTCTACAATCACCGCCCTCTTTGGGACATCGTCGTCATGACTTTCATGCTCGGTGGAACGGCGCTGTCGCTCACGTCGATTCTGCTCGCAGGGAGGGTGCTGCGCAGGAAACTGACAAAGAATCGCTCATCACTAGACATTTCTCATCCCCAGGATCTCTCGCGCCGGCGTGCGGTCGCCGGTGCAGCTGCGTCACACTGCGACCCTGTCTTCGAGAAGGACAGGAGAAAGGAGAAAGGAGAAAGGAAGAACCCAGGTATGTCGTGAGGAAAAGCTCCTCCCTTCTCCGTTCTTCTGTCCCTTCGTATCAGTGAAGGTGTTGATTGTGCCTAATCACTGATCCTGAATCGCTGATCAGTGAATCCCGAATCAATGAATCCCGAATCCGTGAGTCGTTATCGAGCCCGCAGCATTCAACGATCCGGCGATTCAGCGATGAGTGATTCGGGGATTCACGATGAGTGATTCGGGGATTCACGATGAGTGATCAGCGATGAGCGATTCTCAGTCACAGCGTAGCGCAACGACAGGATCGACAGTCGCCGCGCGGCGGGCAGGTAGATACGCGGCGGCGAGCGCTGAAATCGTCAAGGCCAGGCAGGCAGCGACCAGCGCGACCGGATCGGTCGGCGTGATCCCAAACAGAAATCCGCGCAGGGCATAACCGGCTGCGAGCGACACCGGCACACCAACGATGAGCGCAATCGCCGCCATGCGGAGCGCGTCGCCGAGGATCATGCGCAGGACCACACTCCGTCCGGCGCCGAACGCAAGTCGAATCCCGATCTCACGCGTACGGCGGCGGACCATGAACGCGAGCGTTCCGTAGACGCCGACACATGCCAGCAGCAAAGCCACGACAGCGACTCCCGACGACAGCCTGAGCAGCAGACGTTCACGCGACGTCTTGCCGGCGACTTGCGCAGCCAGCGTCGTGGTGCTCCGCAGCATCACGTTCGGATCGGTTCCGCGCAGCAGCTCTGCCGCGCGCCGGGTGACG
>Ga0310887_10000208_pt1 | contig 14057 bp, 12 predicted proteins | sample T60D4metaG_FD_202509 | JGI IMG/M metagenome (GOLD analysis project Ga0310887, IMG submission 202509) | Lab incubated soil microbial communities from West Virginia University Organic Research Farm, Morgantown, WV, United States - T60D4 | ecosystem: Environmental > Terrestrial > Soil >...
CATCAGTGTCCTTAACTTCTATTGTACGTTCATGACCTACATCACCATTAAACCATTGTACGGTAGTACCGGTGTTAATTACAGCATTTTCTGGTACAAAGTGTTGATCCAAAAATCTGGCTTCGTTATCTTCGCCAGCAGCATGATGACCTTCATCAGGAATAAGGATAACAAGATTTTTTATATTATTACCTAGCGTCATTGTTTTGGTGTTAAAAATGTTTTCTGCATTAATATTTGGCTGCAAATCAATACTACCAGTAGAATTTGTTTGCGCAAATACATTATTAGAGAAAACATACAAGATGGGTCCCGATAAAACCAACATGCCGGCAATAGCTAAAAGTAGACGTATATTCGATAAATTATTTTTATTATCCATTAGTAAGAAGGGAGCTTGAAGTTACATAAAAGCTACTCTCATTCTAGAGAATGAGAATTAGACCGTCATTTCACCTTGTTAGCGAATGAGGAAGGGTGAGATTTGATAGTAAGTTACATTGGAACCATATTATCACGAGGGAGGGACTTTCCCCACAGGATGAGCAAGGCTACCTGGTCATACAATTTGTTCAACAATGGACAAGACTACAAGACTGCCTGCCTTATTATGGAATTGCCTCTTTTATAGGCAAAGGAATCTCATTGGTATTTCCTTCAGATGTTATGTTAATCGGATTAAGGCCTTGACTTTTAAGTTTCTGTGAACCATTCTTAGAAAGCATAAAGTCTACAAAAGAGATTGCACCGTCCATATTCTTCACCGTCTCTGGTATGGTGATTGAGAACTCGACTGGTTCACCGTAAATTGTTTTTTGATCGGATTGCAGTGTATAATTTGCAAGTTTATACAAATCAGAATATGTGGGATCACCTAGATTAATTTCCTTAGGTAAAGTGATGTAGGGAAGATCTCTTGATATAGCCTCATGCTTGTATGCTATGACTGCATCCAATGAACCAGTTTCTAACACAGTCTTGAGTGTTTCTTCTGGAAATATCTGTTTGGGGTTTCTATCCTCTCCAAATGTTCTATTCTTGATAGATGAATCATTGTAATAGGAATTTGCTAATTCAGCGGTAATTATTCCATAGTATCCTTTTGGATCTAACTCAGGATCTGTTCTGCCAAATTTGAAACCATCTTGAGAAACAACTTCGTACCAAGGGATTTCACCCATTCTTGCTCTCTCTAAGTCACCAAAGTGTGGACTATTGGGCGAGTAAGCAATTACAATTTCAGCTGATCCAAACTTTAAAAGCCAATCTACTAAGGGGGGAGTAGTGTTCATTAGCCTTGTCATTGGTACCGTTCCAGCACTAACAAATACATCAGGTGTCCTGAATCCATCCTTAATCAAATTTGAAACTTGAACAGAGCCTTTTCCTTCTCCGATGTATGGATATCCAGATTCACTTTGAAACGCAGGTCCAATTACGTCTTCAAATATCTTTACAAGCGACCCAGCATACATCACAAGAACTTTATCTTGATTATTGCCAACTACAGTTCCTTTTGCACTTGAAAATTCACCTAGTAAATGTGCCGAATATAATCCAATGATAACAAAGAGTATTAAGGATAGACTATTCTGCTTCTTGTCCATAACTAAACAGCTAATTACGATATTTAATATAAGAATCCTGTTATCATCAGGAACTTAATCCATATAGATGAGAACTAACCGATAAGTAAGGTTTCTTTTAATGTCTAACAAATTAGTCATAGATTCGTAGAGTTACGATGTATATCATTATGACTAATCAACCCAAAAATGATCATAGAACTAACTCTCTCAACATAGATCATACAATGTTTTTATTATGTTGGCAAGATCTCAAATATTGTGAAGATCCTTAATGCAAGTCCTGAGATTCCTGGCATGACTAAGGAGGAGGCTGATCGATTCCTCGAAAGCAAATTAAACTTACAGTTTGCTACCATTGATGATAAGGGCGATCCCAACATTCAACCTGTATGGTTCTACTACAATAAAGATGAGAAAAAACTATTCATTATGACAGGTAAATCAACTAATAAGAGTCGGAATGTCCGAGAAAGACCCAATATTTATTTTTGTGTTGAAGATGGAAACAGTCCATATAAAGGTGTAAAAGGCAAAGGTGTAGCTACCATTTTCGAAGACCCCAAGATCATCATACCTACAGTAGAAATGATAATTTTGAAATATTTAGGATCATTAGATCATCCGGTAGCAAAAATTATTATGGATCGTTCAAAGAGCGAAGAAGGTGTAGTCATCGAAATAAATCCCAAGTTCTTCTCTACATGGGATTTTGGCAAAACAAAATCATAACCAATAATACCATTCTAATGCCCATCTCTGGTATAGTCTCTGGTATATCATGTTACATTGACAAAATTTATGGAAATGTTCTCCAATTCAAACTGATTAGAGTTTAGCCACCCTGTTTCAATACACGTCTTCTCACTTCTTTTTTTATCTGAAGTGACGATAATAATCTCTGACAAATTGGTCAAAAGATATGTTTTCGTCCTGTAATCTGTTCAATCACATCGCTAGTTTGTGACCCATATACACCTCTAATAATAAAGTTCAAACTATCCATGATAACATCAATCAGCCAATCGCTCACACCATTCTGCTTCATTCCGTTGCGGGCGTATCTCCAGTGATATCTATGTAAGATATTTTCCTTCCAATTTCTTTGGACAAGATTTCTGCAGCTTGACTATAAGAAAGCATATCTTGACTAGTAACATTAAATGATTTATAATCATAAGTATATTGGTCCTAGTCGAAAGTAAGTATCTTTACTGCCACAGTCGCAATGTCTCAAGCATTTACAAAACCAATTTTTACGTCATATCAGTGAAAGTAGAAAACATTTTGATTTCTTTTGGTTTGACCAAATAATTTACAAAATTCTGCATGAATGAAGTTGGACGTAAAAAGGTGTGTGGTTTTTTTGATTCTTCTATAATCTTTTTTTCTTGTCTGTGTAATTTTCCCATTGCATACCCAGGTTGAGCATCAGAATTCATTACTGATAATTTTACTATATACTTTATTCCATTATTCTTGGCTTCTTTTACTAATTTAGATACTATATCTACGGAATTAGGCAAAGGTGTTGTTACTAGAAAAATCTTTTGAACGTTAGCAAGAGCTTGAACTGTTTTTCATCCCAAATAGTCTAAATTTACAAATTCGATACTTTGATTAACAATTTGTTTGAGAGTATCAATTTTATTTGGAGAGTAAATTGCAGCTCTAACAATACCTTTCGTGACTTTGGAAAGTTGTCTTACAACTTCGCTTCCAACAGTTCCGATAGCACCAGTAACTAGAATAGTATCGACCATATTACGTATCCTTCTATCTAATTAAGATAGAATTGAATCAGTAGTTTAGTCTTCCAATGGAAAATATTTAGTAATACTGCATTCCTTACAATTCAATGAAACTTTAATCGAATGACGTCTTTATATCGGTTGTAATGGAACCCTGTTATCACAATAAACATGATCTCAATGGATGAGAGTTTGTAGAATTATTTCTGAGCCATTATGGATAGTTTAACGACATACTCTGATGGTGGTCCGCATCCAGGTGGACTTGTCGTTCCAGGATAGGTTTTTTCTATATTGTGTTGTTCGTTAAAGGCAGTTGAATTTCTTAAAAATTCCGACGATAAAGGTATCTCATCTATGAATACCAAACCATTACATCCTCCTGGAATTAATCCTGGTGATAGGGACCTAATGACGTTTGTCGCCTGAACCAAATCAGAAATATTGTATGATGGTTCCATTAGTTGATTAAGCGTATCTCTAAGATTGATTATTGTAAATGATATTGTACTGTCTGCCTTATTTAGTCCCAATATTTCTACTTTAAGGGAATCATTTTCATTATTCATTATAAAAGGTCCAATTCTTAGATTTGTTGTTATGTTTGAACCATCTCCTCTAGCTCCTAAGTATTTAGTTGCGGTTAAAGGATTGTCATTATTCTTTTGACCACTTATGCCAACGTATAAAATATCGGAAGTAGGAGCACGTGCTTCATTGACCAATAAATTTTCCATTGACACATAAATTGTTAAAGGACCATGAAGACTGGGGTCATATTTGGTCAGTATATTTGCTGGATAAACGTTGTTTGATCCTGATGTTGACAGGTTCTTAGTTAAAGTCATATTATTATTATTCGAATCGTCAATCAAAAGATCAAAATCAACATTACCACCATTAGATTTATTTGATAATGGAGAGTCTATCCATTTTCCGATTATTTTACTATTGTTATTTGCTAACGTTCCACTAAAAATGTCTGCAATGGTACTTGGCTTAACATTTGGAGCTGCAGTACCTAATATCCAAACCGTATTATTTGCTTGTTTAACATCATAAATTGTCTGCTTGTCTGACAAGTAAATACCACTGATGTCTATGCTATTATTAGTTGACGATTGTGCATCCGCATATATTACAAAAATCATACAAGAAATTGACACGAAAATAAGCATGGTGCAATAGGTACTACTCTTTCGCATATTTTATGACCTTTATATATTCCCTCTTGTAGGATTTAAAGTTAAATCGAAGGGAAAGGACTTTCGTTTCATTTATACATCAAAATCTCCACCAGTTTATATTCTCCAGATTTTAGATATTTATTATGGATTAATTTGCATTATTGTAAAATAGAGATTGTTTAACACTAATTTTAGATCATGATGATATGAACTGGATACCAAGTATTAATTTAAAGGAAATAATGACTTTTTAATAATAATCAAACTTCATAATTGAATCAAAGGATTTAGTTAGAAATACGTTATAGTGGTTAAACATTATTAATATGATCCCTAAGATTAATTTGTTTATATATTTCCAGGATCACACAGTACATCAATCACCATGACAAAAAATAAGGGAAATACACACAATTATCATTTAATTACAGCAATATCTTTAGGTTTAGGAATAGTCAGCATACTCTTGTTATCTTCAAATCATTTAAACTATGCATACAGTGAAACAACTTATTTCATAAAGAGTAAACTTAATGGCTTGGTTCTTGATATTCCAGGATCAGATCCACGTCCCGGTGCTTTTATACAAACTTGGACACAAAATAATGGCTTGGGTCAGCAGTGGACAATTACCGGTGATGGTTTCATAAAGAGTAAACTTAATGGCTTGGTTCTTGAAATTCGTGCATCAGATCCACGTCCAGGTGCTTATATACAAACCTGGCCACAAAATAATGGCTTGGGTCAGCAGTGGACAATTACCGGTGATGGTTTCATAAAGAGTAAACTTAATGGCTTGGTTCTTGAAATTCGAGCATCAAACCCTCTTCCCGGTGCTTTTATACAAACTTGGACACAAAATAATGGCTTGGGTCAACAGTGGACTTTAGAAAAACTTCCCGAAAGTACATCTAATAACTCATTCAACGTGACCAATTGAATCGCGCCGGGTCACGGAATTGCAACACTGTAATTATCTCTTTCATGGTCAAGGGAGGAAGAGGAGGTGGTTTTTAGCATAATGTCCACAATAGAAATGCTAATTGTAATCCAGCCTATCATTATTAAGAGGTAGACTACAACAGTAACAAAATTGATAAGTCCTAATACTACGTAATGATGTTTGTTACTCCTTATTCGGACTCATTATTATGAATGGGTTTTGAATGATCTCTTATTACTTCTTTCAGGATACCTTTTACTTCTTTAACATTCTGTTTATATAGTATCATTTTTCCACCTACTTTGGTACAATAGATATTAACATGCCATACATCGTTATCGATATTTGGAAAATCAGAACGAAAGTGCGCACCTCTGCTTTCTTTTCGCATAAAAGCACTCCTTATTATCGACTCGCATACGACCAAAGATGATCTGACTTCCAAAGTCATAATGAAATTCTTGATGAGGTTTTCATTATTTAATTCATTTTTTTGAAATATCCGAATCTGAGAATAAAACCTATCCTTTAAAGCTAGAATTTTTTCTAACCCTTTTTGAAGACTTGATGCACTTCTTACTATTCCTGCAACTTGATCCATTATATCTTGTATTTCTTTGCGAAAACTTAATGGGTTATCCAATACAACAAAAAGATCTTTTTCAAACTTTTGTATGTCATTATATGCTTCCGACTCTGAAGGATTATCTTCTTGTGGGGTCGGTAACTGCTTTGCAAAAATCGAGGCTTCCCTCCCAGCTATTTTTCCAAAAACCAAGGTATCTAGTAGACTGTTACCACCTAACCTGTTGGCACCATGAATCTGACTTATTACCTCGCCTGCTGCGAATAAACCCTCAACTTTTGTTTTGCAATTTATGTCTACTGATAATCCGCCCATAGAATAATGTGCAGTAGGACCAACTTCCATTTTCTCTCTAGAAATATCGACTCCGGCTATGTCCTTGAATTGTTTATACATCGTGGGCAATCTGTCCAAAATTTTTTTTAAGGGAAGATGAGTGACGTCTAACCAAACTCCTTTATGGACAGTACCTCTTCCTTCTGCTATCTCGTTGTAAATAGCTCGTGCAACTACATCTCGAGGACCCAGTTCCATCCTTTCTGGATAATATTTTTTCATAAACCGTTCATTTTTTGAATTCAGTAAAATACCTCCTTCTCCTCGGATAGCTTCAGTAGCAAGTGTACCTAATGAATTTTCAGGCCATACCATACCCGTAGGGTGAAATTGAACCATTTCCATATCTACCAAGTCTACTCCTGCTTCATATGCCAGATCAATTCCTTCACCATAGTGTTCATAATTTCTAGAACTACTTATCGAATAAACTCTTGTATATCCACCTGAAGCAAGTATTAAAGATTTGCAATTAAACTTTACAAGTTGTTTGTCTTTGATGTCCATGCCAATTGCTCCTTTTATTTTGGATGATGAAGAATTTGGATGTCCATCCACGTTTTCTATGTTGTCTTTAAATAGCAACTTTGTAATATAGACATTATCCATGAGATCGATTTTTCTTTCCTTGACTTGTTGCATTAGTACACGGATTATCTCATCGCCAGTCCAATCTTCATAAAAAACAGTTCTTCTGTATGTATGAGCTCCAAAGAAACGTTGTGTTAGTCTACCATCTTCCTCCCTATGAAATCTAGCACCCCAGTTAACTAATTCAGAGACAGCTTCAGGAGCACTCTTGCAAAGAATTTCAACTCTCTCATAATCCGCAATATGTTCGCCTTCTATTAAGGTATCAGAGGCATGTATCATCCAGTTATCTTTGGGGTCCATAATACCAAGTGCAGCATTGATTCCTCCTCTTGCAAGTACCGTATGAGGATCACCTTGTTTACTCTTGCTAATTAGAAGAACAACTGATCCATTGTCGTGAGCCTCAATCGCAGCTCTTAAACCGGCAGAACCACCACCAATAACTATGACATCATAAAAATAATTAGTCTTACTACCATTATTTTCAATCATAATTGTGTTTTATGATAAAGATATTTAACAAATATTATGAATTTAATGCAAACTATATTCAATGAGTAGTAGCAAAAGTTTTTAATATAACATAATGGTTGAAACTAAAAGTTTAGATAACAAATTAAGAATTAACAAATCCCTTAATCTATGACGATAAAGTTAGATAAAATAAAACTAAGGATATTTATCGACATCCATGGACAATGATCAAGATTTGTCTAGTTTGAATACTTTCAAACTCTAAACCTAATTATGCCTGCAATTACCCTTGGTAGAGAATTTAAGTTATTACTATACCAATTATCATTTTTAGAAATAATATTATGCCTATATGTTCTTGTTTTGAGATATATGCTTTATCTCATTCTCGAGATAATATTTATATTAAATTCAAGATTTCAAACAATGATTATTTTCATGCAGAATAGTATATAATTTACAACTCTGATTAATATTTGTAATATTAGAACCCCAATTATCGCAGGAAACTTTATCCCTATGACTGAGAATTGTTACTTATAAGTAGTCATTGAATGATTGGTTAGTGCAAAAAGAAACAAAATATTTGAGAAGATTGATTATATATAAAAAAGATTTAGAATACTATTAAGAAAAGTATTAAAGAAAAATAAAAAAATAGTAAAAATACTGTTAGCCAACTATAAGATATTGACTAATTGTCAAAGCAAAATTGTGGGACTAAAAAATAATACTTTGTTTCTTACCTCCCAAATAATCTGTCACAATTATTCTTGCCCATTATCTCGACACATTGATTATAGATGCCCTCATCACCAAAATCATTAAATGGATTGAAAGGTTGTAATGGAGAAGAATCTCCAGGATTCTGTGGTAAAGTATAAGGAGGGAGTAGAGGCGTGGTATTTTTTACCAAATCCTGATGTGATTCCTTCTTTAATACTACCGGAACATTTAGTGTACTGTTATCTCGATAAATAGTGAGTTGTGCACTATCTCCTATCTGTTTTGTAGAAAGTGCTTTTTTAATATCATCTACCGATCCTACAGTGGTATTATCAATTCCAATTATTATGTCTCCTCCAAGCTCTACTTGGTTGCCATCAATATTTGAGGCGATATATCCTCCCCTAACCCCCGCGCTCTCTGCTGAACTATTCCTAAGGACGTCAATTACTAAGAATCCTTTACCTCCATTAGTAATATTAGAAGGTACGTTCATCTGTAAGGCTACTTCAGGTGTAACGTTAATACCATTAATACCAAGGGCTGGTCTATCCTCTTGTGTTTCTTGTACAAGTTCGCTGCCTAAAACTGTAGATGCAGGTCTATCTGCCAAGGTTAAAACTTTTTCTTCTATTTGCCCGTTTCTTACAATTGAAAGAGTGACATTTTCTCCAACCTTCTTTTCTTTATCTAGATAAGAAAGTAGATCATCTATTTTTCTAATAGGTTTGTCATCAATTCCTACTATTACATCTCCTCCAAGCTCTACATCTCTTCCGTCTATTTTTGTTAATATCGATCCTCCATGTATGCTGGCCTTATCCGCAGGACTACCAGCGGTAACCTGTATAACGAGAAACCCGGTAGTATTCTTAAGGTCCATTATTTCCGCAATGTCTGCATCAATGTCTGTTCCCGATATCCCTAAATAGGGGTGTTGATATTCCCCTGTAGTAATAAGGGATGGTACTACCTTCTGTATTAGGTAAGAAGGAATTGCAAAACCTACTCCAGAGTACACACCTGTAGCAGAGAATATAGCTGTATTGATTCCTATTACTTCACCATTCATATTTAGTAGCGGTCCACCGGAATTTCCAGGGTTTATTGCAGCATCTGTTTGTATAATATTTGGAATTGAAAAAGCAGGTGAATCTTCAACTAGGGGTATTTGATCCATTTCAGGAGATAAAGCAGGAAGTAGTCTTCCCAAGCCACTTACAATTCCTTCAGTAATAGATGCTGACAATCCAAATGGATTACCAACAGCGGCTACCCTTTGTCCTACACTAACATCAGAAAAGTTTCCTACCTGTAATGGTACTAGCTTCTCACTCACTTGGGTATTATTTTCTACTGGGATCTTTAAAACAGCTATCTCGGAGTAAGGGTCCGTACCTACAACTTTTGCTTTATATGTGGAACCATCAGTCAACGTTATGTCAAACTCTTTACTAATATTGTCTCCCGCCACGACGTGGTAATTGGTAACTATGTGTCCTTCCTTATCATATACAAAACCCGAACCAAGCCTAGACTTGCCCGGTATATCTGATTTTTGTGTCACTTGAACTACAGACTGATCCACCTTATCGTACAGTTTAATTAAATCCTCTTCTGCAGGTTGACCCGAACTATTACTTGACGATAGAGTATTATTATTTATATCTACATTTGTAAAACTGTCATCAGTATTAGGCATATCTGGCGATACTTGTTGAGCAAAAGCGCTAACAAAGATCTGACCGCTCGTAACCATCGTATCAATTGTATTCGGTACTAGATAGAAACCTAAAGACAATGCTACAACTATGGTAGAAAAAGATAGAACTTTCCTTCTATCATTTGTTATTTTATCAAATAGCATTTAGATGTATTATTGTTAATTATCATATTTAAAAAGTACATATTCACGTGATGTGTCTCATTTATTGAATTCAAAGCTCGAAGATACTATATAAAAACGAGACTAGGGATTACTAGTTTAATCGATAAATTATCGTTTGACTTACATCTAGGCAAAAATGTAGAATCGGAAATGCTTTACATGATCTTAATCAACAATTTCGTTGTTCCTAGGCAATCAAAATTTGCTAATCTTTTGAATTATGGAGTGTATTGCCCGCAATGATTATTTAATATATCATAGCATTTAATGCATCGAAATGTTGGGAGACAAAAACCTTACAGTAAATATTGCTGCTAAGGATCTGAGTATAGCCAAAAAATTTTATGAAGAAATACTGGGTCTGAAACAGGTTGGGGCCGAAGGATTGAGCTCGATATTGCTCAGGAGCGGTACTACTGACCTCCTCATTTATCAGTCACAATATGCTGGAACCAATCAGGCTACAGCAGTAACTTGGTATGTAGGTGAGAATATAGAAGATATTGTACAAACACTGAAATCAAAGAATGTCACCTTCGAACACTATAGCCGCCAGAACGTAACAATAGAAGGGGATATTCATATTGATGGTAAGATGAAGCTTGCCTGGTTTAGAGATCCCGATGGCAATATTCTAAGTATTGTTAATGAAAGATGACACACAAACATGAGCGGGATCATAGGTGTGTGTTAAAAACTCTAATTTATCAGTAAACTGTAATAATATAAATCCAATTGCTACTAGGAACTTAATTACCACCGATGGAAGCTGTTGCTAATACACAAAACGATCCAAGTCTAAAAAATAATATTATTTAAAAAATTAATGTATTTGTTTGATATGAAAGTTTGGGTCTCCTCAAGGGGTGTTAACATGAACTGTATTTGGTAACGTTATGCCTGTAACGCTGTTTGCAACTAATTGAAGTGTTATTGCAGTATAATTGCCTCTAGCTACATCCCCGCCCGTTGCCAACATAGGAATATCTGGTTTTTTCTCCATATTCTCTATTCTGTTGAGCTTTTTCTAAAATACCTTACATTAATTCCATTAGCTTTATTTTTTTGAAAAAGTGATTTGTTCAGTCGTATCTACCATGTTGCTATATAGTGATGCGTTACTATTAATAGATAATGTATTCAATCTTGAATCATGTTTACGCAAACCGTTATAGAAAATTATTTTCTTTTCTCTATCTCAAATTAATCATTGATAATAAATCTATTCAAAAGATTAAATTTGAATACATGGATACCTATTCTATGAATAAGCTGGAATTTGGAGTACTAATATTCAACAAAAAAAGGTTTGGAGAATATCTTAAATGTCCATAGGTGGAGATAATTATTTTCAGAGAGCTCTTGTTTTTCAGGGTGGAGGAGCATTAGGCGCTTATGAAGCGGGTACTTATCAACAAATCTATAGGAAAGCGAGAAAGGAAAGCTTGGATGGAAGATTGTTTGATATAGTAGCAGGCACTTCGATAGGTGCGATAAACTCAACTGTTTTGATTGGGCACTATCTAGAAAATAATAGTTGGGATGGCTCAGATGAGAAACTTTTAGAATTTTGGGAAGGACTTATGTGTTCATCAATAGCAGACAGCTTATTTCACAGGAATTCATTAGTTCGAATCTACTGGGATAATATGAAAATACTCAATCAGGATTTGGCTGATGCAGAAAATGCTAGAAGGTTTTGGTCCATTTTTGAATTTGCTTTTAGTCCGCGTGGAGTTCCAAATATGTTTAAATCTATTCCTCATTTAGGTTCAAAATTTCTAAATCCGTTTACCGATTTCTTACCATGGTGGAAATATGATTTTACCCCATTAAAAGATTACTTATCAAAGTTTGTAGATTTTCCTATAAAGACTCGATTAGAAGATGGACAACCAAGACTATTACTTACTAGCGTTGATATTCAAGATTTTAGTTCTACTGTAGTGTTCGATAGCTATGAGAAATTACATGATGCACCTGAAAAAAATGATCATAGATTGGATGATAAAGGTATAGATAATAGTACTGTTGGTTATGACTCCAAATTAGACAATAATGAAAATAGTAACAAGAATATCAAAAAAGGTAGGTGGTATTCTGAATACGGAAACTCTGAGAATAGACACTTGATTTTCTATGACGGTATAGGAGTAGATCAGGTACTAGCCAGTGCTCTGGGTAAATACGCCATGAATCATTCTCATATTGAAGATTCTCATACTGGAACTACACGACAACTTTGGGATGGGGGTTATCTTAGTAACACTCCATTAAGAGAACTTTTATCAGCACATCGAAATTATTGGATGGAATATACAAAAATTAATCAAAATAAGATAGAAGCCAAGGAGAGCTGCACCGCCTTGATAGCCCGCATTCCAGAACTCGAAGTATTTATAGTCAACTTGCATCCTCTTACACCTAGAGATATTCCCACAGACAAGGATCTAGTAGATGATAGGGAGAACGATATTTTCTTCCACGATAGAACTGCATATGATGAGCAGGTAGCATATGCTTTTACAGACTTTGTCAACATGACACGAGATCTTATAAACCTTGCAAGGTCCAAAGGTCTCTCTACCGAAATTGATGCGATCTTAAACAAAAAAGCAAAAACGATTGCACGAATAGGTGAATACAAATTCACAACTAACAGAGATCTCTTTTTGGGAAAACCTAGAATATCCAAGGTATGGAGAATTGATAGGCTTGAAACTCCTGAGGCAACATTTGGCAAAGTTACAGACTTTACTCCAAATAGTGTTAGAAAATTGATACAAGCAGGTCAATTTGATGCCCGGATTTCAATTGACAGGATGGAACTAATATTTGGAATAGAAGATTTAATTTCAGAAGGTATTATGTCCATGGAAGAAGGCGATGAGATCATTAATGAAGCTAGAGAAGTTATTACAACTGAACAATTACTCTATAGAATGAAAAAAGATGAGGTAGTTCATGCTTACAATAAATACAAAGAAAAGATTTTAGCCAAGGATTTACCAGTCGAATGTAAGGAGATATTGTTAAATCCTGGAAGAGACATTGTTAACTTAGTTTCTGAAACACATGGCCAACTATAAAGTAATTATATTTTTTTATAGATAGGGAAGATCCATGAATGTACTTTCATTCATTAAAGTTGAAATGCAACTCTATTTGAAGATAACATAATAATTCAAACTATTTACTATCGAATCGATATCAATACCGTAACTCATACTAGAATCAACAACAAGAAATAATCTTTTTGTATGAGACAAGTATGAAATTTTCTTTGAATGATGAACTTTAATTGTGGTATCTGTCAAAAAGAAAATTCCTTTAATTGTGAATCTATCTCCAATTGGAAAGACTATGCCCATGATCGTTATTCACTGACAGAGCGAGATGAATTTCAACTATACTTTTGATCCCTTCTATAGTTATTAGGGCCCTTCATGTCCTAATACCAATGGTTAATCCTAATTTGCAAGAATATTTTGAGTCAATGAAATTTGACACGTACAATACAGCATCTTCAAATTAAAAATTTTGGGGGAATATAGATGAGTGATAATAACAAGGCTATGAGAAAATTAAAACTACATGTAGGAATGTCCATTGATGGCTGTATTGCAGGACCCAATAATGAAATGGACTGGATAGACTTTACTTGGGATGAAAAATTCCGAGAATATGAAGACAGGTTACACGAACCAGTTGATACCATTCTCTTGGGAAGGAAAATGACTGATGACTTTATAACAACTTGGTCTAATTTTGTGAAAAAACCCGATGACCCCTGGTATCCATTTGCTAAAAAAATGATAGAAACACCAAAGATTGTTTTTACTAAATCACTAACCAAATCTGAGTGGCCAAATACTGAAATAGCAACTGGCGATCTAAAGGAAGAAATTACAAACTTAAAGAGCCAAGAAGGTGGCGATATCATAGTTTATGGTGGTGCTTCATTTGATTCCTCATTGATTAGAGAA
>Ga0310887_10000219_pt1 | contig 13889 bp, 18 predicted proteins | sample T60D4metaG_FD_202509 | JGI IMG/M metagenome (GOLD analysis project Ga0310887, IMG submission 202509) | Lab incubated soil microbial communities from West Virginia University Organic Research Farm, Morgantown, WV, United States - T60D4 | ecosystem: Environmental > Terrestrial > Soil >...
CACAGCCTGCACCTGGTAAGAAGCGTCGACCAGAGCGAGGCCACGCTGCGCGCCGAGCTGGCGAAGGTCAGCGACGATCCGGCCTGGATCAACGAGATGATCGCCGCCCGCTCGCGCGGCGCATGAAGCTTTGCCGGTACGGCCCCGACAAGCTCGGGGTGATTCGCGGCGAAGGCGTGCACGACGTCTCCGCGATCGCGGAGAAGCTGCCCAGGCACGGCTGGCCCTACCCCAGCGGCGACCAGCTCGTCGCCCGCCTTGACGGCCTGCGCGCGGAGATCGAGAAACTCGCCGACCGCGCCAGGCCGCGTCCGCTGAGCGAGGTCGAGCTGCTCGCCCCGGTCGCCAACCCCGGCAAGGTGGTGGTGGCGGGGACCAACTACGAGGACCACATCGCGGAGGCAGCGCGCGACCAGACCATCGCCCACGGCCGCCAGGTGAACCGCACGCTCGAGGAGAAAGGCGTTTTCCTGAAGGCGACCTCGTCGATCGTCGGGCCTTCGCAGGGCGTGGCGCAGCGCTTCGTCGAGCGCCGCAACGACCAGGAGGTCGAGCTCTGCGCGGTGATCGGAAAGGCCGGCAGCCGCATCCCGGCGGCACGCGCGCTCGAGCACGTCGCGGGCTACATGGTCGGCCTCGACATGACGGTGCGCGGCACCGAGCACCCGTCGCTGCGCAAATCGATCGACAGCTACACCGTGTTCGGCCCGTGCCTCGCCACCGCCGACGAGGTCGGCGATCCGCAGAACCTCGCGCTCAAGTGCTGGGTGAACGGCGAGCAGCGCCAGGGAGCAAATACGCGCACCATGATTTCAGGGGTGGCGCGCCTGATCGAGTACGCGAGCCAGTTCTACACCCTGCATCCCGGCGACGTGCTGATGACCGGCACGCCCGCCGGCGTCGCGCCGGTGAAGCCCGGCGACGTGATCGAGGCCGAGATCGAGCGCATCGGCCGCATGCGCGTGGCGGTGCGCGCGGGCTAGCGCCGCGCTGCCTTCAGTACCACTGCCGCAGCTCGATCGGGTTGCCGTCGGGGTCGCGGATCTCGGCGCGCGCATAATCCGGCCGCTTCATCGGACCCCAGGCGGGCTCTACGCCCTTGGCCTTGAGCGCGCTGAGTGCGCCGTCCATGTCCTCGACTTCGAGCGCGAGGCACTGCCATCCCTGGCGCAGCTCGGCGGCCCGTTCCGGAATCCTCGATTTGGCCTCGGGAAAGCACATCACTTCGAGGGTGGTACCGCCGAGCTCGAGGTAGACCAGATCGAGCGGCCCCTGCGGCGTCTGCGGAACGCGCAGCCGCTCGCGCTCGCGAAAACCCAGCACGCCGGTATAGAAGGCGACCACGCGCTCGGGTGCAGCGGTCAGCAGCTCGATATGGTCGATACGCTTGAACATTGTCCTAGTAGTGCGGCGGGCCGGCGACGAAGACCTGCCACATCCAGACCACGAAGCCCCAGCCGCTGACGATCAGCACGGCGAGGATCGGGGCCATGAACACGGTGAAGAACAGCCAGGTGCGCCGCTCCTCGGTCTTGCGCTGCTTCTCTTCCGGGGTGGTCGGCGTCGGCGCGTCGTTGAGGGTGATCTTCATTGGTTCGCCATGTCCGGGAGGCGGTGGGCGATGCCCTTGTGGCAGTCGATGCAGGTCTTCTCGCCCCTGGCGAGGATCGTCGAGTGCGCCTCGGCGGCGCGTTTGCTCTGGCGCGTGAAGTCCATGGCCTGGAACTCGTGGCAGTCGCGGCACTCGCGCGAGTTGTTGGCCTTCATGCGTTCCCATTCGCGGCCGGCCAGCTCCTTGCGCTTGGCGAGGAATTTCTCGCGCGTGTCGATGGTGCCGAACAGCCAGCCCCACACTTCCTTCGACGCCTGCATCTTGCGCGCCATCTTGTAGGTCCAGTCGTGCGGCACGTGGCAGCTGGAGCAGACCGCGCGCACGCCGGAGCGGTTGGTGAAGTGGATGGTGGGCTGGATCTCCTGGTAGACGTTGTCGCGCATCTCGTGGCACGTAGTGCAGAACTGCTCGGTGTTGGTGATCTCCATCGCGGTGTTGAAGCCGCCCCAGAAGACGACGCCGGCGACGAAGCCGCTGAGCACCAGGAAGCCGAGGCTGTAGTACGCGCTCGGCCGCGTGACCGTGCGCCAGTAGCGGATCGCCAGGCCCCGCATTACTGCTTGTTTTTCCTGATCATGGTCTCGACGTCGCGGAAGCGGTTTCGCACCGCGGGCTGGACCCCGTTCATCTGCACCACGTGGCACTGATCGCAGAAGTAGCGCCGCGGCGAGACGTCGGCGAGGAAGTTGCCGTCGCGGTCCTGGTAGTGCGTGATGCTGATCGGCGTGGCCTGGGTCTCGCCGACCCGCGTGCGCGCGTGGCAGGTCATGCACTTGTTGGCGAAGCGGTCGACCTGGTAGTTGTCGGTCTTGTGGGGAATGGTCGGCGGCTGCATGGCGTAGGAGCGCACGCGCTTCTTGTCGTCGTTCTCGGCGTTGACCATCGGCGCCGCCTTGCCGACTTCATTCACCGGCGCCGCGCCCCGCAGAGGGTCATGCTGGGAAAAAGCATGGCACGGGACGAGGGCAACGATCAACAGCAAGACCCGTTTCATACCTTCACCACTTTGCAGGCGCACTTCTTGAAGTCGGTCTGCAGCGAGATCGGGTCGGTCGCGTCGAGCGTCACCTTGTTGATGAGCTGGCTCGAGTCGAACCACGGCACGAAGATCACGCCGCGCGGCACCTTGTTGCGGCCGCGCGTCTCGACCCGGCTGCGCATGCTGCCGCGGCGCGAAACCACTTCGATCTCGTCGCCGCGCCGCACGCCGAGCCCCTTGGCGTCCTCGGGGTGCAGGTAGGTGACGGCGTTGGGGAACGCGAGGTGCAGCTCGGGCACGCGGCGCGTCATCGAGCCCGAGTGCCAGTGCTCGAGCACCCGGCCGGTCACCAGCCACAGCGGGTATTCCTTGTCGGGCTCCTCCGCCGCCGGCTCGTAGGGCAGCGCGTAGATGTAGGCCTTGTTGTCCGGATTGCCGTAGAACTGGTAGCCGGTGCCGGGCTTCACATAGGGATCCGAGCCCTCGCGGTAGCGCCACTTGGTTTCCTGGCCGTTCACCACCGGCCAGCGCAGGCCGCGCACCTTGTGATAGGTGTCGAACGGCGCGAGGTCGTGGCCGTGGCCGCGGCCGAACTTCGCGTACTCCTCGAACAGGCCTTTCTGCACGTAGAAGCCGAAGGCCTTGGCTTCGTGGTTCTCATACTCGGGGTTGAGCTGGCCGTTCGGAAACCGGTTCACTTCTCCATTTTCAAAGAGAACCTGATAAAGCGTCTTGCCACGGTAAGCGGGCTGCTTCGCCAGCAGCTCCGCCGGCCATACCTCTTCCATCTTGAAGCGCTTGGAGAACTCCATGATCTGCCACAGGTCGGAGCGCGCCTCGCCCGGCGCGTTCACGAGCTGCTGCCAGAAGTGCGTGCGGCGCTCGGCGTTGCCGAACGCGCCCTCCTTCTCCACCCACATGGCGCTCGGCAGGATCAGGTCGGCGCCGGCGGTGGTCACCGTCGGGTAGACGTCCGACACCACGATGAAGTTGTCCGGGTTGCGGAAGCCCGGCCAGGTCTCCTGCGCGGCGTTGGCGCCGGCCTGCACGTTGTTGGTGGTCTGCGTCCAGTAGCAGTTGAGCACGCCGTCCTTCAGCATCCGGCTCTGCAGCACCGCGTGGAAGCCCGGCTTCTCCGGGATGGTGCCCGCGGGCAGCTTCCAGATCTCCTCGGCCATCGCGCGGTGCTTGGGATTCATCACCACCATGTCCGCGGGCAGGCGGTGCGAGAACACGCCGACCTCGCGCGCGGTTCCGCACGCCGACGGCTGGCCGGTGAGCGAGAACGGGCTGTTGCCCGGCGTCGAGATCTTGCCGGTGAGCAGGTGCAGGTTGTAGATCATGTGGTTCGCCCACACGCCGCGCGTGTGCTGGTTGAACCCCATGGTCCAGAACGACATCACCTTGGTCTTCGGGTCGGCGTAGAGCTTCGCCAGGCGCTCGAGACGCTCGGGCGCGACGCCGGAGAGCTTCGACACCGATTTCACGTCGTACTTCGAGACGAATTTCGCGAACTCGTCGAACGAGATCGGCTTGAAGCCGCCCGGATCGGCGGCGTTCTTGGCCTTCTTCTGCAGCGCGTGCTCGGGGCGCAGGCCGTAGCCGATGTCGTCGTTGCCGAGGCGGAAGGCGACGTGCTTGCCGACGAAATCCTGGTTCACCGCCTTGTTGCGGATGATGTAGTTGGCGATGTAGTTGAGGATCGCGAGATCGGTCTGCGGGCGGAAGGTGAGCGCGAGGTCGGCCAGGTCGTAGCTGCGGTGCTCGAAAGTGGAAAGCACAGCGACCTGCACGTGCGGGTAGGCGAGGCGCCGGTCGGCGACGCGCCCCCACAGGATCGGGTGCATCTCGGCCATGTTCGAGCCCCACAGCACGAACGCGTCGGCGGCCTCGATGTCGTCGTAGCAGCCCATCGGCTCGTCGGCGCCGAAGGTGCGCATGAAGCCGACCGCGGCGCTCGCCATGCAGTGGCGCGCGTTGGGGTCGATGTTGTTCGAGCGGAAGCCGGCCTTCATCAGCTTGACCGCGGCGTAGCCTTCCCAGATGGTCGACTGCCCGGACATGAACATGCCGACCGAGGACGGGCCCTTCTTCTTCAGCGCCGCCTTCCACTTCTCGGCCATGATGTCGAACGCCTGGGTCCAGCTCACCGGCGCGAACTCGCCGGTCTTGTCGTAGCGGCCGTTCTTCATGCGCAGCAGCGGCCGCTCCAGGCGGTCCTCGCCGTACATGATCTTCGAGAGGAAGTAGCCCTTGACGCAGTTGACGCCGCGGTTCACCTCGGCTTGCGGGTCGCCGTGCGTGGCCACCACCTGCCCGTCCTTCACCGCGACGTTCACTCCGCAGCCCACGCCGCAGAAACGGCAAGGCGCCTTCGACCATTTCAGCTTGGTGGCCGCCGCGTCGGTGACGATGTTCTGGCCGATGGCCGGAAGGGCAACGGCGCCCCCGGCGGCGCCGGCGGAACGCACGATGAATTGACGGCGGGAGATCTTCTCGCTCATACCCTTCCCTGGATTAGCAGCGTTGGCAGGCTAGCAATGAGCCTGCCGTGGAACTCGATCCGGATCAACCCCCAAACCGCTCGCTACGGTGCGAGCTTCGGGCCGGCGGAGCGATTCTCCTTCGTCGAGAACCTTGCCGGCGGCGCTGGTGCGGCGGTCTCGGCGAAATAGCCGGCGAGCGCGAGCTGCTCGTCCAGGGTGATGAGTTTCGTCAGGGCCGTCACGGCCCTGGCCTGCTTGACGCGGTCGTATTCGAACGCCCTCAGGACTCTCGGCAGGACCAGCTCGAGATAGATGCTGAACGCGCCCATGAACCACTCCGGGGTGAGCCCGATCCTTTTGTGCACCGCGCCGACTCGAAGGCGATGCGCCAGGTAGGCCGCGTCGTACTCGCCCCCGGTAAGGCTGACGAAGTACTGCCGCTGCAATGCCTTCACCCGGGAAAGGGTGGCGGCTTCCGGGAAAAAGCGCTTCAACTCCGGAAACTGCAGCCAGCGGCCGTAGAGCGCTTCCATCACCTCGTCGGCATATTGCCGCGCCACGGGACGCAGCTCGCGCAGGATCGCCTCGTCCTCAGCACCGAAACCGACAAATGCCTTGCGGTGCTGCCACGCCTCTTCGGACACCGCGTCGGACAAGGAATCCAGAGTGTCCTGATTCAGCATGACTCATTGTAGGCGCGGCTCGAGCGCAGCGCCGCTTCGCGTGCCGGACCGCGCGTCGGTCATGCCCGACAAACCGCCCAAGCGCCGCTTGCGAATGGCTAGGTCAGGCCGGCCTTTGCCCGCTTGGCCGCCAGGCGCTCGCGGCTCTTCGCGGTCTCCACGACGAAGCGCACGTGCTTGCCTCGCCCGCACTGCTCGATCGGGTCGCGCACGGTGAATTCGAAGGTGATTTTGCGTCGATCCACCTCCGTCACACGAGCGGAGATTTCCACGGTCAAACCCAGCGGCGTGGCGGCCAGGTGGTCGATCGAGACATGGGCACCGACCGAGTCTTCGCCCGGGTCCAGGTGCTGGAGCAGGAAGTCGCGGCACGCGTACTCGACGTCGCTCACCATGCGCGGCGTGGCGTAGACCATGCCTTCCTTTCCCATGAAGCCGATGCAGCGGCTCTCGTCGATGGTGACGGTCTTGGAAAACGACAGGCCGGACTGGAGGGTGTTCTTCATGGCCGGATTCTACGGGCGGGAACACGGCTTGCTGGTGCTGGTTTCATGCGCAAATACCTGTTCCCGGTCGCCGTGGTACTGGCCTGGAGCCTTGCGCTGGCGGCGCTTTCGGCGTTCGACGCCACGAACGCGGACCACGACGTCACGGTCTCGGCGAGCGCCGCGGGCCTGAACAAGCCGTAAGGGCTACGGCGCCTTGTAGCCGGCGCGCTCGACCGCCTTTTTCATCGCAGGCACATTGGCCCTGGCCGGATCGTAGGTCACGGTGGCGCGCGCCTCGGCGAGCGACACGTCCACCTTCTGCACCCCGGGCACGCCCGACAGCATGCGCGTCACGCTCTTCACGCAGCCCTCGCAGTCCATGCCCTCGACCTTCAGCTCGACGGTTTCCATGCATTCATTCTAAGGGTCAAAGCCGCACGCGCCGAAGGCGCAGCGCGTTGCTCACCACCGACACCGAGCTCATCGCCATCGCCGCGCCGGCGAAGATCGGCGACAGCAGCACGCCGAACAACGGGTACAGCACGCCGGCCGCGATCGGCACGCCGAGCGCGTTGTAGAGGAAGGCGAAGAACAGGTTCTGCTTCACGTTGCGCATGGTGGCGCGCGACAGGCGCATCGCCTTGGCGATGCCGCGCAGGTCGCCCTTCACCAGCGTGACCCCGGCGCTTTCGATCGCGACGTCGGTGCCGGTGCCCATCGCGATGCCGACGTTCGCCTGCGCGAGCGCCGGCGCGTCGTTGATGCCGTCGCCCGCCATGGCCACGAAATGCCCCTTGGCCTGCAGCGCCTTGACGCGCTCGGCCTTGTGCTCGGGCAGCACGCCGCCGATCACCTCGTCGATGCCGAGCTGCTGGCCGACCGCTTGCGCGGTCTGCTGCGCGTCGCCCGAAAGCATCACCAGCCGCACGCCCAGCGCCTTCAGCGCAGCGACGGCCTCGGGCGTGGTCTGCTTGATCGGGTCGGCGACCGCGATGACCGCGGCCACGCGAGCGTCGATCGCGGCGAAGATGACCGTCTTCCCCTGCGCGCGCAGCGCCTCGGCGCGCGCGTTCAGGCCCTGCGGGATCCCCGCGGCCTGCATGAAGGCGGTGCTGCCGACGGCCACCTGCCGGCCGTTGACGCTGCCGACGGCGCCCTGCCCGGTGGCGGTGAAGAAATCGGCCACCGGCTGCAGGCGGATGCCGCGCGCTTCCGCCGCGCCGACCAGCGCCTGTGCCAGCGGATGCTCGCTCGCCCGCTCGACGCTCGCCACCAGCTGCAAGGCGGTGCTTTCATCGATGCCGTCCACGGCGAGATCGACCAGCTGCGGCCGGCCGAGGGTGAGCGTGCCGGTCTTGTCCACCACCAGCGTGTCGATTTCGCGCAGCTTCTCCACCGCTTCCGCGTTGCGGAACAGGATCCCGTTCAGCGCGCCCTGCCCCATGGCGACGGTGATCGAGATCGGCGTGGCGAGCCCGACGGCGCACGGGCAGGCGATGATCAGCACCGCCACCGCGTTCACCAGCGCGTACACCAGCCGCGGCTCGGGCCCCCACACGCCCCACACCACGGCGGTGAGCAGCGCGATCGCGATCACGGTCGCGACGAAATAGGTGGCGACCAGGTCGGCGAGGCGCTGCACCGGCGCGCGCGTGCGCTGCGCCTGCGCCACCATGTGCACGATGCGCGCGAGCAGCGTGTCCGCGCCGACGCGCTCGGCACGGATCACGAGCGAGCCGTTGCCGTTGAGGGTCGCGCCCGTGACGCGCGCACCCGCCGTCTTCGGCGCCGGCACCGGCTCGCCGGTGATCATCGACTCGTCGACGTTCGAGGCGCCCTCGAGCACCGCGCCGTCGACCGGGATCTTCTCGCCCGGGCGCACGCGCAGCCTGTCGTTGATGTTGACTTCACTTAGAGAAACCTCTCGCTCCTGGCCGTCGGGCTCGATGCGCAGCGCGGTGTTGGGGGCGAGCGAAAGGAGCTGGCGGATCGCCTGGCTGGTCTGGCCCATGGCGCGCAGCTGCATCACCTCGCCCACCATCACCAGCGTGACGATCACCGCGGCGGCTTCGAAGTACGCGCCGACCTCGCCGCTCTCGTGCATCATGAATTCGTGGGGAAAGATCCCCGGCGCGAGCACCGCGAGCACGCTGTAGCCGTAAGCGAGCGCGACCCCCAGGCCGATCAGCGTATACATATTGGGGCTGCGGTTTTTCAGCGACAGCCAGAACTTGCGGAAGAACGGCCAGCCGCCCCACAGCACCACCGGGGTAGCGAGCGCGAGCTCCAGGAGCTGGTAGCTCTTCGCCCAGCCGAACATCGGCGCCATCGCGAGCAGCACCAGCGGCACGCTGAGCGCCGCGCTCACCCACAGCCGGCGCGTCAGATCGCGCAGCTCGCTGTCGTCCTCCTCGGCACCTGCCATCGGCACCAGCGCCATGCCGCATTTCGGGCATGAGCCCGGGCCGATCTGCACGATCTCCGGGTGCATCGGGCAGGTGTATTGCGCCCCGGCGTCGAGCGGCGCGGCGGCGGCTTTCTTCCCGAGGAACTTCGCGGGATCCGCCTTGAACGCCTGCACGCAGTGCTGCGAGCAGAAGTGGTAGGTCTTGCCCTGGTAGTCGGCGTGGCCGGCGGCGGTCGCAGGGTTGACGGTCATGCCGCAGACCGGGTCGATGCTGCTCATAAGGAGATGCTACTTCGCGCTGCGGCGCGCCGCCATGCGCGCGCCGAGCTCGGCGCGCTCCTGTGTGCCCAGCGTTTCGCGCGCGAACGGCAGCACCAGCTGCGCCTCGCGGTCCATGTGGCGGCGGTAGAGCCAGGCGAAGCGGCCGGCCTCGCCGGCGTCGAACCGGGCGTGGCGCTGCGCGGCAATCGCGCTCAGCGCCTCGCGCAGGCGCTGCCACTGCGCGGCGAGCGTGGCGTGCTCGCGCTCGATCTCGTCGATCGCCGCCGCGACCTCGATGCGGCCGACCGCCGCGGCGCGCGCGCGCAGCAAAGGGAACAGATCCTCGTCCTCGTCGCGGTGATGCTGCGCGCCGACGGTTTCGAAAAAGCCGAGCACCGACTGAGCCGCCGCCGCCTCTGCCCCGGTCGCCGACGCGCGGTGCGCCAGCCGCTCGAGCGCCTGCAGCTGCTCCTCGATGCGGCCATGGCAGGCCTGGAGCCGCTCGAGCGGCTCGGCATTGGTTTGCATGCTCGCTCGCCTAGCTCAGGACTGGTACAGGTCTTCCCAGTGCACCACGCCGTCGCGGGCGCTCTCCAGCATGCGCTCGATCAGCAGCACGTGCTCCTGCTCGTCGGCCGCCATCTCGCGCGCCAGGGCGCGCAGCGCGGGATCGGCCGCGGTGACCAGGACGTGCTCGAAGAACGCCTGCGCGCGCTGTTCCGCGCCGAGCGCCATGAGCAGCGCGCCGCGCGCGGTCATCAGGCGCAGCACCAGCTCGCGCGCCGCGCTTTCGGGCGCCGCGTCGCCGAGCCATTTGTAGTCGCCGCCGGAAAGCGGCGGCAGGTCGATGCCCGCGCTGCGCCGCTCGAGCACTTCGAGGTGCTCCTTCTCCAGCGCGGCCAGTCCGCCGAACAGCGACGCAAGGTCCTCGTTCGACTCGTCGCGCATGCGCTCGGCGAGCTCGGCGTAGCGCTGGGCAGCCTCGCGCTCGATGGCGATGGCGTGGGCGTACAGCTCGGGCGCCGAGGTGATGTATTTCATGTCAGGTCGGCGGCGATGCGTTCCATCGTGCCCGGAACGGAAAGGTCGTAGTGGCGGTCGGCGCGCGCGCCGTGGCGCGCGAGCCATTGCAGCGCGCAGCCGGCGCCGCAGGAATCGAGAGCGATGATGGGGAAGCGCGCCTTCGGCGTCAGGCCCGGCGCGCCGGTCCAGGCCGCCTCGACGGATCCGTCGCGGTCCAGCCGCTCGGCGAGCGCGCGCGCGGCGTGCCCGTACATCCCACAGCCCTGGCACGCGTACATCACGGGAAGCGCCCGTACCCGCGTCAACGCACCACCAGCGTCGGCAGGTTGGTGTGGCTGAGGACGTCGATGGTCTGGCTGCCGTGCACCAGGCGCGAAATCCCCGTGCGCCCGTGCGAGGCCATGACGATGGCGTCGCAGGCGTACAGCTTGGCGGCCTCGACGATCGCCTCCCACGCCCGGTTGCGCTGCGCGTACTGGGTGCGGAACTCGACCTTCGCCGCGCGCGCTTTCTCCGCCGCGGGCGCGAGGGTTTCGTGCGCCTTGATCTCCGAGCGGCGCGCGTGCTCCGCCAGGGAGATGACCTGATGCGCCATCACCTTGCCCTCGCCCGGCACTTCGTACTCGGGCACCGCGGTGAACAGCGTGACTTTCGCGCCGGCCTCGCGCGCGAGCTCGATACCGGCCGTGACCGCCTTCTCGGCGAGCGGCGAGCCGTCGGTGGGAATCAGGATGTGTTTGTACACGGGGCTTCCTTTCAGGGTTCGCGCACCAGGATGGGCTTGGACATGGATTCACTGTAGGAGCCCGGTGCGGCCGGGTGTTGACGCAGGTCAAACCTGCTCGCCGGCCGCCGAGAGCGGCCAGCGCCGCTACGCGCCCTGCCAGCGCTCGCCGAGCCCGACCGGGTCGGGCGCCAGGCTGACGATGCGCGCGAACAGCTTCTCGAAATCGCGCTCCTGCATGCCCGCGATCGGGTCGCGGTTGGCGGCGAAGGCGGCGTCGATCGCCTGCCAGTCCTCCACCGTGAGATGGCGCTCGGCGAGCGGCAGCAGCTGCTGCTCCTCCTTGCGCATGTGCTTCCAGTGGAACTCGGCGTAGGCCTCGACCGCGTCACGGAACTCGCGCGCGCCCACCGGCCAGCCTTCCTCCATGAACAGAAGCGCGCGCTCGAGCTCGCGGATCAGGCGCTCGCCTGCGACGTGCTCGGCCTTCAGGTCCTCCACCAGCGCGCGCGCCTCGGGGGCGCGTGCGGCGACGCGCGCGAAGAGATGCTCGTCCTCCTTCGGGTGGTGCAGCTTCTCGGGATATTCGTCGATGTAGCGCAGCATGCTGCGCAGCACCTGGAAGCGCGGCCGTGCGGTGGCATCGTGCGCCATGCGCGCGAGCTCCTTGAGCGCGTGCAGCACGGCCGAGATCGAGCGGTGCTCGCTTTTCAGAACCGCAATCGCTTCTTTCATGACCAGACCTCCTAGAGACAAAGCAGGGTTTGCTCGACGCCGTGGGCGAGGCCCCACGCGCCGAGGCCGACGAGCAGCATTCCGCCGGCGCGGCGCAGCCGCTGCAGGCCGCTCCATTGGCGCAGGCGGGCCGCGGCTGCGCCTGCGGCGAGCAGCCAGGGCAGCGTGCCGGCGCCGAACGCCGCCATCGCGATCGCGCCCTGCGCGGCGCCGCCGGCGAACGCCGCCGCGAGCAGCGCGCCGTAGACCAGCCCGCACGGCAGCCAGCCCCACGCCATGCCGGCAGCGAAGGCCTGCGGCAGCGTGCGCGCGGGCAGCAGCCGCGCCGCGAGCGGCTGCACGCGCCGCCAGACTGGCAGCCCGAACCGCTCGAGCCTGGATAACGGCAACGCGCCCACCAGGTGCACGCCGGCGAGCGCGACGAACGCGCTGGACATCAGGTAGAGCACGGTCTGCGCCGGCAGCACGGCGGCGGCATAGGCGCCGGCGCTGCCGAGCGCGCCCGCCGCGGCGCCTGCCGCGGCATAGCTCGCGATGCGGCCGCAGTTGAAAGCGAGCTGCCGCCGCCAGAGCTGCTCTTTCTGCAGCAGCGAGAAGCCGGCGCTGATGCCGCCGCACATGCCGGCGCAATGCAGCCCCGAGACCAGCCCGCCGGCCAGCAGCGCGAGCGGCAGCGCGAAGTCGTTCATATCACGCGCGAGTACGAGGCACGCTCGCGCGCCTCGCGCAGGTGGCGGTCGAACACCATGCAGATCGCGCGCACCAGCAGCCGGCCCCTCGGTGTCACCGTGATCCACTCCGGCCCGAGCTCGACCAGGCCGTCGTCCGCGAGGCGCCGCAGGTCGCGCAGCTCGGGCGCGAAGTAGTGGCGGAACTCGATCAGGTGCGCGAGCTCGATCGCCTCGAGCGAAACGCGGAAATTGCACATCAGCGCCTGGATCACCGCGCGGCGCACCAGGTCGTCGGCGCCGAGCGCGAGCCCGCGCAGCACCGGCAGGCGGCCGGCGTCGAGCGCGGCGTAATAGCCCGCGAGCTCCTTGACGTTCTGGTAGTACGCGGCGCCCACCTGGCCGATCGCCGACATGCCGAGGCCGAGCAGGTCGCCGGCGTGCGTCGAGTAGCCCTGGAAGCTGCGCGCCAGCCCGCCGCGCGACTGCACCTGCGCGAGCTCGTCCTCGGGCCGCGCGAAATGGTCCATGCCGATGTACAGGTAGCCGGCGCGCGTCAGGCGGCCGATGGCGAGCGTCATCAGCTCGAGCTTGACCTCGGCCGATGGCAGCTCGGCGTCGACGATGCGCCGCTGCGGCTTGAACAGCTTGGGCAGGTGCGCATAGTTGTAGAGCGCGACGCGGTCGGGCGCGAGGCGCAGCACCTCGTCGAGCGTGCGGCTGAAGCTGTCGAGCGTCTGCTTCGGCAGGCCGTAGATCAGGTCGAGGTTGACCGAGCGGAAACCGCTGGCGCGCGCCTCGTCGATCACGCGCGCGGTGGTCTCCACGCTTTGCACCCGGTGCACCGCCTTCTGCACCGCGGCGTCGAAGTCCTGCACGCCGAGCGACACGCGGTCGAAGCCGAGGTCGCCGAGCAGGTTCATCATGCCCGGCTCGGCGCTGCGCGGGTCGATCTCGATCGAGTACTGCGAGCGCGGCGCGCGCCCGAGGCGCGCTTCGATCGCATGCACCAGCGCCGCCATTTCGTCGCCCGCCAGGAAGTTGGGCGTGCCGCCGCCCCAGTGCAGCTCATGCAGCGCGCGCTCGCCACCCAGCAGCGGCGCGAGCAGCGCCAATTCCTTGTCCAAGTACTTGATATACTTGGCTGATTGGCTCTTGTCGCGGGTCACGACCTTGTTGCAGGCGCAGTAGTAGCAGATCGTGTTGCAGAACGGCAGGTGCACATATAAGGAGAGCGGCTGGCTGAAGCCGCCGACATTGCGCCGGGCCAGGCTGTCGCGCAGCTGCGGCTCGCTGAAGGCCTCGACGAAGCGATCGGCGGTCGGATACGAGGTGTAGCGCGGCCCGCCGACGTCGTACTTGCGGATGAGCAGCGGGTCGATCACCAGTTCTGAAGCGGGGTAATGCATTGGCAGCACTATGGGCGGGCAAGAGGGACGGACTTTGACCATGGTCAAAGGAAGCCTGATTCGGCACCCGGCCGTGGTCGGTTCGGGCGCCGCCGCGCTCGCCGCGCTGCTCGGCCTGAACGCGCTGGCTTTCACGCGCGGCCTGGAAGCGCCGTGGCTGCTGGGCGGAGTGATCCTCGCCGACATGCTGGTGATCGGCGTCGGCGTGATCGTCGCCGCGCGCCAGGTGCTGGTCGCCGAGCACCGCACCGAGGCGAGCCAGGCGCAGCTCGACTCGATCGTCGACTCGGCGATGGACGCGATCATCACCGTCGACGAGGCGCAGAACATCGTGCTGTTCAACCGCGCCGCCGAGCAGGTGTTCGGCGCGCCGCGCGCGGCCATGCTCGGCACGCCGCTCGACCGCCTGCTGCC
>Ga0310887_10000223_pt1 | contig 13843 bp, 5 predicted proteins | sample T60D4metaG_FD_202509 | JGI IMG/M metagenome (GOLD analysis project Ga0310887, IMG submission 202509) | Lab incubated soil microbial communities from West Virginia University Organic Research Farm, Morgantown, WV, United States - T60D4 | ecosystem: Environmental > Terrestrial > Soil >...
ATCCTAATAGGGCTGCTGTCAATACTACTGGTCCAAAAGTGTATAACAGAGTTGTTCCGTAAACGTATATAACATTCAGCGGCTGAAGATATAAAAACGCTTGGGCAGTACTGCCCCGTGCTTGAGCTGCTGCCGAGAATATCGCCTCATTAGAAAATTCGAGGGCATCACCAAAACTGTAAGCATTCCAGATAAGCCAAAGAGTCATGCCTGAGAAAGAAATAACTGAAAAGATAAAAATCCCGAAAGTAACTTTTATACTTTTTAAATTATATTTCGAATTGTAACTTTTTATTACCAGATGTGAAATAACGGCGATTACAAGAGAGATAGAAAGGATCCAGGCCTCATATCTACATAACGTGGCCAAAGAAACAAATATCCCGGACTTAACTAAATTTGAATTAAGGTAAATTAAAATATTGTCGGTTCTTGTTCTGAGATTGATATTTTTAGCAGGGTCAAATAGCCATTTTTGTAGATAGTACACTGATACTACAAAAAATAACATGAACGGTGCCTCTGTCATTGGGACTAGCGATAAATAAAGAAAATTTGGGTTAAATCCATAAAGAAACGCGCCCATTATTGGGATGTATGAATTCCCGACATGCATCCTAATTATTTTGAATAGGAACATACATGTAATAGCGTGGCAAGGTAGACTTAACAATAAACCTGCAAATCCACTCTTGAATAGAGGATCTATCAATGTAAATGGCAATAGCAAAAGGTGAGGCAAAGGAAGCCAGACGGTACCAAGATGTTCAAAAAAGCCCGGTTGGCTTGAATCCACATAACTTCTTGATAAAAATGCATGAGGTGGAGAATCACTGTAGAAATATAATGAATGAGTGTCAAGACTATACAGGTAAACTGCAGTTGCGATACCAACCATCATTACCGTTAGAATAATGAAAATATTCCAAAATTTGTCTGAATATGGTCTTATTAATGCGTTTGCCTGAGCCAGTTTTGATCCCACTACTTACGTACATGATTGACACCGGGTATATAAGCAATGTAGTGTAATGCCAATTGGTTGCCCTCGCCCAGTACTTTCTGCAAACCTTTTTTCTTTGGTATTAAATTATTTTAGTAAAGCAGCCCGGAACATCCGTAATTATAATATCAAGCGCAACCGTGGCACATAGATTGACACCTTAAGCATCACATATGTGGATGATTATATCTAGTTGTTCGTCTCTACAACATAGAATGGTCATTGTAAGGGAACCTTAGTCTTCCAAATGAGATCATGAAATGCAAAAATAAGTATATACTCTAACATAAAAATTGGAAAAATCAGTTTGTATTTTGATATTTCTAATTTAGAGATAAAATAAAAAGTTTAAATTGTGATTTCTAATATGGCAACTAAAAACATCAGAACAAAAGTATTTGAGTAAACATTGAGGTATTCTTTTTTCCCTAGATAATCATCACAATAACCAACTTCTGGTTTTCTCCTTATGTAAGCCGACTACCAAGAGCAAAGTTAATTTTATCCATAGATGGGATGCTAATTACTATGATTACATCTTCATGCGCATTACTGTCTTCGATGACATTTATCATTGGCCTCATTATTCTGTTGATCATATCTATAAACATTGGAACATTTCAGGGTTACTATTATTTTGCCTATGCGGCATCGTCCGTGGAAAGTAATGAAACAGATGTCAAAGAAAAACCACATATAAATGACAAAGAGCTAAAGGCAGAATTGATTGTCGAAGGGCTCAAACGTCCGACTAGTATGGCATTCTTAGGTCCAGACGATATTCTTGTTTTGCAGAAAAACAATGGTATGGTAAAAAGGATCGTTAATGGAAATATATTGGGAACCCCATTGTTAGATGTTGAAGTTGCCAACGAAAAGGAAAGAGGGATGCTTGGAATTGCTATATCAACGACTGGTAGTCAAGAAGGGAAGGATGACCGGCTAGATATAAAAGATTCGCATGGTGAAACTGGCAAAACTTACGTTTTCTTGTACTTTACTGAATCCTCAGGAAAAGATGGGATTGATGATTGTCCTTTAGTAAACTATTGCAAAGAGGGAACTGAACCGAAAGGAAACAGGTTGTACAGGTACGAGCTTTATCAAGATAAATTAGTCAACCCTAAACTGATGTTAGATTTGCCAGCTACCCCCGGATCTGACCACATAGGAGGCGCAGTTATCATCGGTCCTGACAGAAATGTTTATCTCACATCTGGTGACGGTCATAGCTGTAGTTACCATAGTTGTGACAATGGCACTGAACATACCGTCTTAAATTCTCAAAGTGCCAATGTTGAAAATGGACAATACCCAAACGGAAGAGGAGGCATCCTCAGAATTACTCAAGACGGCCTGGCGGTAAAAAAAGAAGGTAAAGATGTTATACTAGATGGAGATGGTATTCTAAACCAATACTACGCGTACGGAATACGTAACAGCTTTGGAATTGATTTTGATCCTTTAAGCAGGAAACTATGGGATGCAGAAAATGGTCCTGCGTTTGGGGATGAGATAAACCTAGTGGAACCAGGATTTAACAGTGGATGGTCGAAAATCCAAGGAATATGGCCAATTTCAAATTACACTCTCCTGCTCCCTCAAGGCCTTATCCCTCCGTACAGGGGATACTTCGAAGGTGACAAGAACGAATTCATTCCTCCAACAGATGCCAATCCGGAAAGTCTAGTGAACTTTAATGGCAGGGGAAAATACAGCAATCCTGAATTTATATGGAACATGACAGTAGGCATTACTGCACTCAAATTTCTTGATTCTGATAAATTGGGCAAAAAATATGAAAACGATATGTTCGTGGGAGATTATAACAATGGAAATTTGTATCATTTCGATCTAAGCGGAGATAGAACTGAATTGGTATTTGATGATGCCCTTAAAGATGGAATCGCACATTCTTCAGAAAGGGAGGAACTTAATAACATTCTTTTTGGAGAGGGCTTCGACTCGATCACTGACATAGAAGTTGGACCTGACGGTTACTTGTATGTTGTTTCGTACGGCGAGGGAAAAATTTTCAAGATAGTTCCCGTGCGTAACAAGTGACAATAACAATCAAGTCACCAAGCAAAATTGAATCAGGATTAAAAAATATGCTATTATTTAGTAATATTTCCCACAATAATTACCTTTAAAAGTACTTGGTGGCACGGAATCAGGTTACCAGTAGCATGGCATGATCTTGACTACCGGAAGATTGGTTGGAAGGAACAGACACGAGCAAATTTTGATTATTATGAAGTGTTGGGGATCAATCTTTACACAATTTCTGTCTGGTTGACAAAACCGATCGGTCATTAGTTTTGCAGGAATGATTATTACTCTTTTTAAATTATGGTTACTACTGTAAATACCATAAACATTATCCTTTTGGTACATGTAGAATTTCGACTTCGCCACCATTTTTATACCATGTTTTGCCTCCAATGACATATATGGTATTGTCAACAGCAACAGCCTTTAAGCCAAGACGAGCGGTTGGTAAAGGAGATTCCTTAGTCCAGATATTTTTTATAGTATCGTATTTTTCATTATTTTCAAATGTCCCGTTAATCTTTTCTCCCCCAAATACATATATGTCGTTTCCAATAGAAGCAGACGCCAGTCCACTTCTTTTACTAGGCATCGGTTTTAGTTTGGTCCATGTATCTGTAGCGGGATCGTACATTTCATTAACATCAAAATTTGAACGTGCTTTAGCATTAACAAATGGCTCCGGGATCCCATCACCAAATATTCGTCCTCCAATGACATAAAGTTTGCCGTTTACTACCGAAGATGTTAGATGATGTCTTGCAGTGGGCATTGGGGCTTTTTCTGTCCATGTGTCATTCACTGGATCGTATACGAAGTTTGTGGCGACAACATTATGAACATCATCAACTCCTCCAACTGCATACAACTTACCGTCAATGAAGTTTGCTGTTAAGGCAGTTCGGGCCCCTGGCATTGGTTTGCCCTCAGTCCAGTTGTTTGTTGAAGGATCATAAATTAATAACTTATTAGAATAGCCATACTTATGCGCACCCCCTACAACATACAATTTACCCTCGTACGAGGCCATACCTAAATGATCGAGAGGTTCGGGTAGCGAAATTCCTTTGGTCCATTGGTTGGATTTTATATCATACACTTCTACAATTTTGTCTTTCTTCACCTTCGAGCCCTGACCTCCAGGAACATAAATCTTATCATCTAGGATTGCTGCCGCCATAGCAGACCTGGGAGTAGGCATTTTGCTGCCACTTGTCCAGAAGGGCTCAGATGGCTCTGAAGATGGTGCTGATGCGTGTGTTAAATAAGGCGTGATAGTGAAACCGCACAAGAACATAAGGGGAATTAGTGCCATAAAAATAGTGGATAAAGAAAAATTCTTCCTAGGAAGCAGTTTCACTAAAGTTAAAAAATATTAAAGCCTAATAAGTATATTTCAAATCCAAATCCAAGAGAAATCCAAACTAATATTTAAAACCAAAGGACTAATCACTGATTTTTACCTAAGTCTCCTAGCGCATACTGAAATAACAAACTATCAAAAAACCTCAGAAATCTTTCATTTTCAAATAATTTATTGACGGTGTATAGACCAAGTGTTATTACTTTGCCTTTTTTGTATTCTAGCTCGTATGTTGCAATAACAAATTTCCCAGGGTCGGGTTTGTTTATAGTCGCATTATAATCAAGTAAAATTTTTGCTTTAGGATTTGTAATTGCCTGTTCTTCAACATGTGTAATTCCAAAAGGATCATTGCGAAATATGAACTCATCACTAAAGCAACACTTGTAATTGCTGCCAACCCACTCAGAAGTCTCTCTTTCCCATCTTTCTCTGTCACCCTTCCCTGCGGTTTTTCCATTAAATGCGAAGTCATGACCATTAACAAGTCTAATTGTATCTGTGTTCTGATCGTATTCTACTTCGGCGTAGAACATATTTCCAGCCAGCAGCATTAGTATTCCACCATTGGCCACGAATCGTTTCAAATTATCATATTCTTGTTGACTTACGTATTCTAGATGGTCAAGCATTATTACATCATACACGTTTGTTCCGTTCGCTCTGAACAACGAAGAACCGTTATGAACATCCTCATCACCCAACACATCTATGGTTGATTTGGGTGTTAACCACTTCAAGTGGTTGACTATCTGACGAGTTCCAGACGAATTTTTAGAGTTCTCAGTAAGCCTGCTAGACAATAGATCAGTATACTTTGTGAAATTTGAAGGTGTATCTGTGTTTTTAATGTAAGGATAATAAATCTCATAAAACATGTAAAACGATTTATCATACGCGGCCTGAGTAAATGTATCTTCTACGATTGCAATATTTTTAGCCTTCAGAGACTTGACTTCACCAACTGTCTTAGAATTATCTAAATCATCTGATCTGTTTGCAGTATTCGACGGGATGCAATTATTATTATTACTTACATCTTTTTTGAAAAATATGTCTTCGTTTCCAGTCACATTGTTGGTCCATACAGCGTACACATTATTCTGTGAAACAGCAATTTGTGGATTTACTGACGATCCAGAATAATTACTTAAATTTACAATATCACCGAAAGTAGCTCCATTATCAGTGCTCCTTGTTAGGAATACTTGTCCATACTTTTCCTGAAAATTGTTGGTCCATACAGCGTACACATTATTCTGTGAAACAGCAATTTGTGGATTTACTGACGATCCAGAATAATTACTTAAATTTACAACATTACCGAAAGTGGCGCCATTATCAGTACTTCTGATATACTGTGCATCACTGATTAATGCCACACCACATATACGTTATCGCTTCTAGGGTACGCAGTTATGCGAGGACCGAACACTTTACTGCCGATACCCTCATTTTTTACCTTGTAGAGAATAACGGGATTGCCGAATGTACCTCCATTATCAGTACTTCGTGTAAAAAATATGCCATGCGTTGCGTCACGCCATGCAACAAACACGTTATTTCCAGAGACAGCTATCTGCGGAAATCCATTGAGTCCAGTATTGTTACCCAGGTTTTTAATCGAACTAAAGGTACCTCCATTATCAGTACTTCGTGTAAAAAATATGCCATGCGTTGCGTCATGCCATACAACAAACACGTTATTTCCAGAGACAGCTATCTGCGGAAATCCATTGAATCCAGTATTGTTACCCAGGTTTTTAATCGAACTAAAGGTACCTCCATTATCAGTACTTCGTGTAAAAAATATACCGCCATTATTTCCTGGAGTGTGTTCCCATAGGACATACACGTTATTTCCAGATACAGCCATTTTTGGATCTATCGAACCACCATTTTGATTGCCTAACTCTATTGTGGGACCAAAAGTACAACCGTTATCAGTGCTTCTTTTAAAGTATATGTTACGTTTTCCAGAAGTATCATCAATCCATACCACATACACGTTGTTTCCATATGACATGAGCTGAGGAAGTTCTGAGTGGCCAATATTGTTGCTTAGATTAGTTGTGTCGATATCGTATGAAGAATCCTGATCAATTTTGTTAGCATTCTTAGAGCTGTCGTCTGGCGTAGCACTGGCAGATTGGATTAGAATTACAACAATAGTGATAATCATTATTAGAACATCAAATGCTAGCATGGAGCGCTCTTGCAACTCTTCATTCAATGGTAATTTTCATTTGCAATATATAAATGGTCAGAAACTAAATATACAATACTAAGGGATAAGCCACACTTATTAATTATCAGCAACAGAAAGTAACTCGTGTTATACCATAAAAAATTTCGCTTCACTAGACTTTAGTCGCGGAATACATGGTTTCATAAATAAAAATAATATCTTCAGCCTTTATCAGATTGAAATTATATTATTGTTGATAACTATGTATCCTTCGAAGTAACAAAATTCCAAGAGTTATCGTAGCTGACGCTATCAGAATAAGAATATTGCTTGAAGAATTTAGCACTTTTTCTAATGGTATGCCTTTTCCTTCCTCTTTTGCCTCGGCGGAGATATCCCCTGGTAACCTTAAAGGTTCTTTATATTGATCAATATTGCCCTCCATCGTTATCGATTGAAGGTAAGTTATATAGCTGATTCTAGTTCCATTGCGGTAAGGTTCAATGTAGTGATCTATAAAGTCAAATTTTGCTCTCAGCTTTCCTTGTAGGTCTAGTGGAGCACCACTTTCTAGATCTCCCCTAGTCGCAATATATCCTTGAAATACTGATTTTTTAATACTTGCATTGCCGTTGACTTCGAGTTCAGGATTCTTCATTAAGACAGGTACAAATTTTAATGGACTCTCAGCTCTAACTCCATAAAATTCTATTTTAGAATCGTTATTGACTATGAGAGTGTAATTATTAGAATGATTCTGAATTGCAATTTCGGTGTAACTATGTTTTGCTGGTGAGATATTTACGGTCATATTAAAATCAGATGGTATCAGCATACCAAAGTAATCATGGTTAGACCTCATATCCGGTAATTCTAATATGCCTGTAAAATTGATCTTTGTTTCATAATCACCTATCAGTTTTAGATCTTTTATCAAGACATCATCAAAAACGCTATGCAAGTCGTTAGTATTATTAAATATTGCAATGCGTGATGCACTAATATCATATGGATTACTCGCTTCATCAAGTATAGATAATGACGAACTGTTTAGTGTTACCATGCCAGATACTGTCATATTTCCAATAAATCCTGCTACAGGTTTCGATATATTCTGATAACTTGTCAGTTCCGCTGAATGAAAATCTAACAGTTTCGAAATATTTGATAGAGATAAGAAGTATTGTTGCGGTGACTTTGATAGCGTATTAAAATAACCTCCCGCATTAATCAACACGATTTTGCCACCATTAGAAAATAGTTTTTCGATAAGAAAGGGCGCAACAGTCTGATTGTTGGCATTTCGATACGTTGCTATTAAGTTCAAGTCTGGGGATGATTGGATTTCCATCCTCTTTACTATTCCAGGAACATTTAGCAAGACATTTTGATCCCCCTTATCCCAAGCTATATTGGTAAATGTTTGTTCCTGGGTGTCGTTAGATTGTATTGAGAATAGTTGACTGAATGGCTGGCTAAAATTATTATCCGAATTTATAACAATTAATTTTCCACCCGCACGTACATACTCTAAATACTGATTCAGAGTAACGTTGTCGAATTTCAAATTATCTGATGTAAGTATTGCGTCACTTGAAAATGCGGAGAGATCATCATCGCTAAAAATGTCGTATCTAGTTTTAGATAATGCAAGAAGACTTAGTGGATAATAATAATCATAATATTTTGTTTCTTCATAGATTTTTTGTGCAGAGTCATTAACCTTTCCTATTTTTATCGAGCCGAACTCTACATCGTTATAATTAGATTCTAATCCAACTCTGGAGATCCCTTCAGTCTTATCGTCTGTCTGAAGCCGTGATGCTTGAATTTTTAGCACATCATTTATGTATATATTAATTGAATTATCCAAACTTACAATCTTCAGTACATCCCACATCCAATCATTCTTTCCTACTTCAGTATTTCTGACGAGAATTTTTCTGTCCTTGCTATCTATCGATTTATGATATAATTCCAGCCGCTTCCCTGAAAGTGATGCAGAATACTCTGTGTCATTTTCCAACCATTTCAAATTGACATTATTACTTTTTTTCTCATTTTCAGAAGTTATTCGAAATGGTACCTCAATATAATTGACCTTTGTTGCTGGCACAATGTTTTTTGACCAAAGTGTATCTCCGTCGTCATTTTTTGAGGCTAATTGAATTACTCCTTCAGTTTGATTGTCCTGGCGTAAAGTTACTGATTCCTCCTTCCCTTTAAAATCGAATGTTTCATTATTGTACGGTAACAACCTTATATCAGAAACTTTAGTTGCTTCTAAGTCGCTTTTTTGGTTGTATAATAGTGCAACCTCTGTCTTCGAATTTGATGTAGCGGGTTCCAGCGGTGGTACATCAAGAACAGTGTAATCATAATCTTCATAGATACGTTTAAAATGATCAATGGCAAAGCGAGTAGGTTCAGTTACTCGAGATCCAACTTGGATACTATCTTTTGGTAATATTATATATTGGGCGTCAGTACGGTCTAAATGCCTATATAGCGCATCCAATGTCGAAGCATTTAAGGTCAGCGGACTTTGGTAGAGTTTATCTTTAGGAAGACCAGCGAACCCTTGAATTTTTGACACCAAACCGCTCTCCCAATAATTATATTCTTTGGGAATACTTACTACATTATACTTTTTTAAATCGGGATCAATTTTATCATGTAGCGCTTCAAATAGATGTAGTTCTGAGATTGAAGGAAAGTGTCTTCGTGGGAATATTTTGCCAAAATCTTGTGTTTGCAAAATCAATGAGTTAGTACCTATGAATATCAATATTGAAAGGCTCGAAGATATGATAACTACGCTTATTAGAACTCCCGTATATGCTGGCTTATAAGTAAACCTTGGAGTTAAAATTTTATAAAGCATCAGCGAGGCAAATCCAATGGCCCCAATCATGATATATTTACTGAATCTATGTTCATCGTAATACGGGCCGGCAAGAAGAGAGATAGTGATCAATATACCAAAAACAAAGATTTGTTTTTCAAATCTCTTAAAAATGTACGATACCACAAATGCCAAGCCGAGTAGGCCAACTAGTCCCATCCTCATTGGATATAGATACCATGGCAGCTTTCTATCGAAACTCTGAACGGTTATGGTATCTAGTGGAAGCTGACTCAAGACAATGAAACATAATAAATATGCATAAGCAACTACAGAGATAACAAGTGCGACTGTCAGAAACTTAATTTTGCTATCATCGCGATAGCGTAATTTTCTTAGCACCTTTAAGAAATTTAGCCTTTCCATTAAAATCTTGTATATATATTTTCGTGTCAAATATATTGTCCACGTAATTACTACAAAGAACACATTGAGGAGTAATAATGGTACACCTAAAATCTGAATTAAAGTAAAAAATTTCCCTGGCGTGATTATATCTATTATAAATACACTCGAAAAAGCAAGCAGGAATCCAAGGTATAAATAATTTCTTGCCTTCAATTTAAAAATTAGTGGCAAAAGAGATGCAATTATAATAAAAATATAATATTCATCATTAGTCATTATTCCTAGGATTGAAACTGCTGCTACTATGGATGTATTAATAAAATTACTGTTAAATCTTGTATGAACTATCCCTAATAGAACAAAACCTATAGGTAACACAATGTAAATCAAACCAGTACTAAAATCAGGAGACGTAGGAATAACAAAATTGCTTGTTCTAATAATGTCCAACGGTCTTATACTCGCTAATGTATCCAAGCTTAATTGTTCCGAGACTATTGGTTGAGTTGTAACCGAGACGGTAAATAGATAGATCCAACCAAATCCTGCACTTAATGTAAATAGTGAGCAAGCAAGAAGGCCGGCTTTTTGCATGGTTCGAGGAACCCATGCTGAAAAAAAATAGGAAAAGGCAAATACTGGTGTCATATTAAGAAAGGCGATCGAAGCATAGGAGTTTACTAAGGGAAGTCCCGAAAGTGTGGTAAGCGCTGCAAGTAATGCAGACTGGAATGGTGGGTATGAATTGTCTGCATTTGACATAGCAGCCTCTCTAAATGAACCGGACATAAACAAAAGGGCACGTCCTTGATGGTGCCACTGATCACCTATTGTAATGCCACCGTAAAGGTAGTATGTAGATACAATTAGTAACGTAAAGAGACTTCCAAATACAAGCAATTCAGAGCCCCTGCTGGTCAGGTATTTCCAAAATTTGGTAAGCATGGTAGAGGCAAAATGGGGGTAAGAACGATATTTAATTTGGACATTGGTAAGAGCCCTAATTTTATATGCTGAATTAAAAATAAGAAAAGTAACAAGTATGCATACATATACTAAAATGAACAGATTCTTGCTTTCAGAGATCGCACTATCAAAAAATAATGCTGCGATATATGCTGGTAAGCCAGTGATTAGCATGCTCAATAGATAAGCAAGTAATACTGCTAGGATAGGATTCATCTTGCATTTTCTGGTTATAATGAGTACTATTCCATAACCTGGTACAAAGAAACAGAGCATTATGGCTGCAGATAATTGGATTATACCAGGTATTCCAATCTCACTCCAGTTTACAAATATATGGAAGTTCTGTTTAGGAGTAAAGATGCAAATTAGTATGAGTGCTGTAAAGATAATAATAAAAAGACTTGTTGATATACGTACACTTTTCTTTTTCTCTTCTCCACTCTTGATGTCATCAACTGGATTATCTCTTCTTGCTGAATTCCGATCTTGTATGCCGGTCACAATGCTAGATAAAGTGTAATACTTTGTTAATCCGAATATTAGTGTAGAAATAATAAAAGAAATAGGAATGGTTATTCGAGGAGCCACAAATAGGTGTGTGAGCGCAGAGTAAACACATATACCCGCAATAGCAGATACTATTGATATTACTAAATAATGACTCTTTTCAAAAATAAAAGTCAACTACATCAACCATTCCATCCCTTTCCGACTATCGATCATCATTTTGGCTTTACAAATGACTTATAAAAATGGAGTATGAGCGTTTGAAATCAAACAATCAGTAACATATGCTTTTATTTTTTTCATATTCAATTTGTGTAGTATTAATTTTTATCTATTAAAACGTTTGGCAATTTGAATGTTCTAAACTTAAGACAAATAGGAGTCATATGTAGAAAATTCGTCATTTTAACTGAATATTATAATGATGCCGGCTTTTTGGTGAGGAAAGAGGTATAGTATTCTGGTAAAATATATGCTAACTATGTAGTGGTAACTAGCACCAGATTCAGTGTTATTATAGAAGATGTCAGTACCTGATGAATTGTAAGGGTGTATCTTCTCTACTACAAAAATACTCACATTACAACTATTATCCACAGGAGATAACCAATATGTTACTCCATTGCGACCATTAAATTCAACTCAACGGAAATAAATGAATGGACTCGAATGATAGAGTGAATCTACATGGAAAGGGTCCAACGTAAATTACTGAGTGCAAAGTAAAAAACCATAGGAGTGTGACGTTATTAAGGACGCGACATCCCAAATAGTGGTATACGTTTCATAAAATCCAAATGATGCACTGTCTCCCGGATAAAGACTGGTTCTACGCAGTACAAGAGATCGTTGTGTTTAACCACGAATATCACTACTGTCGACGAAACCTAATCTTATTTATTTATGGTATAAATTTAGACAAACAGGTTTTAAGTAATTATGATCTAGTTGTCGATCGAGTCCAGCGAACATCTACTCTTCCTGTTAAAAGCAGAAAAAGTGCCATTAATGAAATCAATTGTGTATAAATATAAGCGATGACCTTATGTCTCAAAATAAGAGCTATGGATAATAACGTTACTCCAATAAATAAAGTATAAATCCCAAGATATGTAACACTCTCAATTACAGCTGGAATAGCCAATGTTATTGTGATGGCTGAAGCAATAGGACTTACCAGTTGAGCGAAAAGTCTATATGGAAATATAATCGACCCAAAATATCCATATTGACGTTTAAACAATAATGAGTTAAATCTGAGTGTTTCTATCAAACCGCCTAATGCCCTCCTTACTTTAATTTTGAAATAGTCGTAGATACCAGAAGGAGAGTCTTCGGTAAAATATGTCTCGCCATTTACTATTACTCTATATCCTCTTGATATCAGTTGCAGAGCGATATTTGAATCATCTGCTAATGTATCTTCATCAACTCTGGTTATGGTCTTATTTCTAAAGGCACAGGCTTCCCCGGACAACCATGACGTTGAATAAGCTCTGCTTTCTAATATCCTGATTTTATCCTTATGTGACCAGAACGTATGTTCAGAATCTACAACATGACTTTCATCCGTAATTGGCACGTTATATAATGCTGATACGCCTCCTACAGAAGAGTCTCTGAATGATTTAACCAATTGAGAAATCGTTTCCTTATCATACAACGTGGATCCATCCGTAAGTATGATTATGTCTCCTTTGCACACTTCTAAGCCTAGATTTATGGCGTGGGCCTTGCCATTCCTTTGTTTTTCTCGTATGAGATTAACTCTGTTTTGGAAGTTTGTCTCTATGATTGATCGAGTTTTATCTCTAGATCCAGAATCTACTACAATTACTTCAATCTTGTTCTTGGGATATGTGCTCTCAAAAATATTATTGATCCTGCGCTCGATGACTAACTCTTCATTATAAACCGGCACTAGAATTGATACCGTGGGGAAGTATGCATTTAGAGGAGGTTTATCATTAATTATATTGGTGCGATTTTCTTTGTGTAACAGTCTTTTTAAAACAATTGGGTAAGTAATGTGAATCCCAAGAACACAGCCGAGTAGAGCAATAAAAATTATAAGGACTAGCATTTGAGTTAGTAGTCTATTTACATGAATATAATTTTAATATTACAAAGGAATAGAATATACAAAAATAATATATATTACCAACTTGATGAAAAAAATCAATAACTAAATGCAAAGAGCTATAAAAGAAAATGATGGTGATGTGAGCAATCATCCAAAAATTATCGTTTGTATTCCGGCATACAATGTAGCTAAAAATATTGGAGATGTCATTATGAAAGCAAAAAATTACGCTGATGAAGTAATTGTCTGTGATGATGGCTCCCATGATAATACAATTGAGGTAGCTAGAGATGCAGGAGCAATAGTAATTAGACATTCACAGAATCAAGGTTACGGTAAAACCATTCGCTCACTTTTTCAAATGGCATTGGAACGAAAGGCAGGTGTTATAGTAACTCTGGATTCAGATGGTCAGCATAATGCCG
>Ga0310887_10000239_pt1 | contig 13491 bp, 13 predicted proteins | sample T60D4metaG_FD_202509 | JGI IMG/M metagenome (GOLD analysis project Ga0310887, IMG submission 202509) | Lab incubated soil microbial communities from West Virginia University Organic Research Farm, Morgantown, WV, United States - T60D4 | ecosystem: Environmental > Terrestrial > Soil >...
GCGGCTTCGCGGTGACCCAGCGCATGCTGCAGATGTTCCGGAAATAGGGGCGGCGATGGACAGCACCCTCTCCACCGTCGCCTATCTCGGCGCCACCATCCTCTTCATCCTCAGCCTGGGCGGGCTGTCGAACCCCGAGACCTCGCGCCGCGGCAACCTGTTCGGCATGGTGGGCATGGCGATCGCCGTGCTCGCCACGGTGCTCGGGCCGCAGGTGGCGCCCAAGGGCATCGCCTGGATCGTCGGCGCGATGGCGGTGGGCGGCAGCATCGGCCTGTACGCCGCGCGCGTCGTGAAGATGACGCAGATGCCGGAGCTGGTCGCGCTGATGCACAGCCTGGTCGGCCTCGCCGCGATGCTGGTGGGCTATGCGAATTACATCGACCCCGCCGCGACCGCGCATTTCCAGGGCGCGGAGCGCACCATCCACGAGGGCGAGATCTACCTCGGCGTGCTGATCGGCGCGGTGACCTTTTCCGGCTCTCTGATCGCGTTCGGCAAGCTGTCGGCCAAGATCGGCGGCAAGCCGATGCTGCTGCCCGGCCGGCACTGGCTCAACCTCGCCGGCCTGCTCGCGGTGATCTGGCTCTGCACCCGCTTCGTCGGCGCGAGCAGCGTGGGTGCCGGCATGCTGCCGCTCCTCCTGATGACCGCCATCGCGCTCGCGTTCGGCGTGCACATGGTGATGGCGATCGGCGGCGCCGACATGCCGGTGGTGGTGTCGATGCTGAACAGCTATTCGGGATGGGCGGCGGCGGCCACCGGCTTCATGCTGAACAACGACCTGCTGATCGTCACCGGCGCGCTGGTCGGCTCGAGCGGCGCGATCCTGTCCTACATCATGTGCCGCGCGATGAACCGCAACTTCATCAGCGTGATCGCCGGCGGGTTCGGCACGGGCGGCGGAACGGCGCCGGCCGCGGCCGGCGCGGCACCTGCGGGCGAGGTCTCGCCGATCAGCGCGGTCGAGACCGCGGAGCTGCTGCGCAACGCGAAGAACGTGATCATCGTGCCGGGCTACGGCATGGCGGTGGCGCAGGCGCAGCACACCGTATTCGAGATCACCCGGTATCTGCGCGAGAAGGGCGTCAACGTGCGCTTCGGCATCCACCCGGTGGCGGGACGCATGCCGGGACACATGAACGTGCTGCTCGCCGAGGCCAAGGTGCCCTACGACATCGTGATGGAAATGGACGAGATCAACGCGGACTTTCCCGATACCGACGTGGCGATGGTGATCGGCGCCAACGACATCGTGAACCCGGCGGCGCAGGAAGACCCGGCCAGCCCGATCGCCGGCATGCCGGTGCTGGAGGTGTGGAAGGGCAAGACCTCGATCGTGATGAAGCGCAGCATGGCGTCGGGCTACGCCGGCGTGGACAATCCGCTGTTCTACAAGGACAACAACCGCATGCTGTTCGGCGACGCGAAGAAAATGCTCGACGAGGTTCTGGTCGCGCTTAAAGCATGAGCGTTGCCAGCGTTCCGGTCGATTTCATCCTGTTCGCTCTGACGCTGCTGGGCGTGGCGCTGTTCCATCGCTACACGCTGCAGGTCGCGCTGACCGGCCTCGCGGTGATCATCGTCTACAAGCTCGGCTTCGCCGGCTTCAAGACCGGGCCCGGCTTCGGCGGCCTGGTCACGCACATGGCGCACGAGTGGGTGATCCTCACCAACCTGCTCGGCCTGCTGCTCGGCTTCGCGCTGCTCTCCAACCATTTCGAGCGCAGCAAGGTGCCCGAGGTGCTGCCGCACTTCCTGCCCGACGACTGGAAGGGCGGCTTCCTGCTGCTGGTGATCGTGTTCGTGCTGTCCTCGTTCCTCGACAACATCGCCGCCGCGCTGATCGGCGGCACCATGGCGGCGGGCGTGTTCCGCAAGAAGGTGCACATCGGATACCTCGCGGCGATCGTGGCGGCGTCGAATGCCGGCGGCGCCGGCAGCGTGGTCGGCGACACTACCACCACCATGATGTGGATCGACGGCGTGAGCCCGCTCGCGGTGTTCGACGCCTATGTCGCCGCGGGCGTCGCGCTGATCGTTTGCGCGATCCCGGCCGCCATCCAGCAGCAGCGCTATTCGCCGATCATCAAGGACGCGAGCGTCGAGCACCGCGTGGACTGGGCGCGGGTCGCGATCGTGGCCGTGATCCTGCTCGCCGCCATCGCCGCGAACGTGGCCGCCAACCTGTACTTCCCCGCGGTGCTCGACCATTTCCCGGTGATCGGCGCGGCGGTCTGGGTCGCCATCCTGGCCACCGCGCCGCTGCGCCGTCCCGACTGGAGCCTCCTGCCCGACGCGCTGAAGGGGTCGATCTTCCTGCTCTCGCTCGTCACCTGCGCCTCGCTCATGCCGGTGGAGAAGCTGCCCGCGGCCTCGTGGCACACCACCCTCGGCCTGGGGTTCGTCTCGGCGGTGTTCGACAACATCCCCCTCACCGCGCTCGCCCTGAAGCAGGGCGGCTACGACTGGGGGATGCTCGCCTATGCCGTGGGCTTCGGCGGCTCGATGATCTGGTTCGGCTCCTCGGCTGGCGTGGCGATCTCGAACATGTACCCCGAGGCGAAGTCGGTCGGACAATGGCTCAAGCACGGCTGGCACGTGACCCTGGCCTATGTGGTCGGCTTCGTGGTCATCATGCTGGTGGTGGGCTGGCATCCGACGGACAAGCGCGGCCAGTCCCTGAGCACGTCTTGCAATGCGGAATACACCGTAGCCGCCGACTGTTCTAGAATCGCCGGCTAAGCCTGACCGTCCGACCATCGATTACCTTCTAGGAGGAGGAGAAAACCAATGAGCGATTCACGCCGTAAATTCCTGCGCGGGGCCGCCGCTGCCGCCACGGGCGCCGCGACCCTCGGCTTCCCGATGATCGTCAAGGCACAGGGCCCGATCAGCATGCGCTGGCAGAGCACCTGGCCGGCGAAGGACATCTTCCACGAGTACGCGAACGACTTCGCGAAGAAGGTGAACGACATGACCGGCGGCGACCTGCGCATCGAGGTGCTGCCGGCCGGCGCGGTGGTGCCGGCCTTCGGCCTGCTCGACGCGGTCACCAAGGGCACGCTCGACGGCGGCCACGGCGTGCTGGTGTACCACTACGGCAAGCAGAACGCGCTCGCGCTGTGGGGCTCGGGCCCGGCGTTTGGCATGGACGCGAACCAGCTGCTCGCCTGGCACAAGTACGGCGGCGGCAAGGAGCTGCTGAACAAGCTCTACGCCTCGATCGGCGCCAACGTGGTGTCGTTCCCGTACGGCCCGATGCCCACCCAGCCGCTCGGCTGGTTCAAGAAGCCGATCACCAAGGTCGAGGACTTCAAGGGCCTCAAGTTCCGCACCGTGGGCGTGTCGATTGACGTGTTCACCGGCATGGGCGCCGCGGTCAACGCGCTGCCCGGCGGCGAGATCGTGCCGGCGATGGACCGCGGCCTGCTGGACGCGGCCGAGTTCAACAACGCGACCAGCGACCGCATCCTCGGCTTCGCCGACGTCTCCAAGGTGTGCATGCTGCAGAGCTACCACCAGAACGCGGAGCAGTTCGAGATCATGTTCAACAAGGGCAAGTTCGACGCGCTGCCGGCCAAGATCAAGGCGATCATCGAGAACGCGGTCGAGGCCGCTTCGCAGGACATGTCCTGGAAAGCAGTCGACCGCTACTCGAAGGACTACGTCGAGCTGCAGACCAAGGACAAGGTGCGCTTCTACAAGACGCCCGACGCGGTGCTCGCCCGGCAGCTCGAGACCTACGACGCCGCCGCGAAGAAGCGCGCGGACAACGCGCTGTGGGTGGAGATCGAGAAGTCGCAGCGCGAGTTCGCCGCGCGCGTGGTGCGCTGGGACCTCGACACCAACGTCGGCCGCCGCATGGCCTACAACCACTACTTCGGCAAACCGGCCGCGGGCAGCAAGCCAGCGCCGAAGAAGGCATAACGTTCTGAGCCACTGAGACAGCCATCCGGCGCGAGCCGGATGGCTTTTTTATGCAGAAAATCCTTCTCCTCGTCGATCGCATCAGCACCTGGATCGGCCAGGCGTTCTCCTGGCTGATCGTCGGGCTCACGCTGCAGGTGACGTGGGAAGTGTTTTCGCGTTACGCGCTCGACCGGCCGCACGCCTGGTCGTTCGACGCGATGATCATGTTCTACGGCACGCTGTTCATGATGGCGGGCGCCTATACGCTGTCGAAGAACGGCCATGTGCGCGGCGACGTGCTGTACGGTTTTTTCCAGCCGCGCACGCAGGCAACCATCGACCTCATCCTCTACATCGTGTTCTTCATTCCCGGGGTGTTCGCGCTCACTTACGCCGGCTATTACTACGCCGCCGACAGCTGGCGCATCCTGGAGAGCTCCAACGTCACCGCCGAGGGTCCGCCGATCTACCCGTTCAAGACCGTGATTCCCTTCGCCGGGGCGATCCTGTTCATCCAGGGCATCGTCGAGATCATCCGCTGCGTGATCTGCCTCCGGCAGGGCTTCTGGCCGTCGCGCGAACAGGACGTCGAGGAAGTCGACGTCGAGAAGCTGAAGCAGGAGGTGGGCGTCAAGGACGAGGACATCGAGCGCCTCGACCAGGTGATCACCCAGCGCGGAGGCCGCCCGTGATCAGGCTGCGCCGCGAGCAATGGTTCGGCTTCGGCATCATGGCGCTGATCGTGATCCCGGTGCTGATCCTGACGCCCTGGGGCAACCTGATGGACGCTCACCTCAGCAAGGAGGACCTCGGCGTCCTCGGCCTGCTGATGCTCGCCCTGATCGTGGTCGCGATCATGCTCGGCTTCCCCACCGCCTTCACCTTGATGGGCATGGGCGTGTTCTTCGCCTGGCTCGCCTACCGCAGCGTCAACCCGCAGCTCGCGGTGAACCAGGTGCTCGACCTGTTCGTGCAGCGCACCTACGGCGTGATGTCGAACGACGTGCTGATCGCGATTCCGCTGTTCCTGTTCATGGGCTACCTGGTCGAGCGCGCGCAGCTCATCGACCGCCTGTTCCGCAGCCTGCACCTCGCCACCTCGCGCGTGCCCGGCTCGCTCGCGGTGGCCACCATCATCACCTGCGCGATCTTCGCCACCGCCACCGGCATCGTCGGCGCGGTCGTCACCCTGATGGGACTGCTCGCGTTCCCGGCGATGCTCAAGGCGGGCTACAACATCAAGATCTCCGCCGGCGCGATCACCGCCGGCGGCTGCCTCGGCATCCTGATCCCGCCCTCGGTGCTGCTGATCGTCTACGGCGCAACCGCGGGCGTGTCGGTCGTGCAGCTCTATGCCGGCGCGTTTTTCCCCGGCTTCATGCTGGCATTCCTCTACATCGGCTACGTCATCGTGCTGGCGAAGTGGAAGCCCAACCTCATGCCGCCGCTCACCGCGGCCGAGCGGCGCGTTCCGCTGCCGTCGCACGCGCAGGCGCTGTCGACGCGCGGCAGCAATGCGCTGTTCACTTCCGTGCGGGCGCTTGGGGGCGGCGATGCCGCGGCCGGGGTACCGAGGCGCGCGGTGTTCGGGCAGCTGCTGCTGTCTCTGCTCCCGGCGTTCGCCATCCTGGCCGTGGTCGGCACGCTCTACTACGTGGCGACCGCCCCCGTCGTCACGGCGAGCTCGGCGGGCCTGATCGAGGCCGGCGGCGAAGTCGCCGGCGCTGCCTCGTCGCAGGAGGAGTCCGCGGGCCTGATCGGCGGGCTCCAGGAGCCCGAGCCGGAAGAGCCCGCTCAGGCCAAAGCCGAGCAGCCGCAGGAGTTGGCGGCGGCTCCGGCGGAAGAGGCGGCCGCAAAGCCCGCCGCGGCGCCCGCCGAACGCCTGGCGGCCCCGACCTGGTTCTACGTCGTCCTCGCCGCGCTGCTCGCCATCGTCCTGCTCATCTACTGGCTGTGGAACTGGGAGCGGCTCGAGGTGTTCAAGCTGCTGCTCACGTCGTTCTTTCCGCTCGCGCTGCTGATCCTGGCGGTGCTCGGCTCGATCGTGGTGGGCCTCGCGACGCCGGCCGAGGCGGCGGCGGTGGGGGCGTTCGGCGGCTTCGTGCTCGCCGCGATCTACCGGTTCGTCGCGCACTGGCGCACGCGGCGGCAGACGGGCGCGTCGGCCGGCACGGTGGTGGCGCGCACCCTGCGCGAATTCGGCACCATCATGAAGGAATCGTCCTTCCTCACCGCGAAGACCAGCGCCATGGTGTGCTGGCTGTTCGTCGGCTCGGGCATCTTCTCGGCGGCGTTCGCGCTGCTCGGCGGCCAGGAGCTGATCGAGAAGTGGGTGCTGTCGCTCAACATGACGCCGCTGCAGTTCATGATCCTGGCGCAGCTCATCATCTTCATCCTCGGCTGGCCGCTCGAGTGGACCGAGATCATCATCATCTTCATGCCGATCTTCATTCCGCTGCTGCCGCACTTCGGCATCGACCCGCTGTTCTTCGGCCTGCTGGTGGCGCTCAACCTGCAGACCGCGTTCCTGTCGCCGCCGGTGGCGATGGCCGCGTTCTACCTGAAGGGCGTGTCGCCCGCGCACGTGACGCTGAACCAGATTTTCGCCGGCATGATGCCTTTCATGGGCATCCAGATCATCGCGCTGATCCTGCTCTACACCTTCCCGCAGATCGGGCTGTGGCTGCCGAGCGTCATGTATGCGCGATGAGCGCTCGCTGACGCTCTCCGCGGCGCACGCCGCGCAGCAGATTCGTGACGGCAAGCTGACTTCCGAGGAGCTGATCCAGGCTTGCCTCGAGCGCATCCACGCGCTCGAGCCGCAGGTGCAGGCCTGGACGTTCCTCGACGAGGAGCACGCGCTGGCTCAGGCGCGCGCGCTGGACCAGCACAAGCGCAACGGCGGCGACCTCGGTCCGCTTCACGGCGTGCCGGTGGGAATCAAGGACATCATCGACACCGCCGACATGCCGACCGAGAACGGCACCGTGCTGCACAAGGGACGCACGCCCGGCCGCGACGCCGGTGTCGTCACCTCGCTGCGCGCGGCCGGCGCGGTGATCCTGGGCAAGACCGTCAGCACCGAGTGCGCCTACTTCAATCCCGGCAAGACGCGCAATCCGCATAACCCCGAGCACACCCCGGGCGGTTCTTCGAGCGGCTCGGCGGCCGCGGTGGCCGCCGGCATGGTGCCCCTCGCGCTCGGCAGCCAGACCGCCGGCTCCGTGATCCGGCCTGCGGCATTCTGCGGCGCCTACGGCTTCAAGCCCACGCACGGGCTGATCGCGCGCCACGGCATCCTGCAGCTCTCGCGCACCCTCGACCATGTCGGGCTGTTTGCGCGCAGCATCGATGATCTCGCGCTGCTGCTCGAGCAGCTGCAGGGCTACGACGAGCGCGATCCCGATACCCGGCCGCGCGCGCGATTGCCGTTCGGCAACCTTTCGCGCGAGGAGCCGCCGCTCGAGCCGATGTTCGCATTCATCAAGACGCCGCACTGGGAGCGCGCCGACGCCGATCTGAAGGCGGCGTACGGCGAACTGGTCGAGGCGCTCGGCGCCCAGGTCGAGGAAGTCGAGCTGTTCCCCTCGGCCACGGAAGGCTGGGACTGGCATCGCACGATCATGGAAGCGGAGATGGCATCCAATCTCGAGCCGCTGTGGCTCGCCGGCAAGGAAAAGCTCTCCGACAAGCTGCGCGGCCTGATCGAGCGCGGGCGCGAAGTCCGCGCGCTCGACCACCAGCGCGCGCTGCGGCAAATCGGGCCGGCGGCGGAAAGCTTCGACGAGCTGTTCCGCGAGCGCTACGACGCGATCCTCACGCCGCCTGCGCTCGGCACCGCGCCGAAAGGGCTGGGCGCGACCGGCGATCCGGCGTTCTGCGTACTGTGGACGCTGCTGGGCATGCCGGCCCTCACCCTGCCGCTGATGCAGGGAGAAAACGGCCTGCCGCTGGGGGTCCAGCTCGTCGGGCGGCGCAACTACGATGCGCGCCTGCTCAGGACGGCGCGCTGGCTCGAGAAGAAGGTTTCCGCCTAGATCAGGGCGCGGCGGCGAGGGACTTCAGCCCCTCGAGCTCGGCGCGCAGCTTCTCGACTTCGCTGCGATCGGCGAACGACACCACCCAGTGGGTGAGCTCGCCCGCGGCGCTGTGCACCGCGCCCAGCGACACGTCGACATGGCGCACCGCGCCGTCCTTGCCCCAGGCGCGCAGCTTCCAGCGCGAGCTCGGCTCGGCGAGCAGGCGGTGCACGAGCGGCTCGTCGTTCTTGAACAGCAGCTTGGCGAGCGGGTGACCGAGCGCGTCGCTCGCGCGCACGCCGAAGAAGGTCTCGAATGCCGGGTTCACGTAGGTGACGCTGCGCGCGGGGATGCGCGCGTCGAGGATGGCGAGCGGGATGCCGCAGGCGCCGAGCGCAGCGCGCGACAGCGCGCTGTCGGTCAGCAGCCGGTAAAGGGCGGGAGCCGCCTCCGGCTTCGCGGGCTTCATTACGGACGCCATGCAGCAACTTTTGCCACGATTCCGCCGGAGCGACAAGAGTCTTATTTTGGCGACGCCGGCTTTTTCAGCCGCGGCGTGACAAACGCCGCACTCGATGGCGCACTTGCCCGGCGGTCAGGCGGCCTTCAGGTCGCTCGGCGGGCGCTTCGACAGCGAATAGCAGCTGCGGCGCAGGCGGTTGAAGTCCGCGGTCTCGATGGTCGCGCGCAGGAAATCCATGTTGCGCTCGATCTCGGCCTGATAGAGGCTCGGCCCGTCGAAATGCGCCTCGGCATAGCGGTCGGCCGCGCCCAGCTTCTTCTCCAGGCGGGTGCGCGCCACGTACTCGTAGAAGCCCGGCGTCTTGATGATCAGGTCCTCGGGCGAGGCGTAGCGCACCACCTCGTGGCCGTCGGGCAGGCGCTCGCGCGCGATCTTTCCCCAGACGAATTCCTGGTAGAGGAACTCGCGGCATTTCTCCAGGTACATGCGGTCCGACATCTGGCCGATCAGGTCGGCCGCGCCCACCAGGCAGCCGACCTTGCGGTCGCGCGGATCGCCCACGCGGATGTCCTCGATCTCCATTTCGTAGCCGGTGAAGTGCACCAGGCGCGCCGCCACCGGCGCCTCCGCGCCGAAGCCGAGCTGCGGCAGGTAGGCGGCGATGAACTCCGCGCCGCGGCTGACGTGCGTCCGGGTGAACACCGCGCCGTTCTCGACCGCGCCTTCGGCGTTGCGCCGCAGGTAACCCGAATCGTGCAGCAGCGCGATCAGCACGCCGAGGATCGCGCGCCGCGGGCCGAGGCGGTCGGGCAGGGCGCAGCTGCGGTCATGGCCGTCGACCAGGCGCGCCAGCGCGAGCGTCATGTCGAGCGTATGGCGCATGTCGTGGTACAGCGTGTCGCAGGCGAGGAAGCCCGGGTAGGTGCCCTCGAACAGCGCCTTGAAGTCTGCGAAGGCCTGCTCAACCGGCGCCAGGTCGATGCCCGGATAGCGCGCGGCGTAGAGCGCCAGGACGGCGTCGCGCACCCGCGCCGGGTCCTCGACGTTGACCCGGTTGGTCACGTCGTTCTGGTTAAGACGGTTCTGCATCCCCCTCCCCCTTGCTGCCGCCGATTATTCATTGCCGCACGGCCGGAATCAAGGAAAAACCGGACAAAAAGGAAAGTGGGAGCAGGCCGATAAGCCGGGTTCTGTGGCCCCGGCCGGTGTGACCCGGTGGGGCCGGCAGCCATTCCTCTCGACCCCGGGTTACCCCAAGGGCTCTAGCCACCTACCCGCAAGCTCGGCCGAGCCGGCCATATGACGCGTTGCCGCGCCGCGCTTGCCTATTTGGTGTTGCTCCGGATGGAGGTTGCCTCGTTTCACCCCTGACCCGCAGTTTCCCGCAAAGCCAGGACTCGTCTCTGTGGCCCTCTTCGTCACGTCGCCGTGCCAGGGCGTTACCCTGCATCCCGCTCTGCGGAGCCCGGACTTTCCTCTACGCGCATCAAAAGCCGACGTACGCAGCGGCTGCCTGGCCAGCTCCCATTGCGATTTTATCGCCAAAGGAACAATCTAAGGGCCGGCAAGGAGGCGATCATGCGCAGACGCCTGTACTTTCTACTGCCCGATGTCGAGAGCGCGAAGCACACTGCGGACGACCTGCTGCTCGCCCGCGTCGAGGATCGACACATGCGCTTCCTCTCGAGGCGCGGTACCGAGCTCCAACCGCTTCACGAGGCGGGCTATCTCGACAAGACCGACGCCGTCCATGGCGCGGTGGTCGGGCTTACCCTGGGCGGCGTGCTCGGCGCTCTGATCGGGGCGCTGGTGGTGGCTTATCCACCCGAGGGCATGAGCCCCAAGCTGGTCGCGGTGCTGATCGGCATGCTGGGCGGAGCGGCGTTCGGTGTCCTGGTGGCGAGCATGGTGGGGGCCGCGGTGCCGAACTCGCGGCTGAAGCAATTCCACCCCGATCTCGAGGCCGGGCGTGTTTTGCTGATGGTCGACGTGCCGTTTCGCCGCGTCGCCGAAATCACCGAGCTGGTGGTGGCGCGCCATCCGGAGGCGGTGCCTCGCGGCGAGGCGATGCGCTACGTCTTTCCCTAGCGGTCCGGTCGCGAGGGCCGGAAGTAGCGGCGGTCCTCATAGAACGCCTCGTCCTGGACCGCCCAGCCGGGATAACCGAACACCGGCACCGGCGCGAGACTGCGTGGTGATGCACCCGGCTGCAGTCCGCCGAGCCACGCCTGCACGGCTTCATCGAGGTCCGCCCCGGGGCGCACGATCAGCGCCTTGCACGCGATTCCGGGCCACGGCTCCGCCGCCTTCTCGAGCGCCGCGTGGCCGAAGACCGTGATCCGCATCGCCCGGCTGACCCGTTCGCGCTGCTCCCAGAAGAGTTCCTTCCAGCGCATGTCTTCCAGCAGCGAAGTCAGGCCGGCGTCCGCACATTCGACGATCGCGCCGCCCTCGTCGAACACGGTCAGCAGGTCGCGCAGCCGGCCGCGCCGGCCGTTTTCGCGCGCCATCTCGGCGGCGTGCAGCGCGTTGATGCGCGCCTTGGCGCGCGGGAACGCTAGCCATGCGAGGGCGTTGAAGAAGTCGTGCAGATTGTCCGGCCGTGTCTCCACCTCGCCGGTGCGGTAGACCTTGAGCTCGTAGTACGCGTCCTTCGCTCCGGGCGGCACGAAGCGCACCGGGTTGCCGTTCTCGGTTCTGAGATCTCGATCCTGCGCGAGCCGGTTGAGGCCGGCCAGCGTCCTTTCCACGCCGAGCCATTGCCGCACGGCGTCGAACGCGGGGTGGGCTAGACCAGCTTCCAGGGAATCGTTTCTCCGGCGCGCAGCGGCACCAGGTCCTCGCTGCCGAACGGCAGCCGCTCGGGCACGCGCCATTCCTCGCGCGCCAGCGTGATGTTGCTGCTGTTCAGCGGCAGGCCGTAGAACTGCGCGCCGAACACGCTGGCGAAGCCTTCGAGCTTGTCGAGCGCGCCGGCCTCCTCGAAGGCGGCGGCATAGAGCTCGATCGCGGCATGCGCGGTATAGATGCCGGCGCAGCCGCAGGGCGCCTCCTTGGTGTTGCGCGCGTGCGGCGCGCTGTCGGTGCCGAGGAAGAATTTCGGGTTGCCCGAAGTCGCGGCTTCGACCAGCGCTTCGCGGTGCGTCTCGCGCTTCAGCACCGGCAGGCAGTAGTGGTGCGGGCGGATGCCGCCGAGGAACAGCGCATTGCGGTTGAGCAGGAGATGGTGCGCGGTGATGGTGGCGGCGACGTTCGGCCCGGTCACCTCGACGAACTGCGCGGCCTCCCGGGTGGTGATGTGCTCGAGCACCACCTTGAGGCGCGGGAAGCGCTCGAGCATCGGGCCCAGGGTTTCCTCGATGAACGCCTGCTCGCGGTCGAACACGTCGATCGCCGGGTCGGTCGATTCGCCGTGCACCAGCAGCGGCAGGCCGAGCTCCTCCATCTTCTCCAGCGCGTGGAAGCAGCGCGAGATCCGCGTCACGCCTTCGGCCGAGTGGGTGGTCGCGCCCGCCGGGTAGAGCTTGACGCCGAACACGCGGCCCGAAATCCTGGCGCGCGCGATCTCCTCCGGCGGCGTGTCGTCGGTGAGGTAGAGCGTCATCAGCGGCTCGAAGCTGGCGCCCTCGGGAACTTCGCCGAGGATGCGCTCGCGGTAGTCGAGCGCCTGCGCGGTGGTGCGCACCGCGGGCTTGAGATTCGGCATCACGATGGCGCGCGCGAAGCGGCGGGCGACGTCGGGAACCGTAGCCGCGAGCACCACGCCGTCGCGCAGGTGCAGATGCCAATCGTCCGGGCGACGCAGGGAGATGTGGTCCATCGCCCCGAATTTTACTTGCCCCGGTCTAGCGCCTTGCGATACAGGATGTTCTTCGGTGCGCCGGTAATGCGCGCCGCCAGCTTTGCCGCCTCGCTTGGCGACAGTGCTTCGAGCAGGATGTCGAGCACCACGTCCGGATCGACACTGAGAGCCGCTTTCTCCTCGCCGGGCGCGAGCACCAGCACGAATTCGCCTTGCTCGCGTTGCGGACGCGCGGCGAGCCAGCCCGCGGCCTCTCCGAGCGGCACGCGTGCGACCTCCTCGAACTTCTTGCTCAGCTCACGGCAGATGGCGAGCTCGCGCGCAGCCCCGAAGTGTTGCGCCAGATCGGCCAGGGTCGCGGCAATGCGGTGCGGCGCCTCGTAGATGACGATCGGCCAGGGCAGATCGAGGGCCTGCAACGCCTTGCGTCGCGCGGCGCCGGTCGCGGGAAGGAAGCCGGCGAACAGGAAGCGCGGCGCGCTGAATCCCGCCGCCGAGATCGCGGCGGCGGCGGCGCTCGGGCCGGGGACGGGGCTCACGCGGATGCCGGCGCGGTGCGCTTCCTGGACCAGCCAGGCGCCGGGATCCGACAGGGCCGGCGTGCCGGCATCGCTGACCAGCGCGACGTTCCTTCCTTCGCGCAGCCGGTCGATCAGGCCGGCCGCCGCGCGGCGCTCGTTGTGCTCGTGCAGCGCGACCGTTCGGGTCGTGATGCCGTGGCGCGCGAGCAGCGTGGCGGTGGTGCGCGTGTCCTCGCAGGCGACCAGGTCGGCGCTGCGCAGCGTTTCGAGTGCGCGCGGGCTCGCATCGGCAAGATTTCCGATGGGCGTCGCCACCACGTACAGGACTCCGGGAGTCAACCTCGCCGCCTCCGTGCCGTTAAGCGTGCCATGAACGCCGAAGGCGCGCGAGCCGAGGATCTCTGCGCGAGTCTGATGCGAGCCGCCGGGCTGCTCCTGGTCGAGCGCAACTGGCGCTGCCGGCTGGGCGAGATCGACCTGATCGCCGAAGAGCGCGGCCTGCTGGTGTTCGCCGAAGTGCGCATGCGCAGCGGCCCGGGGTTCGGCGGCGCGGGCGAGAGCGTGACCGCGGCCAAGCGCGCGCGCCTGATCGCCGCGGCAGGGCTTTATCTTTCGCGCCGGCCGGAAACCCCATGCCGCTTCGACGTATTTCTGGTGGACGGCGTGAGCTCGCAAGTGCAATGGATCCGCGACGCCTTTGGCGAGTAGCCAGCGTGCTCATGCTGGCGTGTGGCAGCCTGAGCGCCGAAGAGAGCATTCGCGTGCTGGTGCAGG
>Ga0310887_10000243_pt1 | contig 13360 bp, 12 predicted proteins | sample T60D4metaG_FD_202509 | JGI IMG/M metagenome (GOLD analysis project Ga0310887, IMG submission 202509) | Lab incubated soil microbial communities from West Virginia University Organic Research Farm, Morgantown, WV, United States - T60D4 | ecosystem: Environmental > Terrestrial > Soil >...
ATTTACTTGCTTTGTAATAATATTCTTTACATTTGTAAAAAGTAATAGCCGAAAATGTTATTAGATTTACTCAGTATTGTGGTACTCTAACAAATTTGTATCCTGATTCTTCTAATCTTTCTTTAATGTCGTGTTGAGTTATTTCCAAGGGATCAAATTCTACGATCACTGTATCTGTTATATTGTTAATATTTATTTTTTTGATTCCTTTTTTATCTTTTAATTGCTTTTCCACAATAGGTTTGCATGTAGTACAATACATTCCGACAACTTTAAAGTAGACTTTTTCCATAATATGTCAATAATTCTTTTCTTGTAATTTATTTAATTGATAGCGCTGTTAAAAAGGATGTAGACAGAGGGTCTTAGACCCAGGCATTAAAAAAGATGTAACCAAAATAAACTAATTTTACATTTGTAAAGCCTTGTTGTTATATATCTATTAATCACTACTCATTGTATGGCAAAGGACCCCATATGTGGAATGTTTGTTGAAGAAAATGAAAGTTCCATTCATCATACTAAAGACGGAATATCCTACTATTTTTGCTCGTCTCAATGTTTAGACGAATTTCTTGAACCCGAGAAGGCCCTCAAAAAATTAAAAATACATGTCCTAATAAGCATAGTATTAACCATCCCAATCGTATTGTTTAGCTTACCACATATGATTCCACAATTGGAACACCTCTATCCAATGGAAATGATGGAATATATCAATTACATACTTTTGGCTTTGGCTACTCCAATACAATTTTGGATTGGTTGGCGTTTTTACAGAGGATTCTGGGATGGTATCAAATCAAAAGCGTCAAATATGGATACGTTAATTGCTATCGGAACAACAGCCGCTTATATTTACAGCGCCATAGTTACCATCTTTCCTGGATACTTCCCATTTACAGCGGTATACTTTGAAACAAGTGCAATCATAATTACTCTTATCCTGATAGGAAGGCTGCTTGAAACTAAGACAAAAGAAAAAGCATCAGGTGCGGTTAGAAAGCTTTTAGATCTAAAACCTAGGACTGCACATGTATTGAGACCTGAAATCAGAGAAAAAAATACTGCAGGTTCCGATGCTAATAAGAATAGTAATAATCCTTTGGATGGTTCTAGACTAAAGCTAGTTTCAAAAGAATTTAGAGAACTTGAAATTCCAGTGGAAGAAATCATACAAGGCGACTTGATGATCATACGCCCAGGAGAAAGGGTTCCCACTGATGGAATGATAGTAGACGGTTCATCTTCGATAGATGAATCTGCGATAACAGGTGAAAGTATACCTGTTGACAAAGTAAAAGGCGACGAAGTAATTGGGGCAACAATTAACAAAAATGGCCTCTTAAAAGTCAAAGCAACTAAGATTGGTCAAGATACAGTATTATCTCAAATCATAACCCTGGTAGAAGAGGCCAAAACAGGTAAATCCAAACTTGAAAGAATGGTGGACCAGGTAGCAAAATATTTTGTTCCGGCTATTGTAATAATAGCAATCGGGGTATTCCTTGGTTGGTATTTTATTGGGAATGCGGGATTAACTTATTCCGTACTAGCATTTGTTTCTGTCATGATAATAGCATGTCCATGTGCTTTAGGATTGGCGACGCCAGCAGCATTAATGATGGGTGCCGCAAAGGGAGCTGAAAATGGTATTTTGTATAAAGGCGGCGAGCATATAGAAATAGCAAGTAAAGTCAATTTAGTGGTATTTGATAAAACTGGAACATTAACAGAAGGAAAACCATCTGTTACTGACATAGTAACATTTGATAATATAGATGACAACGAGTTGTTAAGACTAGCAGCGATAGGAGAATCAGGGTCTGAGCACCCTTTGGCCAAAGCTGTTATCACAAAAGCCAACGAAAAAGGAATTCATGCAGTTTCGCCTGATTCATTTGAAGCGGTAGCAGGTCATGGTCTTATAGCTAAATACTCTGATCATGACATAACGGTAGGAAATAGAAAGATAATGCTTGACAATGATATTTCAATTCCTGAAAACATTGAAAAAAGACTTTCGGAATTGGAAAAAGATGGTAAAACAACAGTACTAGTCTCACTAGACAATCATTTGTATGGATTAATTGCAATATCTGATACCATAAAGGAAGGTGCCAAAGAAGCGATTCTCGATCTAAAAAACTTGGGAGTTGAATCAATAATGCTCACTGGAGATAATGAACGGACAGCAAAGGCTGTCGCTTCCAGAATTGGTATTACCCGAGTAATATCTCAGGTGTTGCCACATCAAAAAGAAGAGATCGTAAGCAGTATACAGACAAAAGAAAAAAGAGTTGTAGCAATGGTAGGTGACGGAATTAATGATGCTCCAGCTTTAGCCCGAGCAGATTTGGGAATTGCAATAGGGTCCGGAACAGATGTTGCCAAAGAAACTGGTGGTATAATATTAATTAGCAACAATATTGGAGACGTTGTAACCGCATTAGAATTAGGAAAGAAAACTGTCTCAAAAATAAAGCAGAATTTGTTCTGGGCTTTTGCTTATAATACGGGGTTAATACCTGTAGCAGCAGGTGCATTGGTTCCTATTTTGGGACTATCAGTATTTGGGTGGCTCCCAATTCTTGCTGGATTGGCAATGGCCATGAGCTCTGTCACTGTTGTTACTAATTCTCTTTTTTTGGGAAGATATAAACCAAGAACAATAAATAGACCAAAAACAAAATCAGTTTAGATGACCATTATATTATTCTTTTTTATTTATAGGATTTAAAAACAAGCATTCTTGACTTATCTGGATCTGGAGTTTAAGCCGTTGTAGACCTTTATCGGCTACTAAACCTTTAACCCTTCATATCTTTTAGTTCTCAACTTGATTATATGAAAAAAATTTGATTATACAACCCTCATCTACAGATGATATAATCCCTTTTTTAGCATATCAGTCAATTATCAATATTGGATTATACAATAATACGATAGATACTTTCTTCTATCCATACCTTGATGTCATTATTGTCAATCCTTGCATTGTCAATATTCATCGCATGGATGATACCTACTTTTAGTTAGAGTCTTGATAAATCTAATAACTTTTCAGGTTAAATAAAATCTATTGAAAGCTTAAATTTGAATTCTAAAAAGTAATGTGAAATAAGTGAACAACAAAAAAAAGGATTAGTTGTTTATTTGTCCTAATGCATTATTTCCTGTGTTAGCTTGGAATTGGAAGTTCAAGTTATTGCCAGAGAGTACAGAGCTTCCACCAGAAACTACTTGACTATTCTGTTTTGATTTTTGAGATTGGCTAATGATTTGTTTTGCTTTGTTACTCTTTTTTGCCAATGCATCTTCTGAAATTGCCAATGGGGCTAGGACCAAGGCAAGTGCGAGAACAACAGCTGTTGATACTAGTAATGTTTTATTTGTGTTCATACTTGTAAACTATAACATGATAATTCAACTTATATTAGATATTTTAGATATTTCTATGAATCTTTAGAGGTAAAATTAAACAGAATTAATTTCTAGGTTACTGTCTAGAGGTCTGGTAAGCATATAATAAAAGTACAGGGAATATTTTTTTGGAAATAGATTTAATCTAATTAATAGTCTTTATTTGTCACTCTACAGGTGTTTTTCATTTACCCGTTTTCTATCAATTTATATTTGACTAATTTTTTTTCAAATATCTAAAATCTTGTCCGATGATTTTATCAATTCTCCCAATTTTAGATTGATTTATGATCAATCGCATATAGCATATCCAAATCCAATCCCATTACGCAGGCTATCCACCTATGAGATGCAGAACCTAAACTAATGAATCTGTTTCGTAATTAAATTAACTGTATAGTATCGGAATTTCTAAAGATATTTGGATTGATGATGGTATATACTCATTGAGAACACTCGAATTACAGACCTTTTTTATGAAGCCCTCTGCTGATCTCTATTCTCTTAAAGTGTTAGCGGTACAAGTATAGATAGGATATTCTGATTGTTAATATTGTTGTTGTTGGTTTTGTTAGTAGTATATAGTATTTGAAGTTCAAAAAAGAAGAGATTAACGAAAAAAGCTCTCCCAAAGAGTATAGTAGTTGGGGGGAGATAGGACTACTAATTCAGATTGTTGCAGCTAAAATAAAGACTTCGAACAAAAAGTATGACATAATATTAGGAATAACAAATGGAGGAATCATCCCAGCCAGGCTAATGGCCCAAGAACTAGACATTGATCATATACAGTTCATACCCGTTAGAAATAAGAAACTACATATCGAAGAAATGCCTCAATTAACGACCGATAAAAAGTATCTTGTAGTGGATGAAATATACGATACTGGTCAAACATTTTCTAAAGTCAAACATGCAATAAAAGATTTTGATTGTGATTACGCATTTCTTATGAGAAGATTCAACGAAACTAATCGCAATGAAACAGACGATGGAATAACCTTTATCGGAAAAATATTAAACCATGACAAATGGGTCGTCTTTCCATGGGAACTAAAATCATTACCATAGGATAGAATTTTGCTTGGAAATTTTTGATTGTTGAATCAAATTAAATGTGTGCTCGACATGTCCATAAAACTATAAAAACCATAATACTCTAAGAAACCAAGATATATGATTCAAAAGTATGAATACAGTCATTTGCACTAAATACAATTTGTGTTTCCAAATCATATATTCGATTTAGTAACGATTGATGTTTACTTGACTTTGACTGGAACGTCAAAAAATAGATGAATAATTCGAGAAGATCAAGTATAATAAATATGTTGACTATATGGGGAGTATAATGAGTAGTAGAGATTTTAACCCATTTGACTGGTATAGAAATTTCTTTGGAAGGCACACAAACAAGAATAGAGGGGGATTCTTCGATGATTACTTTGCTGGATTTGAAGAGATGCAAGAGGAGATGGAGAGAATATTTAAACAATTTAATAATATTCAATCCAATGCACCAAAGGAATTGGTAAGAGAATATCAAGCACCAGATGGTACAAAAGTAAGAGAAGTTGGGCCAATAGTTTATGGATATTCGATGACAATTGGACCTGACGGAAAGCCGCATATAAGCCAATTTGGAAACGTTAAGAATTTGGCCGGAGGATCAAACAAGCAAGAAATTAATATCACTGGTTTGGCCGCAGGACCAACATTAACGGCTGAGAGAGAACCTCTGGCAGATCTAAATACTACCGAAAAGGAAATCAAAGTCATAGTAGAAATGCCAGGTATAAAAAAAGAGGATATTAAAATAAATGCGACTGAAGGTATGGTGGAAATTGCAACTACAGGTTCTCAAAGAAAATATCATAAAACTGTTGAAATTCCCTTAGAAGCTGATATAGATTCAGCTAGATCTAACTATACTAATGGTATATTAGAAGTCGTTTTCAATAAAAAAGAAAATGTAAAACCAAAAGGTAAGGAGGTAAAGGTAGAATAACGCTGAATAATACAACTTGTTTAATACTATACTATTAAGTAGTTAGCCATCTTTCCTGTTGTTTACCTCTCTTCCTTTTCATACCATTTTATTATTATCATTAAATAGTATTTTTAAATATGGATCTTTACCAACCACCTATCTAGGAAGCAGATAAATATTACTCCTAGAGATGAAGAATAAGATCTACGTGCACCTTGTATCATCTTTTCTCTATTCCCATCTCTAGTTAAAACACCATATACTCATTTCTTAAACTTCTTATTCCTTTTTTGATGATTCTCTGTATTTTATTTCTAGGGACTTTATAGTATTAAATATCGGTCATCCAGGAACAGATGATAGTTACGAGTCCAATAACGATGATAAAGTTAAGAGTATCTTTAATGGTCTGATTTAGACTTAACTAATACAATTGATAATGATTGGAAATTTTAACATAATAAATTAATCCAGTTTGATCAATTATGTATGATAGAAAAGAATGACTACTAATGAGGAAACCTCTCACGGCTAAACCTGTTACATATTCTTCCAGTCATGGTACAATCTAACTTTCAAGAGGCAAGAAACACTAGACTAGTGTAGGTTATTAAACTATTATAACCAAATAATGATAGGTGTTACTAAATTCCCCTTGAGACAGATATTAATGAAATGCTTGTGGAAAGCGCATCAAATACTATATCTGAATCAGAGTATGGGACTCATGCATTAGTTATTTACGAGAATTTAGAGACACTAAGAGAATTTTACTCGCAATATATAAAAAAAAGAATTGAAGAGAAAAATGAATTTATTCAACTAGCATCGTTTTACGAAACTGAAGATTCTGTCAGAAAAACTCTGTCGGCAGGACATGTATCAATAGATGTCGATAAGTGGGAGAAGACTGAAAATTCATTGATGATTATGGATTCTTTAAAGAAATATTTAGGTAATGAATCTCAACAATCTGAAAATAATTCTGATAAGGATTTAGTAGGATACGCCAAAGAGAAGGGAAAAGCGGGTGTATCATTCTTGGGAGATATGGGCCCTTTTCGTTATGAGCACCGCATACAGGATCTCCTAGCATACGAATCATCTCTACCTACTAGATACGATATCGATTTAAAGAGATTATGCCTATACCATCAAAAGGACTTTAATACACTTTCAAAGGAACAAAAGCAAAAGTTATTAAGTCACCATGCATTTGCTATAAAAATATGATACTTTTAGACGGGCTTTTTCAAATCTTTCAGGCTAATTTTGATCAAAATTAGCATATAAGTAAATAACCTACATGGTATCATTTTTTCCAAGCATCATTTATCATCTCCCGGAGATCAGGAAAACGAATTGGTTTTTGAATTATCCTATCAATTCTTGCAATCTTAAAGTTCTCATGATCTTTCAAATCTTTGGCATCAAAAGCAGTCATTAAAAAAATCTTTATTTCATTATTAATCTCTCTAATGTTCTTTGCAAGGTCTATACCATTTATGTCTGGCATTCTCATGTCCGTAATTATCAAGGAATGTTTACCAGAAGTTTCCCTAAAATATTCAAGTGCCATTATAGGATCAGTGAAAGAGATTGCATTGAATCCTTCTTTTTTCAAAAATTCTTTGAAAAGATCTGCAAGTTCTATTTCATCGTCCACTATAATGATAGACTTATCAGATGACGATGACAATTAGTGCTGATTTTTTTCTAAATTATTTAAATTTATCCATAAAATTATAGACCCTAAGGAATTGTACTACTTTGTAAGCCCGTTCTCATGGTTCAAGTGAGTGATCAATCTAATTCTTTATCGTAATTCAGTGTTGTTTGTCGCTTTATGACATCATAATGAGTGAAGGGGTCCAATCCTTTTGGTGTACGGGTTGTACTGAGATCCCATTTTTTGGGTCATCTGCGTCGTAATTATTATGAAGAGTTGGTGGGCTGCATAAATGTAAAGTATTGATTTACAATAGAAATCTTATAAAAAAAGTACCATAATCTATTTAAATAATTTATGAGATTTCAGATCTGCGACATCATTTACTTCCTCAAAGGTCTGGTGCGTTGGAGTGCCAGACCTTGTGAGTAGCTGAAATTTTTATCTTTTGTATTAGAACCCGCTCTCAATTTAAAGCGATAGCATGTCCATTCTCTTAACAAAATTGTTAGTATCGTTTTTGACTACAAATGGTGCTCGGATACTAATTTACTGAAATTTGAATCAACGGCGTCGTCAAATTCTATGTGTGAAAGCCAAAAGGGTTTTTCAAAGTAAATCAAAAAATGGGTTGATATTTAGTCCGCCTAAATTTATCGCAACAAGACAGGTCGGGCATTTACTTGAATACGGAACATAACATAAGGCTTAACTCGGCGATCCTTCCCATTGTTATAACGAGCTTGACGATGCAATTGATTAGCGGTAACATAGAGATATCCATCTGTAGCTAGTGAAAGGGTATCGGGCCATAGGAGGCGTGAATCATATGCCAATGTTTCCCATATCTTGTCAGAATGTCTAAGACGAAGAATGGCATTATGCTCATAGTTAGTTGAGTAGATATTACCAGAGGCATCTGATTCAAGACCATCCGATGCACCACCCCTGTCACCATGATCTTTTATGGTAGCAACAACATCCGATTCTGGTGTATCACGATTAATAAGGGCATCTATATCTACACTGTATAACTTACGACTCCCAAGTGGACAGTAGTATAAACGAGACCCATCAGAGCTAATTGCGATGCCGTCAGCGCCCATGCTGGCTCCATGTTTCACCGACCCATTTTGTTGTTCTTCTAGGAATGGCTTACCTTCTACTAGAGGAAGAAAGGCTTGCAGATCCTCCGGTTTGGTCGATTTGTGATCATTAAGTCGACGCCAGCTTTCACCAGATCCAAGGTCAACCACAATAATTCCATTCGATCCCTTTTGAGATGAATCTGTGATGAAGGCCATACCCTCATCGCCTCTTCGTAAGTCGAATCGAATATCGTTTAGATAGGTTGTAGGTAATGCCACTGTTTGGGAAAACAAAATCTTTTTAGTTACTTTGTTTGTTTCCAAATCAACACAAATCAACTTTGGCCCTCCGTATTTTGTGGGTTGAAATAAGGGGCTACCAGTGTCAAGAATCCATAACCTGTCACGAGGGTCAACAACAACAGACTGTACTGATACTAAAGTTGAAGCTTGATCATCTTCATTTGTTTTGTTTAATGACTCATCCGGATAAGCAACCATGTTCCCATCTTTAAGTATTTCAGCAACAGAGTATTTGACATCGTCACCCCACTTTGGAAAGTTTACAAATATTCTACCCTTATGGGATACTGTCACTCCTGTTGGCATAGCATCATTAAAAAAAGCTACGGTTTCTAATGCTCCTACTGGATCAGCAGATGGCAACTTGTGTAGATGAGTATTTTTTGGATTATTTGACATACTATGATATCAAAAACATAGCTCATATACCTGAGATCTCTTTCGTTGCCTTTAAGCGCGGCGCCTTTTACATTGTATTCACATAATACATATCTCTCTTAAAATACCTGCCGAATATGAGATCAATCTTTTCGGTAAATTTCACTCAACAATTGACTCTATCTTTATAATTATAGAATTGAGATCAAGGCATAAATCTCTGTTAGAGTAATATAATTTCAATGAATAAATATTCATTTATCTTTTTAACAGTAATAACTACAGCCTTATTATCAACTGGTAGCGTCGTAACAAATGCTTTTTCTAGTACATCAGCTAGTGTATCTTATTGTCCCCCAATATGCTTAGATGAAGTACAACAGCATGTAAACGATGCAAAAGATGCACTAAACGATGGAAAACTCGTTGAAGCAGCATCTGAATTAGATATAGTTAGTAGTCTATTAGACCAACTAGACGATATGACTAGTAAATCAGAGTAATATTAGACTAATACTCTGGTTAGGATATATTTCTGAAACCGATCTAAATTATTTTATCCATAAGATAATAGTTCACTACCTTCATACTCCCCATGGTAACTGCTTACTAAATTAATTAGGGTATTAGCGGTAGAATAAAGCATCTGAATGGGTCAAACGGCTATTCTGTTTGAAAACCATGATTGTCATCTATGACTCGTACGATGGGCAAGGGTCTTGTTTACATGTCAGACGTCATGGTTTGGGTAGTTACTAGAACAATGACATTTAAACTGCCCGATATTCTATTGTTGTTTTTCCTCTTTAAAATGAGGTAACACTTTTTTGCAGAATTGTTGTACAAAATCAAGTTCATCAGGACTAGTGCTGTGTATATAAATCTGGGTGAAACCACATTTAAAATATTCTTCAAGTGGTTTTATCAAATCTTCCACAGACGTTACTATTAGGGTTGACTTTTCTAGCTCTTCGTCTGATACTTCTTCTAGTGCTTTTTGCTGTAATTTTCTTGGATCATTAATGGCAGTATCAAATACATTCCTTATTTCGCTTGCTCTCCAAAAATTTATGGATTTGAATGCCTCATCGTAATCCTCGGAATAGGATATTCTGGGTTTGCTTATTTTTTCAAGTTTATTTGGATCTTTACCTGCGGCAACAGCGGCCTCATCGAATTTATCAAATACTTCTTTTGAATTATTAGGCTTTGATACCGTGATCAATCCATCTGTAAGAGTAGCAGCAGCTGCAGTAGCCTTGGGTCCTGAGGCAGCCATATACAAAGGAATTGGATATGAAGGAAGTGAATAGAGTTTAGCCGATTTTGTCTTGAAATATTGACCATTATAGTTCAAAAATCCATCTTTGTCGATAAACTTCTTGTCCGATGTAAAACTAGTTTCCCTATTTGATTGAGGTTGTCGCTCTTTTTCCCAGAGAATCTTTATAATTTCAATGGCTTCTATCGTCCTTTCCAATCTAGTTCTTGAGGAGGGCCATTCAAATCCAACGGAAACTTCATTCATGGCTTCTCCTGAACCTAATCCCAAGCTAATTCTGCGTGGATATAATATGGCAAGAGATGCAAATGCTTGCGCTATTATTGCAGGATTGTACCTATAAATCGGAGAAGTGACTCCAGTAACAAATCGCATCTTCTTTGTTCTTTCTGCAGCTGCTGCAAGCCATATCCAGGTAAAATTTCCAAATCCTCCGTCATTCCACCAAGGGTGAAAATGATCACTAGTCATAGTTGAAGTAAAGCCGCCTTTCTCTGCTTCAATTGTGAACTTGATTAAATCTTGCATAGAATATTGTTCCTGGGATGCCCAATATCCAACTGTCCTCATGTCTTGTTATTTCTAATAAAGTATTTATTCCATGTACCTACATTAAGCGATGTAATTTCAGAATTAAACAATCTCATTGAAAAGTTTACTATTGTTTGGAATAGGTAGGATGCCAGAATTTGTAGAGTTGTTTGTTAATGATGAAGATTGGTTGGAAATGTTGAGACCATAGGTCAACGGAAAGAACAAATGAGACCAAATCTACACCTTTCCAGCAGAGTCTTGTCAATCGAACGAAATCATTATCTATATACGGGAAAAATTGATGATTTACAATTAGTAGCCAATCCATGAGGACAAATAGATCACATAATAAAACTAATAACCAATGAATCAACCGCAGATCAGAATAATATTTGTCATAATAGTTCATTTTCAACACAAATATTAAAAACTTAATCTTTGTTGGTTAGTAAAATTCCAAAGTAATTGTATTTGGAAATCTTCGACCACTATAATTATGCCGGTTCTATGACAATATTTGTTATACAATTAGACATCTTCTTCTGGCTGGTATACTTTGTATGATTCCATTAGGTCAATTACAAAAGTACCAAAACTATTACATGTTGCAAATTTGCACATTTTCAATTTTCCATTGGTAAGCATAATTCTTCCAGCCAGAAATGAAGAAAATTATATCGAAGAATGTCTAAAAAGTCTACTAAGTCAGGATTATCTAACTATGAAATAATTGCTATTAATGATTCATCTTCAGATGATACAGGAAGAGTAATCAAAAAGTATAGTTTTAGTCATAGTAAAGTAACCTATGTTGAAAATCCTCCATTACCACAGGGATGGACAGGTAAGAATTGGGCGTGTTACCAAGGCTACTTTATGCTGGTCGCTTTTATCTAATCATTAGTTAAATCAAAACAAGGGCATGTGATCAGCTGGAGAGATAGGAAATATTCACTCAGAATAAAAAACAAAAACAAATATCAATAGTGGATGATTTTGAAATGTTACGTATTCTACATATTGCATGTCTAACTGATTATTTTTCTATTTGTTTTAGAATTACGAAATAAAAAAAGTCAAAGAATAATCTGGCTACTAGGAGTTTGATATCTATTTTGATTCACAAAGTTGGACAAGAAACAAATGTATCTTTATTATCTTTTCCAGTTTCATGATAATTCTTTACAATTCATTTTCCATTCTCGGTAAAATATTCTCATTTATCCTAGGCCTTTTTGTTCAAATCATTAAAAAAGCCCACATTCGAAATTATAACGTCATTCCATATTTTGTTGAAAGCCATAGCACTTTCTATGTAAGTGCTAATCATCCCTGAATACATGTCTGGTATTTTTTTAAAGAATTCTTGGTTGTTCCACAATTGCTTCTGGAAATTTTCAAAGTATTGAGCGTATACTGATTGAAATGAATTTATAGCCTGTTTTTGATATTCAAGATAGTTATCTGCTAGCGCGTTGGTGACTTTAACTGTTTGTTCCTGGGTATTAGTAATAGCCTGAGTATAGCGGGGAACTTGATTCCTTGCTTCTTCTGTACTTGTCTCCATGGTTCTTTTAGAATCTGCTGATGCGTTGATGACAGCTTGGGCGGATTCTTCTTCATTATAATCCTCAACAAATGATTGTAAATTGTTGTTATTGTTTGGATTGATGGATTTATCGTTGTACTCTGTATTCTTACCTGGAATAATTTCTTCAATTATATCAGGAGATTCTGCGTCATTCTTATCATTATTAGCCATGTAGTAAAACATTTTAATTAACAAGTTATAAAAGACTAATAGATACCAATTCTGTTCAAAAAACAATTTTTCAATTCTTATTATGAGGCATTTTTATTTTAGTCGTAATCCTCATTGATATTGATCCAAGTCAATATTTCTTGAGATCCATTTCATGCATATTTCAAGAATTAATTAACTTTATTGTAGAAACAGGTGAGGATGAAAAAAATGCAGTTATATAACATAAGAAGGTATGGTGGATAAAACATGGACTATATTGACAATGTAGCGATCTTGGATGAAGATCTTATTTCACTTGAACTTGAAATCTCTACAGTAAATGCACATAATGCTGGCTCCGGTGATCTTCATTATGTTAATATTGTCTTCTCCGACGGTACACGCCTTTATGAGCCTTTTAATCTTAAGCTATATAATGAGATCGGATTATCTGAAATACCGATTAGTATTGGAACTTTGCCCCACCGTGGAAAGACAAAGAGGTTTGCCCTCCCCGTCCCACCTGCACTTAACCGCAAACTAATTGATATTTCCGAGGTATTCCTTCGCAAGGATGGTACTGATGGATGGTTTGTAGGTAGCATACTTTTGTTTGCTAATGGCCACTCAATGCCCTTAATTGGAAATAGTAACGCTAATCAATTCCTTGACAACGATAATGCTGTACTGATGCTTCGAGATTGGTCTACAGGGTCATTCTGTGTCGCCCCAGCCTCCAATGCTAAAGATCCTCTACCACGATCTGGGTATCGGGTCCTGGGTCCTGTGGTGGGCCAAGTCTCAGACACTTCTGCAGTTATAATTTATCGCGTGGATCGAGTGGGCTACTATCGCTTTCGAGCATTTGATACTATTACCAATCTCAAGGTTCATGATGAAACTCAAAAATTAGAGCCCACTTATCGATTCAATCTAACCGGTCTTCTAC
>Ga0310887_10000244_pt1 | contig 13346 bp, 12 predicted proteins | sample T60D4metaG_FD_202509 | JGI IMG/M metagenome (GOLD analysis project Ga0310887, IMG submission 202509) | Lab incubated soil microbial communities from West Virginia University Organic Research Farm, Morgantown, WV, United States - T60D4 | ecosystem: Environmental > Terrestrial > Soil >...
TTGGGGCTTCGGGTTGTACTACCTGTTCAAGACGAAGAATTGGGACGCGCTGACCCGGCGCATGCCTCTGGCGATCTGCCTCCTCGTCATCATCCAGGTCGCGCTCGGCAACAACGGCAATTCGGGTCCGCTCGGAACGCTGCTCGCGATGGTCGCAATTGCGATTCTGATGCTCGGCACCGTGCTGCCCGCGCTCAGCGGCGTGATGCTGTGGATTGGCCGTCAGAACCCGGCGCGCATGTGGGCCGCCGAGCAGATCACGCGCGGCCGCTTTTTCGCGCCTTCCGTACCGGCGTCAATCGTCGTCGGTGTGAGTGCCGGCGCCATCATGGCGGGTCTGAGCGTGCTGGCCGATTGGGCGGCGCTGAGCGTGCCCGGCTTCGAGCCGTCGATCTCACGCGAGCTGAACATCGTCGACGCCGGAATCGGATCGGTCATCGGCAACACGCTGTCGGCGGCGATCTTCCTCGCGCTCGCGATTGCGTTCGCGATTGAAGTCTTCGACAGGTTCAGGGTCCCGTCGATGGTGTCAACCATCGTCGTCAGCATGGCGGCCGGGTTCACGTCCGCATCGGATCAGGAAACGCTGCTGCCGGCATTGGCCTTGTCAGCCGGCTATGCGCTCGCAGCGGCGATTCTGTGTGTGATCTACCGCAGCCGCGGATTCCTGGCGGCGTTCCTGGCGAGCTTCGTCGCGTTCCTCCTGCCGGAAGCTCTCGCGGCGCGGTCGCTCGACGATCCGGAGTTGCTCCGGACCACCAACACGCTGTTTACCCTGGTCGTGGTGATTGCCGCGGCCGGCGCGTGGGGCGTCGGCCGCGGGCTGCTCAAGAAAGCGCCCGCGCTCGAGCCTATCGCGCGCCGTAGCTAATCCGATAGATAAAGCCCTTGTTGTCGTCGGAGATGTAGAGCGCGCCGTCGGCGCCGGTGGCCAGACCCGCGGGGCGCCCGGACACCACACCGTCCTTGACCCAGCCCGTCACGAAATCGTCGAAACCATCGGGGCGCCCGCCCTTCATTCGAACGCGGATCACCTTGTAGCCAACCTTCGCGGGAATCGCCGTCGAGCCGTGCATGGCGAGGAACATCGCGTTTCGATACGCCGAGGGAAACTGCGTCCCGGTGTAGAAACGCACATCGGTCGATGCCACGTGTGCCGGGAGTTCGAGCGCCGGCGCGACGGGCGACAACGACGCCGGCACGCTTTCAGTGACCGGGGTTGGGTTTGGACGATTGTTGCCGATGAAAAACGGGAAGCCGTAATGCCTTCCCTCTTCGACGAGGTTGATCTCGTCGGGAGGAAAATCCGGGCCGAGTCCGTCCTGGCCGTTGTCGCCGGCCCACAAGCGGCCAGTAGCGGGATCAAAGTCGAAGCCGTTTGCATTGCGCAGGCCGGTCGCAAAGGGACGCCCTTTCCCATCGGCGTCGTAGACCTGAATCGTGGTGCGTCGCGGGTCGCCTTCCGTGCAGACATCGCACGACGAACCGATCGAAACATACAGGCGTCCGTCGGGACCGAAGTTGAGGGTTCGCGACGTATGGACCGCCGGTGTCGACGTCGGAAGATCGACAAAGACCGAGGGCGTGCCGTCGGGAGCGCCGTTGGTCCATCGCACACGCATCACCGCCGGTGTCGTTGCGATGTAGAGATAGCCGCCACGAAACGCCAGGCTGTGGGCGTTGGTCTGGCCCGTCAAGAGCACTTCCGGTTCGGCGATGCCGTCCTTGTTCTTGTCGGGCAGCGCGACGACTTCATGCGTGCGGCGGCGCGCCACCAGCAGGACGCCTTCGGGACTGACGGTCATGAGGCGCGCGCCAATGAGTCCCGATGCGAACACGGAAATCTTGAATCCGGGAGGGACGACAAGATCGGCCAGCGGCGCAACCGGAGCCGCTGGTGGTTGTCCCTGGCCCATGATGGCGGGGAGGACAGACACCAGGATCGCCGCCAGGGCGGCGCGTCGTCGGGAATCGCTGTTCATCGCCCTCACGCTTTCTTACATTCGCTTCTTCAATTCCGAGTCGATCGCGGCGAGGAATTCTTCGGTGGTCAGGTACGGATGGTCGGCACGGATCAGGATCGCGAGGTCCTTGGTCATGCGGCCCGACTCCACGACATCGACGCAGACCTTTTCCAGCTTCTCCGCAAACGCGATCACATCCGGCGTGCCGTCGAACCGGCCGCGATACTGCAGGCCGCGCGTCCACGCGTAGATCGACGCGATCGGATTCGTCGACGTCGGCTTGCCCTGCTGATGCATTCGATAGTGACGTGTCACGGTGCCGTGCGCGGCTTCAGCCTCGACGGACTTGCCATCCGGCGACATCAGCACTGACGTCATCAGGCCGAGCGAGCCGTAGCCCTGCGCGACCGTGTCGGACTGCACGTCGCCGTCGTAGTTCTTGCACGCCCACAGGTAGCCGCCGCTCCACTTCAGGTTCGACGCGACCATGTCGTCGATCAGACGATGCTCGTAGGTCAGGCCCTTGGCGTCGAACTGCGCCTTGAATTCGGCGTTGAAGACGCGCTCGAACGTGTTCTTGAACGTGCCGTCGTAGATCTTGAGGATGGTGTTCTTCGACGAGAGGTAGACCGGATAGTTGCGGCCGAGCGCATACGTGAAGCAGGCGCGGGCAAAACCCTCGATCGACGAATCGAGGTTGAACATGCCCATCGCGATGCCGCTGCCCTTGGTCTTGATCACCTCTTTCGAAATCGGCTGGCCGCCGCCGTCGGGCGTCCAGCTGATGGTGATCGTGCCGGCGCCGGGGAACGTGAAGTCCTGCGCGCGATACTGATCGCCGAACCCGTGGCGTGCGACAACCACGGGCTTGTCCCAGTGCGGCACGAGGCGCGGCACATTCTTGCAGATGATCGGCTCGCGGAAAATCGTGCCGTCGAGAATGTTGCGGATGGTCCCGTTTGGGGACTTCCACATCTGCTTGAGATTGAATTCCTTGACGCGCGCTTCGTCCGGCGTGATCGTCGCGCACTTGACGGCGACGCCGTACTGCTTGGTCGCGTTCGCCGAATCGATCGTGATTTGATCGTTGGTCTTGTCGCGCGATTCGACGCCGAGGTCGAAGTATTTGAGGTCGATGTCGAGATACGGAAGGATTAACTGCTCGCGGATCTTGTGCCAGATGATGCGCGTCATCTCGTCGCCGTCCATCTCGACGACGGGATTCTTTACCTTGATCTTGCTCACTGAGGTCTCCTGAAAGACGGTGCCAGGCACCGTCAACAGGCAATTATGTCACGGTGCCTGGCACCCTATCAGCGAGGCTTCCAGTCTGGAAGACGATCGTTGCCGGCTCCGGTCGTCAGGCGTCGCAACGGCGTCGTGCGGGTCGGATCGAGAATCGCGAGATCCCAGTTTTCGCCCTGGTGATGTTCGGGACTGACGGAAATCGCCAGCAGGCGATTGTCGGGCGACCAGTCGGGATAGTAATGCCAGCGCGCCGGCTCGCCGGGGATCGGCTCGGGCGACTCGCCGAACGAGTTGATGGTGTGGATCGTCGACGGATCCTCATTCAGCAGCGAGACGTGCGCGATGGCCTGTCCGTCCGGAGACCAGTTCGGCCAGCAGCCCGGCCCCGTGCTGTCGAAGGGCCAGGTCTGTTTCGTCGCCAGTTCGAGGACGTGCACCTGATTTGCAAAGCCGCCGTCGTACGGGAACGTCGTCGCGACGAACGCGACCCAGTTGCCGTCGGGCGAGACGTTGGGCATGAACGCATACCCGGTGAAGAATGTCGTCAAGCGCTCGACCGCACCGTCGGCGATCCAGTAGCGATAGAGATCGAAGCGTCCAACCCCGCGATCGCGATCCGAGGCGAACACGAAACTCTCGCCGTCGGGCAGCCACGCGGGATCGTGATCGTTGGCGGCGTGATTGGTGAGGCGCCGCACGTTACTGCCGTCGGCGTCCATCAGATACAGGTTGTAGCTGCCGCCGCGCGTTGACTTGAATGCGATGCGGCGTCCGTCGGGCGACCATCGCGGCTGCTCGTCCTGCCAGTCGCCGTCGCGCGTCAGCGCCGTGATTCGACCGTTGGCCAGATCGATCGTATAGATCTTCGCGCGGCCGTTCGGGTTCGACGAGGAGCGCGCGTCGGATTGAAATGCGAGTGTGCCCGACAACCCTCTCGGAAATGGCGACGCTGGCGCGGGCTGCGCGTCAACGGCTGACGCTGCAACACACAGCAGAGCTGTCGCGAAGAGCAGGTGGAGCCCGGCGAATTTCATGTGGATCGATAGTAGCAAACGACGCGGCGACTAGCGACTCGATGCGGTTCGCCGCGTTTGCGCGAGCTTGCCGGGTTTGGCCTTCTCCGTCGTCAGCGGAATGTATTTCTCCGCCCAGTTGGCGATCGAATCAATCGCCTCGGCAAGCGCCTTGCCCTTTTTTGTCAGCGAGTATTCGACACGCACCGGCGTTTCCGGCACGACCGTGCGGTCGACGACGCCTTCCTGTTCGAGCTCCTGGAGGCGCTCGCTGAGCATGCGATCGGTGATGCCGGGAATGCCGTCGCGCAGCGTCGCAAAGCGGCAGGTTTGCTTCAGCAGCATGAAGATGATCGCGCCGTTCCACCGGCGGCCGATCAGCTCGCTGGCGTAATGGAAGCGCGTGCACAGCTGCGGCACGGGTTTGGCTTCGGTCTTCATAGGGTGCGACACCTTCAGGATAGCACGGCATCTCAGTAACTAGTTGACTTATAGTCACTATGTTTTATATAGTTAACGAGTAACAGATAGCTCGTGAGAAGGAGATAGGACACGTCATGGATACTGGAATCTTGATTGCCCGGTTGGTGGTGGGACTGGTGATGGCCGCGCACGGCTCGCAGAAGCTGTTCGGCTGGTTCGGCGGCTACGGCATCGCCGGCACCGGGGGGTTCTTCGAACAGCTGGGCTTCCGGCCCGGCCGCTTCTTCGCGATGGCGGCGGGCGCGTCGGAAGTGATTGGCGGCCTTCTGGTCGCGCTCGGCCTGCTCGGCCCGCTCGGCCCGGCCCTGGTCATCGCGGTGATGATTGTCGCGATCGCGACGGTGCACTGGCCGCACGGCCTGTTTGCGCAGAACAACGGCTTCGAACTGCCGCTGCTCTACGTCGCGGCCGCGTCGGCGATTGCGTTGATCGGCAACGGCGCGTATTCGCTGGATGCGGCCCTGGGCCTGACGTGGCGCCCCGAAGTGGTGTGGACGGTGCTGACGCTCGGCGTCGTCGGGGGATTCGCCAATTTGGCAGTTCGCAAGACCGTTCCGACCGAAGCGCACGTCTAAAGTGTCAGCATGAGAATACTGGCGGCTCTTCTGTTGCTCGGCGGTTTCACTCAGCCGCCGACCCTGCCAGGAGCCGTCAGTCCCTTCCCAACCGGTCTGTCGGGCGGCATAGTGTTCATGTCCGACAGGCCGGGCGCAGATAACCCGCAGGGACGCAACCATATCTTCGCCCTGGATCTCGCCAGCGGCCGCGTCTCGCAACTGACCTCGGGTCGAGACCATCACGATCAGCATCCGAAGTGGTCGCCGGACGGCCGCCGCATCTCGTTCGTGTCGTCGCGCGGCGGCAATTTCGACCTCTACGTGATGAACGCGGATGGCACGAACGTGACGCGGGTCACGGATCATCCGGCCAACGACTTCGATCCGATCTGGATGCCCGATGGCCTGAGCCTGATCTTCAGCTCGGAGCGCGACAGCCGCAGCGATCTGTATCGCGTCTGGTTGAAGGACCGCCGCGTCGATCGCCTCACCCAGCACTTTGTCGGCCGCGCCATCATGCCGAGCGTCTCGCCGGACGGAAAGTCCGTTGCGTTCGCGGCGCAGACGCTGCAGCGCCTGCAGTTCTGGGAGTTTCAGATTCACGTGCTCGATCTCGCGACCGGCAAGACCCGCGCGCTCGACAACAGCGGCGGCGCCTGCTGGCCGAGCTGGTCGCCCGATGGGCGGCTCATCGCGAACGTGCTGCTCGCGAAAGAGCCGTCGACGATCCAGGTGCGCAGCCCCAACGGCGGCGGCGCGCGTGAGCTGCCGAGCATCCCGAAACTCTGGTCGTACTACCCCGACTGGTCGACGGACGGGAAATGGATCGCCCTGTCCGTAAGCCCGCAGCATCACGAGGGCGAAGACTGGGACCTCGCGATCGTGCCCGCCGACGGTTCAGGCCCGCCACGAAAGCTGACGACGGGAGCGGGCAACGATCGCCTGCCGGACTGGAAGCCGTAGTAGCGGCTGGTGCTTCGCACCACCCGTACGGGTCGCGTCAGTGCTTCGCACCACCCGTACGGGTCGCGTCAGTGCTTCGCACCACCCGTACGGGTCGCGTCGGTGCTTCGCACCAACCGCTACTCGGATAGAATCTGCTGCGATGTGGATCCGGGTTGGCGTAGCAGTTTCTGCCATTTTTATCATCGGCGGTTGCAATCAGAACCAAGCCATCCCGGCGATCGAGAAGCTCAAGCCGTGCACCGGTTACGACACGCCCGTTGACGCCTACTGCGGCACCCTCACGGTCTACGAAAACCGCGTCGCCAAGCAGGGCCGCCAGATCGATCTGAACATCGTCGTGCTGCCGGCGATCAGCTCAGACGCCAAGGCCGACCCGCTCTTCTTTCTCGCCGGCGGGCCCGGTCAGGGCGCGGCGAAGCTGGCCAAGGTGGTGCGCGAGATCTTCCAGCGCGTCCAGACCGATCGCGACATCGTCCTCGTCGATCAGCGCGGCACCGGCAAGTCGAATCCGCTCGATTGCATCAACGACGACGATTCGCTGCAGGGACTGATGGAGACGAACGAGCAGACCATCGCCAAGCTGAAGGCCTGCCAGGCGAAGTACGACGCCGACCTGACGCTCTACACGACGCCGATCGCGATGGACGATCTCGACGACGTCCGCGCCTACCTGGGCTACGACAAGATCAACGTTTACGGCGGCTCGTACGGGACGCGCGCCGCGCTCGTCTACATGCGCCAGCACGGCGACCGCGTGCGCACCGCCATTCTTGACGGCGTGGCACCGCCGAACATGCGCCTGCCGCTCTACTTCCCGCGCGACACGCAGCGTGCCTTCGAGCTGCTCGCCAAGGACTGCGCCGCCGACGACGGCTGCAACAAGGCCTACCCGAACCTGCTCGAACGCATGCGGGCGCTGATCGATCGACTCGACAAGAATCCGCCGACGGTCACGGTCACGCATCCGCGCACCGGCGAGCGCGCCGACGTCCGCATCGACGCGCGCGTGCTGGCCAACGTGATCGTGAGCACGCTCTACTCGCCGATCATGGCGACCCTCGTGCCGGCGATCGTCGCGGCCGCGGAGAAGAACGATTTCCAGAGCATGCTCGCGCTCGCCGGCATGGGCGGCGCAGGCGACGAGCCGAACATGAGCATCGGCATGCAACTCTCGGTGATCTGCGCCGAAGACGCCCCGAAAAACACTCCCGACGATCTGCAGAAGGGATCGGAGTCGACGTTGTTCGGCAAGTACGTGATGTCGATTCAACAGCAGGCGTGCGCGTTCTGGCCGCGCGGCACAGTCGATGACTCGTTTTACGAGCCGGTGAAGTCGGACATTCCCACCCTGGTGTTGTCCGGCGAAGTCGATCCGGTTACGCCGCCGACGTGGGGCGAACAAACGGCAGCGACGCTCTCCCAATCGAAACATATCGTGATTGCCGGCACCGGACACACCGCGGGCAGCACCGGATGCGGGCAGCGGCTGATACGTGAGTTCATCGAGGAAGGATCGACGGCGAATCTCGACACGTCCTGCGTCGACAAGGTCAGGCGTCCCGCGTTCTTCGTCTCGCCGGCAGGACCCGATCCCAATCGGACCGGATCCGCCAAAGGCAAGCCGCCGGCAGGACAAGGGCCGCAATGATTCGCGTCGACAACCTCCACAAGCGATTCGGCGAGGTCCGCGCGGTTGACGGCGTGAGCTTCGGCGCCGCGGACGGGCAGGTCACGGGACTGCTCGGGCCAAACGGCGCCGGCAAGACGACGACGCTGCGCATGCTCTATACGTTGATGCTGCCCGATGAGGGACAGATCCTCGTCGACGGGATCGACGCGGTCGTGGATCCGCAGGGCGCGCGCTTCGCGCTCGGCGTGCTGCCCGATCAATCGGGTCTGTACCCGCGCCTGACGGCGCGCGAGCACATCGAATACTTCGGCGAGCTGCAGGGCGTCACCGGCGCCGACCTGCGCAGCCGCACCGATCACCTGTTGAAGATGCTCGACATGAACGCGATCGCCGATCGCCGCGTCGCCGGCTTCTCGCACGGCGAGCGCACCAAGACCGCGCTCGCCCGCGCCATCGTCCACAACCCGAAGAACGTCCTGCTCGACGAGCCGACCAACGGCCTCGACGTGATGAGCACGCGCGCGGTCCGCGAGATCATCCGGCGGCTCAAAGATGACGGCCACACGGTGCTCTTCTCGAGCCACGTGATGCAGGAAGTCTCGGCGCTCTGCGACACGATTGTCGTCATCGCGCGCGGCCGGATCGTCGGCTCGGGATCGCCGGACGATCTGCGCCGGCAGACCGGACAGGAGAATCTCGAGGATGCATTCGTGGCCCTCAGCGGTATTGAACCGGAAGGCACTCCCTCATGAAGTCGACACCCGCGTCGCAGGCGATCGTCGTCATCCGCAAAGAGATGCGCGACTGGTCGCGTGATCGCCGCTCGATCATCACGGTCCTGGTCAGCTCGATGCTGGCGCCAGGCCTGATCTTCTTCCTCTTCAACAGCATGGCCAACCGCCAGCGGTCGGTGGAGGACGTCACGATCCCCGTCGTCGGCGCCGCCAACGCGCCGGCGTTCGTCGACTGGCTGCGGCAGCAGCCCGGCATCACCGTGAGCGAAGGCCCGTCCGATCCGGAAGAGGCCGTCCGCACGCGTCGCGAAGACGCGATCGTGGTGATCCCGCCGAACTTCGCGAAGAACTTCGCCGCCTCGAAGCCGGCGCAGATTCGCCTCGTCGCCGACAGCTCGAGCCAGAACTCGCGCCCGAAAGTACAGCGCGTCAGGGCGGTGCTGCAGCGCTACAACGCGGAGATCAGCAGCCTGCGCCTGATCGCGCGCGGCATCAGTCCCGCCGTCGCCTCGGCCGTACTGATCGAGGACATCGAGGTTTCGAGCTCGCAGCAGCGGGCGGCCCAAATCCTCGGTTTCATCCCGTTGTTCATCATGATCTCGGCATTCACGGGCGCGATGGCGATCTCGACCGACTCGACCGCCGGCGAGCGTGAACGCGGCTCGTTCGAAGCGCTGCTCGTCAACCCGGCGCCGCGCATCGCGATCGCCGCGGGCAAATGGCTGGCCGGCAGCCTGACCGGAATGCTCACGGTGTTGATCACCGCCGGGCTGTTGTTCGCGATGTTCAAGGAGCTGCCGCTTCAGGATCTCGGCATCCGGTTCCGCCTCGGCACACCGGAGCTGGTTCGCACGCTGTCCGTCGTCCTGCCGCTCTGCCCGCTGATCGTCGCGATTCAGATGTATGTCGCAACGTTCGCGAAGTCGTTCAAGGAAGCGCAGAGCTATTTGAGCTTCCTGATGATGGCGCAGATGGTGCCGGGCATGATGGCGACGATGAACACCATGTCGACGAAGGCGTGGATGTATTACGTGCCGTGGATCGGCCAACAGACGCTGCTCTCCGACGTGCTCGGCAACAAGCCGATCAGCCCGGTGGTGTTCGTGATTGTCGGTGTGGTTAACGTGACGCTCGCGGTTGCCGTCCTGCGAGGAACGTCGGGGCTACTGCACAGGGAGAAGATTATCTTTGGAAGATAGTAGCTAGTATCTAGAAACTAGTAGCTAGAAGAACGCTTGTCTTTCTAGCTACTAGCTACTTCACATTCACCACAATGTGCGCCGACGTCCAGCAGCACTGATCGCCGCCGCCGCCGTTGCCTGAGCTGTCGTTCACCTGCGCGCGAAGCCAGTAGGTGCCGGGCGCGCTGAACGTCGCCGTCGTCTTCGCTTCCACGAACTTCTTCGCATCGCCGCCGTTCTCGAGCGCGATCGATTCGTCCGCGATCTTCACGTCGCCCGGGCCGCGAAACTTTCGCCACAGCACCTGGATGTCACCGCGCGGACGCCGTCCTTCGGCGCCGGCGCCGGCGCCACCAGGACCGGCTGGCGCGACGCTGACGACGCGGCCGCCGATGAAGGCAGGCGGCGGTTCGTTCGCGGGATTGGGACGCGCGGCAGGGCGAGCACCCGCGGCGGCCGCAGCGCCATCACCGCCAGGCGTCTCTCCGAACAATCGGGTCGGCGGCTGATCGGCGGCCCACGCCGTGAGATCGAGCGGCTGCCCGACGGTCGCGTTCAGCGTGGCCACGGTGCGCTCGCGCGGCGGGCCGATGTATTCGGGTCCGCCCATCGCGAACTTGATCCGCGGCGGCTCGTTCTCGTTCGCGGTGTTCTTGAAGAACTCGATCCAGTACGGCGGGTTCAGCCAGAACTGCACGGCGGTCTTGTGCCCGTTGGCGTTGATCGTCCAGGTGAGTTTCTTGTTGCCGAAGTCCTTCGGCACCAGGATCGCGAACATGCCGTACTGACGGCCGGTAAGGAAATGCGTCGGCTGCCCCATGTCCGGGCCACCGGGCTCGATGTTGTTGTCGGGCCCGATCGGAATGTCGAGCGTCTGCGTCTTGTTGCGATTGAAGTAACCAAGCAGCAGCGCGTTGGTGCCGTCCTTCAACGGCCCCCAACCTTCGAACGTCGCATAGATGGGACCACCAGCGTTGCCGACAGGTTCGGCGAGGACGCCGTTCTGCGGCGGCTTCACCTGCGCGTGCGTGACCAGTACAAAACAAGCCGTGACCATGGTGAAGACCATGGTCACGGTGTTGAAACGGTTATTCCGCATGTTATTGCTGCTGTGAGGCAGTGGTGTTCGTGCTGACCGCCTTCTTGCGTTCTTCGATCGCGGCGCGGTAATCGGTGTCATTCATGTAGGTGACGTTGACCCACGCGTGCGCCATTTCATCGACCGTGCGATCGCCGTAGCCGACCCACACGTTCGGATCGGGGTTGGCCTTGTTGGCCGTGGTGTTGTCGTGCCACGCGGTGACCTTGATGATCGTGCCCTTCGGCAGCAGCGGCGCCGCGGTCTCCTTGTAGACGTAGGAGTTGTGCCAGTTGAAGTTGAAGTCGGCCACGTGGCTGATCACCTGCGTCTGCCCGTTCGGCAGGATCGCTTCCATCGTCATCGCCTTGCCGCGCAAATGCATGTGCGGCTGGAAGCTTTCGACGCGGCCGTTCTCGCGCAGCAGGAAGTAGCCTTCGGTCGCCTTGACGGTGTTGGGCGGCAGATCGAGTGCGGTGCCCAGCACGCTGACGCCCGTGCCGCTCGTGCCGCCCATCAGGTGCAGCACCTGGCGGAACTTCGGCTCCTGGCCTTTCGGATAGAAGTAGATGCCGAGCTCGACGGTGTCGGTGATGTCTTCGCCGCCCTGCGAGTAGTGGATGTCCCACACGATCTTCGAGCCGGGCAGCATCAGCTTGCCGCTGTTCGGGCGCATGATCTCGCCCTGCTTGCCGACGGCCCATTCCATGAACGTGCCGGGCTGCGGCTGGCCGTTCGCGTCATCCGGATTCTGCGCGAGCGGATCGGTTTCACGCTGCTGCAGGCGGGCGATCGCGTGATGCGTGATGCGGCGGCCCTTCACCGTGCTCGGACGAATCTCGAGGGCGCGCACCCAGCGCGGCTCGGTCAGGTTGGTTTCGACGACGGGCTTCCACCACGCGTCGTTGGCGCCGGCCTTCTGCGTCCACGGGATCGACTTGATGATCATGTCGGGCTCTTTCTGCCCGTACATCTTCGCGAAGTTCCAGCCCTGCTCGTTCGGCCACACCTTGGCGGCCGGCATGTCTTTCGGATCGCCCTTCGGTGAGCCGGCGTCGACCCACTTCACGATCGTGTCGATCTCCTTGTCCGAGAGCGATCGATCGTTCTCGAACTCGGTGATGCCGACGGTCTTGTCGATGTGCCAGGGCGGCATCTGCCGCGACGCGACACGGCCCTTAATCGAACGCGCCCACGGCCTCGCCTCTTCGAACGAGACGAGCGACATCGGCGCGATCGAATCGGGCCGGTGGCAGGCTTCGCACTTGTTCTGAAAGATCGGGGCGATGTCCTTGGTGAACGTAGGGGCTTGCGCGGCTGCCGCGGTGGGCAGCGCAAGAACCGCGAGCACGCCGAGCGACTTGACGATGCCGGTCATCTCTATCTCCTCAGTTTTCCTACGCAGCGGCGCTGGCGCACCGCGCGGACGAGGTGTACGCGAACGAGATCGACAAAATATACGGCCGATCCCGTATTAATACAAATTCAGCTGATTTCCTGATGGTTTCCATCGGGTTTTTCGTGGGTCTGGGAAAGGACAGGCCCCGAAACATTTCCCGTTGACTTCCGTCTACTGTGTTACATACAGTATGCAGCACACAGTATGCGGTACACAGGATATGGACCCAAACCTCTTTGATTCGCTGCGGTTGGAGCTACGGCGCGGATCGCTGACGCTGGCGGTGCTGGCGCAGTTACGGTCCGAGCACTATGGCTACACGCTGCGAAAAGCCCTCGCCGGTCTCGGCCTCGACATCGACGAGGGCACGCTCTACCCGCTCCTCCGGCGCCTCGAAACCCAGGACCTGCTGACCAGCGAATGGCGCGAGGAAGGCGGCCGCAAGAAACGCTTCTACAAGCTCTCGCCCGACGGCAAGCAAATCTTCAAGCAGCTGCTCGCCGAATGGAACGGCATCAACCAGTCACTCGACAGGATTGTGTAGGGACGCCATGGATTTGATCGATCGCTACCTCGCCGCCGTCCGTCGTCATCTCCCGCGCAATCTCCAGGACGATGTGATCCAGGAGTTGACGGACAACCTGCGTTCGGAAGCCGAGGAGCGCGAGCAGGAAGCCGGGCGCGCGCTCAATGCCGACGAGCAGTCGGCGCTGCTGAAGAAGCATGGCCATCCGTGGCTGATGGCCAGCCGTTACTTGCCGCAGCAGCAGCTGATCGGCCCGGCGCTCTTCCCCTACTATCGCCAGACGCTGATCCTGGTACTGTTCTGGATCGTGCTGCCGATCACCCTGATCGGCGGCGCCTTGTCGGCGATCTATTCGGACAATCCCGGACAGGCCTGGGCCCAGGCGCTCGGCGCCGCGTGGAACGGCGCCATCTACGCGACCGGCATCGTCACGCTGGTGTTCGCGGTGCTCGAGCGCGAGCGCGTGCGCTTCACCGCGCTCGACAAGTGGGATCCATCGTGGTTGCCGACGGCCGCCACCGGCCGCCCGGTCCCGCGCGGCGAGAGTGTTGCGGGCCTCGCCTTCGG
>Ga0310887_10000250_pt1 | contig 13170 bp, 9 predicted proteins | sample T60D4metaG_FD_202509 | JGI IMG/M metagenome (GOLD analysis project Ga0310887, IMG submission 202509) | Lab incubated soil microbial communities from West Virginia University Organic Research Farm, Morgantown, WV, United States - T60D4 | ecosystem: Environmental > Terrestrial > Soil >...
TGAAAGCCCAATGATCCGCACGCTGGTGATTGACGACGAGCAGCCGGCGCGCGAGCGGTTGAAGCAGCTGCTCGGCGCGCATGCCGATGTCGAAGTCGTCGGCGAAGCCGATGATGGCGTGCAAGCGGCGGAACAGATTGCTGAGCTCGCGCCAGACCTGGTCCTGCTCGACATCCAGATGCCCGGAGCAAGCGGACTCGATGTCGCGGCGTCGCTCGGGAAGCCGCGGCCGGCGGTGATCTTCTGCACCGCGTACGATCAGTACGCGGTCGATGCGTTCGAGCTGTCGGCGCTCGATTACTTGCTGAAGCCGGTCAATCGCGCCCGGCTGGCCGCGGCGCTCGATCGCGTGCGCTCCGCCTCCGCCAAGGCTGGGGCGGGACGCGATCGCGCGCTCGAGCAACTCACCCAAGCGGACGGCATGGCGCCGACGCGCTTCCTCGCCAAGCGCGGCAATCGATTCCGCGTGGTGCCGGCGAACGAAGTCGTCGCGTTCATCTTCGTCGACGGGGTCACACATCTGTTGACGACGACCGAGCAACTCTCGATGCAACCCACTCTTGCCTCGCTTGCCCGTCGTCTCGACACGGAGAGCTTCTTCCAGGTGTCGAGGAACGCGATTATCAGGCTTGATGCGGTGAAGGAAGCCAAGCCGTTCAGCGACGGCACGGGTGAGATCCTGCTCGGCAATGGCCAGGCAATGACCGTAGCACGCCGGCGCTGGCGCGCCCTGTTGGATCGGCTCGAGTCCTGAAAACGGAACCTGCCACATTTTTTCGCGATTCGTAAATTACGCGTTTCGTAAAAATGTGGCAGGTTCCTTTTTCCGATCGATCGCGCGCTCCACGAACAAGGTTCCGGCGATCACGAATGCCACGCACGCCAGCGCGAGCGCCGTCGATCCGCGGGCTCCGGCCGGGGCGACAAATGCCGCGGCGATTGCGCCGAAGATGCGCGGGATCGGCGAGCCGTGACCCATCACGCCGCGGAACACCGCGCCGCCGATCAAGTAGAGCGCGCATCCGCCAGCCATCAGCCAGGCGCTGAAGCCGTCCATCGGACCAAGCAGTTCCTGCAGCGATAATTTCGTCGCCGCCGCGATGGCCACCGCGCCGAAAATCATGATCAAGTGCGCGAGGCCGAAGCCGAGCAGACCGTGAACGGCGCGGCGGCGGATCGTCGCCTTCTCGTGCGCGCGCGCCGCCTTCTCGTCTTCACCGGCAAAGTACGCCCACCACATTGCCGCCGACGCGGAGAGGCCCGCAAGCACGCCAAGGATCAGCGCGAGGTCCGCGTGCCGCGAGGACGCGGCCGCCGCCAGGCCGACGCTGACCAGGAGCTCGCCGAGAACGATCAAGATCATCAGGCCGTGGCGTTCGGCGAAGTGCGTCGGGTTCAGCACGAATCCGCGGTCGGCGTGCGCGAGAAATGGCGTCGCGACCTGCACCGCGATCGCGCCGCCCCACAACAGCCAGTCGATCGGGCCGGTGACAAATCCCGCTGCGAGCACCAGGCCCGCGCTCGTCAGGTTGAACGGCGCGAGCTTGATCACCGCCTGGATCGGCGTGCGGCCCGAATCAAGAAAGAAGCCGCCAAGGTGAATGAGGTTGACGATCAGGTAGGCTGCGCCAAAGGCCAGCCCGTCTTCATCGAACGCGTGCGGCACGGCCAGCGCGCAGACGAAGAACGCCGCCATGCCCAGCAGGAGCAACACGCGCCGCGGCCAGGTATCCGGCCCGGCCGCGTTGGTCAACCATGCATAGCCGCCGAACATCCACAGCAGCACGCTCAACTCGATCGCGGCATGGGCGATGCCGCTGGCGTCGGGATGATGGACCACGACCTCCGCGACCTGCGTGATCGTGAACACGAAGACCAGATCGAAGAACAGCTCGAGCGAAGACACGCGATCGGGAATCTGATTCGACGGGCTCATGCGAGAGACTGCACTATATAATCGCCGAATGATTTCGCGCAGAGACCTGTTGGCGCAGCTGGCGATGGCCGGCGCAGCCCTGAAACTGGCGCCCGCTGAGTTGTTCGCCCAGGCGCAGACCGCGGCGCAGCGCTTCGGCAAGGAAAAACTGATCGTCCGCTCGATGCGGCCGCCCGACTTTGAAACGCCGGTGGCGCTGCTCGACTCGTTCATCACGCCGAACGAACTGTTCTACGTGCGATCGCACATGCCGGTCCCGCAGGTCGATGCCTCGACGTGGGCCCTCAAGATCGGCGGCGAGGTGAACTCGCCGATCTCGCTCACGCTCGACGAGATCAAGAAGCTGCCGGCCGTGACGATTACGGCGACGCTCGAATGCGCCGGCAACGGCCGCGCCTTCTTCGAGCCCGCGCTTGCCGGAATTCAGTGGGAGAAGGGCGCGGTCGGCACCGCCCGCTTCACCGGCGCCCGCATGTCCGACTTGCTCAAGAAGGCCGGCGTGAAGACGTCCGGCCTCAACGTCGAGATGCACGCCGCCGATCGTCCGCCAGGCACCATGCCGGCATTCGTGCGCCAGGTGCCGATGGCGAAGGCGATGCACCCGGACACCATCATCGCGTGGGACATGAACGGCCAGCCGATTCCGCTGCCGCACGGCATGCCCCTGCGCGCGGTCGTCCCGGGATGGGAAGGCGCGTATTCGGTGAAGTGGCTGAACGCGCTCAACGTGCTCGCGAAGGACACCGACAGTTTTTGGTTCGTGACCGGCTATCGCTACCCGAACAAGCGCGTCGCGCCCGGCGCCGCCGTCGATGCGAAGGACATGGAGCCGCTCAAGGGCCTCGCGGTGAAATCGCTGATCACGACGCCTGGCACGGGCGCATCGCTGCCGGTTGGCAAGATTGCCGTCGCCGGCTTTGCATGGGCCGGCGAAAACGACGTCACCAAGGTGGACGTCTCGATCGACAACGGCGCCACGTGGCAGGCGGCGCGGCTCACCGGCGAGCAGGCGCGCTTCACGTGGCGGCGGTTCGAACATGCGTTCAACGCGGCGAAGCCGCAGTCGTATCTGATTCTTTCGCGGGCCACCGACAACCAGGGCAGTATGCAGCCGGCCGTCTCGCAGTGGAATCCTTCTGGATATCTCTGGAATCAATATGATTCCGTCAGGGTTGAAGTCAAATGAGCCGAACACTTCTTGCGTTCGGCGGCATGCTGCTGGCCAGCCAAATGGTGTCAACGCAATCGTTGCCGCCTGGCCCTGGCGCCGACGTGCTGAAAGATCGATGTGTGATCTGTCATGAATCCGACATCATCACGTCGCAGAGACTCTCGCTGACCGGTTGGACGAATTCGATCAACAAGATGGTCCGCTGGGGATCGCAGATCACTCCTGAGGAGCGCGAGGTGCTTCAGCCCTATCTTGCGCAGCATTTCGCGCCAAAGCCCGTGGCGTCGCATGTTTCCGCGGAAGCCGGAGCGGCCACCTACAAGAGGGTGTGCCTCACGTGCCATGACGCCGATATGATTGAACAGCAGAGGCTCACCCCCGCGGGCTGGACGCGATCGGTCGAAAAGATGATGCGTTGGGGCGCCGCCGTCAGCGACGCCGAGAAACAACCGCTCATCGATCACCTGGCATCGCGGTTCGGACCCAGATAAGAACATTTGTTACTACTCGGCCTCGCCGCGGTCCTCATTCTGTTCACGGTTTTGTGGGCGGCATCACTTCGTCTGCAGAACTCGAGCATTGCCGACGTGGCGTGGGGCCCCGGCATCCTCGTCATTGGCCTGACCTATTACTTCACCAGCGATGGCGTCCCGCTGCGCGCGCACCTGACGCTGGCGCTGCTGGCGATCTGGGCTATCCGCCTCGGAGTTCATCTCGGCATCCGCACCAGGCTGCAGGGCGAGGATTTTCGCTATGTGAAGTGGCGTGATCAGTACGAGCATTGGTGGCTGGTCAGCTACTTCAAGGTCTTCCTGCTGCAGGCAGTGATCGCGTGGATTGTGTCGCTGCCGATCTATTTCGCGATCGTCTCGCTGGGGTCCCCGTCACTCACGATGCTCGACTACCTCGGCCTCCTGCTGTTTGTCTCCGGGCTGGTTTTTGAGAGCCTCGCCGACGAGCAGTTGCGCCGCTTCCGCGCCGACCGCGTCAACCGCGGCAAGGTGCTCGACACCGGCCTGTGGCGCTACACGCGGCATCCAAATTATTTTGGCGAAGCGCTGTTGTGGTGGGGATTCGGCTTGATCGGCGCCGCTACCGGCGGTGTGCCCGGTCTATTGGGCCCGGCGCTCCTCACCTACCTGCTGATCTATGTCTCGGGCGTGGCGTTGCTCGAATCGACGCTGATTGAGAAGGCTGGATACATCCAATACGTCGGCAGGACCCCGGCGTTTCTCCCGCTCACGCCGCAGGTGCGGATGCAGCTGACGACGAAGCTGCTTGGCCTCCAGAAAAAGCAACCTGCACCGAAGCGACGCTTCTGACATCTTCTACTACAATTCCGGGATATGCCCGTCGCGGTTCCCGAGCTCGAGAAAGCCCGCACCACGCTCGATGCGTGGGTGCGGGAGTTGATGCAATGGCACTTCAGTCCTGAAACCGGCTGTCCTTTCTGGCTGCAGTGGGCTGAGAAGGCCGGCTGGGATCCCCGCAAGGAGATCAGGTCGTATGACGATCTCGATAAGTTCGGTTTGTTCCAGGACGAGTGGCTGCGCGGCGGCCCTGTCCGGCGCTGGGTGCCACGCGCCTACAAGGATCAACCGATCTACACGTTCGAGACCGGCGGCAGCACAGGCGTGCCGAAGTCGCGCATCAACGTGAATGATTTCCGGATCGATTACGAGCAATACAGCACGACGCTCCCGGACGACAAATTCCCTAAGGGCTCGGACTGGCTGATGGTGGGACCGAGCGGGCCGCGGCGCTTGCGTCTCGCCATCGAACATCTGGCGCAGTATCGCGGCGGCATCTGCTTCATGGTCGATCTCGATCCGCGCTGGGTCATCAAGCTGATCAAGATGGGCGAATTGGAAATGATGGAGCTCTACAAGCGCCACGTGATCGATCAGGCGCTGACGCTTCTCAAGGCGCACGACAACATCAAGTGCCTGTTCACGACGCCGAAGCTGCTCGAAGCGTTGTGCGAGCGAATCTCGTTGAAGAAAGCCGGCATCACGGGCGTATTCTGCGGCGGCACCGAGATGACGCCGCAGTTTCATCGCTTCGCGGTTGAAGAATTGATGGAAGGCGCGTCGTTCAGGCCCACCTATGGCAACACGCTCATGGGGCTGGGGCCCTCGAAGCCGCCCGCCAAGGAAGACAACTGGGCGATCATTTATTACCCGCCCGCGCCGCGCGCGATGATCGAGGTGGTCGATCCCGACGATCCCTGGAAGCTCGTCGAGTACGGCACGACCGGCCGCACCAGGCTGACGACGCTCACGAAGGAGTTCTTCATGCCGCGGTTTCTCGAGCGTGATGAGTGCGAGCGCGAGCGTCCATGCGAGCAGTACCCGTGGGACGGCGTTCGGAATGTACGCCCGTTCTCAAGGTTCCAAAAATCTGTCGTCGAGGGCGTGTATTAGAGGTTAGAGGTTAGAGGTTAGAGGTTAGTCAAAATGCTTCACTTGCCAATATTGCGGTGGGGGCAACCCTATCGAAGCGTCAATCAAATTGTGACGCCGCATTTCCGCACGCGCGAGCCGTTCGTTTCGATGAGCCAGGCGAACGTCGGCCTGATTCGCCGCGACCTGTTGCGGCAGGCAGAAGCACGAGCGCTGCTGCAGAACATTGCCGTTGCGGATCTCGTGGCGATGGCCGGCAAGGCCGCCGATCATTTCCTGAACGACACGCTGCCGCTCGATCCGGAGAGCGGGACGATGCAGACGCCGCAGCAATACGTCGAGCAGGTGTCGGCGACGACGGGCATGCCGTTCAGCAACGTGCGCCGCAACATGAACAAGGTGCATGGCGTGCTGGACAAAGTGGAAGACGTGCTCGCGGGTCTGACGCGCGGCCTCGATCTGTCGGTGCTGGACGCTGGATACGGCTCGGTGCGTGGACAGATGCTCAGCTTTTTCCCGCGAACCGACGCGCTCGGAGTCGTCCTGCCCAGCAACTCTCCCGGCGTGCATTCGCTGTGGGCGCCGACGCCGGTGTTGAAGATGCCGCTCGTGCTCAAGCCCGGCAGCGCCGAGCCGTGGACGCCGCTGCGCATCATCAACGCCTGGGTGAAGGCCGGCGTGCCGGCCGGTGTGTTTGCGTATTACCCGACCGATCACGCCGGCGGCAACGAGATCCTGCGCTCGACCGGCCGCGGCATGGTGTTCGGCGACGTCGGCTCCACGAAACGATGGAAAGCCGACGGTCGCGTCGAAGTGCATGGCCCGGGATACAGCAAGGTGGTGATCGGTCCCGACGTCGCGGACGACTGGGAGCAATACATCGACGTGATCGCCGAATCGATGGCGAACAACGGCGGCCGCTCCTGCGTGAACGCATCGGGCGTATGGGTCACCAGGCACGCCGACAAGATTGCCGAGGCCCTGGCGAGGAAGCTTGCAGCGGTTTCGCCGCGCGCCGCCGATGATCCCGACGCGCTGCTGGCGCCGTTCGCGGATCCGGAGACTGCCAGGCGCATCAGCGCGACGATCGATGGCGACATGACTGGAGAAAGGGGCACGGCCCGGGACGTGTCGGCAGCCGTTCGCGACAGCGATCGTGTCCTCCGTAGCCCTGGCGAAGGAGGACGTGTCGCGTCGGCGCACGGCGGCACATACTTGCTACCCACAGTCGTTCGATGCGACCAAAATCATCCGTTAGCCAATCGCGAATTCCTCTTCCCGTTCGCGAGCATCGTCGAAGTGCCGGCTTCGGATCTACCTGACTGTCTCGGGCCGTCGCTCGTCGTGACGTGCATCTCTAACGATCCCGCATTTCGCGCGCGCTTCGTCGCGTCACCCCACGTCGATCGGTTGAACTTCGGGCCGCTGTCGACGACGCAGATTGGGTGGGACCAGCCGCACGAAGGCAATCTGTTCGAGCACCTCTACGCTCGCCGCGCGATCCAGCGGCTGGCGTAGCACGACAGCGACGATGAAGATCGCGCTAACGAGGCGGCCGCATAGCCGCCGGCGCGAGGCGCGCGCGCTGATACGGCTCGTTGCCGGTTAGGTATCGATCGAAATACGCGAGATCGATCACCTCGACCCGGCCAGAGTCCCAACCCACCGCCAGGTGCGCCGCGTCGCCCATGAAGGTCACGCGCGTGGCGGCGGTCTCGCGCCGTGCGATCGTCGCCAGCAGGGAGGCGTCGGCCACATCCCACAATTGGACGGCGCCATCGTTTCCCGACGACGCAAGGCGGTGACCGTCGGGACTGAACGAGAGGCCGGTAACCATGCGCACGTGGCCGGGCAGCGTCGCGCGAAGCGTGCCGGTGGCGGCGTTGCGCAGTTCGATGAGTCCGAGCCACGTGCCCGCGGCGAGTGTCCGCCCGTCGGGCGATACCGCCAGCTCGAAGGCTTGCAGCGTTGACTGAACGGCCCACTCTTCCTTGAGATCTCCAGCCGACCGGCGCGCAATGCTCTGGTCCCGGCACGCCACGAAGGTCGAGTCGCCTACCGGGCTCACGGCGAGCGCGATCGGTTCGCCCCGCCCGGTGGACGCTTTCACTGCGAGGACACCGTCCTGATCGTAGCGGCGCACTGTTCCGTCCGCGAACACCGCGACGATGCCCGCTCCTGAGCGGAGCGCGGCGTTGGCCTGTCCGGCGGACTCGATCACCATGCGCACCCCGCGAGTGGTCACGGCGATGGCTGGCGCGACACCAGCCGTGAGGACCCCGCCGCCGGGAGACACCGCGACCTGTCTGGCGGCGATACCCGTTGCGACCACCCTCGCACCGCTCAAGGAATCGAGCGTGACCACCTGCCCATCGGCGCCCGTAGAGACCAACAGGCCGGTCCATCCGTCCCAGGTCAGTCCGGTCACGGGACCGGCGTGCGCAATCCTCGAAGCCACGGCGGACCCGGCAAGGTCCCACATCCGCACGGACCCGTACTCGCCGGCGGCGATCATCAGGCGTCCATCGGCGCTGAAATCGGTATCGAACCATGCTTCTGCCCGCCCGAGGTCAGGTGTTTGCTGTCGCCAGTCGTCGGTGCTCCAGCGCTCGAGGCGCCACCATCCGGTGACCACGAGCGATCGATCGTCTGGAGTGAAGCGGACGCTGCGCGTGGTGCCATTGCGCGAATTGATCAACGCGACCTGACGCCCGCTCGCCGCGTCCCAGACGCGTGCCGTCCGATCGCTGCTGCCGCTGGCGAGCCAGCGGCCATCGTGCGAGAACGCGAGTCGGCTGATGGCGCCGTCATGCGCGGCCGCAAACTCCGGCTTCAGCGCGAGCGTGCGCGCGTCGTAAAGGCGGATGCGGCCGCTGGCGAGGCCGATGGCGATCGTCGATCCCGTGGGATCGATGGCCAGACCCCACGCGCCGGGAACGCCGCCGACGTTGACGGATCGATAGGAGGCCGCACCGATATCCCACACCCTCAGCTCACCGTCGTCACTGGAACTGACCACGCTCTTCCCGTTCGGCGTCGCGGCGATCCCACGGACCGGATGACGATGCGCCGGCGCCTCGGCGATCAACTGCAGGTCGGATGTGCGCCACACACGGACGTATCCATCGAGGCCTCCGGACACCACCCACGGTTGCCCGGGCACCCGCGCCATGGACCAGATCGGGGCATCGTGAGCCTTGCGATCGGCCCGTGGTGAACCGGTGGTGGCGTCGAGAGCGACCAGGCGCCCGTCAACGCCTGCCGACACGACAATCCCAGATCCCTCGTCGTGGACGACGGCGCGAACTTCGCCCTTGTGAACGTCGGCGGTCCACAGCACGGGCTGTTGCGCGTAGAGCTCGCGAAGGGCCCAGTCAGAACGTTCGGAAGGATGCCTGAAGTGTTCTGCCCACAGGAGCGCCTCGGCTTCCGGGACGCTGCCGACCCGCGCCATCAACCGCCCCCGTTCAACGCGGCTGGCGCCGAGTTCCGCCGCGAGTTGCGCGGAGTTGGCGTCCGCGCGACTGCGCTGGAGCCACGCATAAGTTGTCAGCGCGCTCAGCATGGCGATCGTGGCGCCGACCAGCGCAACGGCGCGCCAGTGCAAGCGCACGCGCCTGGCGACGGCGCCCCACTGATCGCTCGACTGGTCGATCAGCCTGCCTTCAGGCCAGGCGCGAAGATCGTCGGCGAGGGCGGCGGCCGACTGGTGCCGGCGATCGGGATCCTTGGCCATGGCGCGGGCGACGATCACCTCGAGGTCGCCGCGCAGATCGCGATCGATCAAGCTGATGCGAGGCGGTTGTTCCTCGATGATGCGGCGAAGCGACTCGGTGAATGGCGTTGCCGAGACGTCGAAAGGCAGTCGTCCGGTCAGCAGCCGGTACAGCAGCACGCCGAGAGCGTAGACGTCGCTTCGCGCATCGATGTCTTTCGACACGCCCCGCAGCTGTTCGGGACTCATGTAGGCCAGCGTGCCGACCAGTTGCCCCTGTTCGGTTTGCACAGTGGTGAGGTGCAGATTGGCGCCGGCCGCCCGCGCGACGCCGAAGTCGAGAATCTTCGGCTGCCCGTTCTCGTCGACCAGGATATTGGCGGGCTTCAAGTCCCGATGGATGATGCCGCGCTGGTGGGCGTGATGGACACCGTCGCACACCTGGGCGAACATCGCGGCGCGTTGGCGAGGGTCGAGGCCGTGACTGTCGGCGTATTCCGTGATGCGCGGCCCTGACACGAGCTCCATCGCGATCGAGGCCGGCACCGTGCGGCTGCCCGGATGAAATGCGTAGATCTGCGCCACGGCTGGATGGTGCAACTGGCCAAGCATCTCTGCTTCGATTTCGAAGCGGCGCAGCATGTCAGGATCGCTGCTCCGCCGCCGGAGGACCTTGAGGGCGACGGTTCGGTTCGGGCGATCCTGCTGCGCCACGTAGACGACGCCCATGGCGCCCGAGCCGATCGCGTGCAGTACCATGAACTCGCCGAGTCGTTCGCCCGGCTTGAGCGGGCCATCGGTGGCGTCGAGATCGATCGACGGCAGTTGCGCCGGATCCAGGAACTCGTCGGGCACGTCGACGTCGGCCAGCAACGCTTCGACGCGCGCGCGTAAGTGGGGATCACCGGCGCACCTGGCGTCGAGGATCGCGGGGCGCAGGGCCGGATCCACGTCGGCCAGCTCCAGGAACAGGAGGTCGACGGGGTCGAGTGGCGCGATGCTCACGAGCCTTCAGCGTGGGGAGGTGCGGGGCTGCTCGCCGGCCCCAGCATGCGATACAGCCACGCACGCGCGAACTTCCACTCGTTCTTGACCGTCGCCGCTGACAGATCGAGGGCGGCGGCGGTTTCTTCGATGCTCAAGCCGGCGAAATACCGCAGCGAGACGATCTGCGCCTTGCGCGGATCGCTCAGCTCGAGCCGGCTCAACGCTTCATCGACGGCCACCAGGTCGACCAGCTGTGGATCGGCGCGCAACAGGCCCTCGTCGAGATCCACCTGGCTGGCGCCGGCGCCGTGCCGCAGCCGCTGGTAATGCCGCGCGCGCTCGACGAGGATGCGGCGCATGGCCAATGCCGCAGCAGCAAAGAAATGCCCGCGCCGATCCCATTGGCGTTCCTGATCGGCGCCGGTCACTCGCAGGTAGGCTTCGTGAACGAGGGCGGTGGGCTGCAGGGTCAGCTCATGGCGTTCGCGCGCGAGCCGGGCGCGCGCCAGCCGGCGCAGCTCGTCGTAGACCTCCGGTAACAGCTCGCGCGAGGTGCCAGGCCCGCCGTCGAAAGGTGGATCGTCTGGAGGGTCGGCTGTCATGGCTGATCGGGCTTCATTGTAGGATGGTCAGCCGATGAACCGGGAATCCATTGCACGCGTTCAGCGCAGCCACGCGGCGCTGACGGCGAGGGCCGTTGACCTGCCGTCCCGCTTCTACGAACGCCTCTTTGCCGCCGACCCGGGCGTGCGCCGCTTGTTCCCCGAGGACCTGACGCGGCTGCGCGCACACTTCCATGCGGCGCTCGCTCTAGTCGTGCACAACCTGGACGACATGGAGGTGATCGCCCAGTCGCTGCGCGATCTCGGAGTCCAACATGTGCATTGGGGCGCCCAGCCAAGCCATTACTTCACCGTGCGGGAAGCGCTGGTGACGGCGCTCAAGGAACTCTCGGGGGACGACTGGTCCGCCGAGCTCGATCAGGACTGGCGCGACGCCATCTCCACCATCGCGTCACTCATGCTACAGGGCGCGGCCATCGAGACGGCGACAGTGGCCGAGGCGATTCGTCCGAACCGCCCGTAACGACGGCGACTCCGCAGATCCAACACACTTCGTAATCCGCCTGTTTCCGGTGATTAGCCGGTTCCTGGCTGCCCGTCGCATTAGGGGACATGAAAATGAATCGTTCACCCCTTTTGTTCGCCCTGGAGGCAGCAACCATGATCCGCTTCAATGTGTTTCGAAATATCCGGTGGGCCACGGCGGCAAGCCTGGCGATTGTGACGATCGCGCTGGTTGGCACCAACCAGCGATGGGTCGGTGGCGTGGCCCACGCCGCCGGCGTCGTGAACTTCATCGCGACCGACGATGTCGGGCCGTGGTTCCAATGCGTCGGTGCCGGGTGTGTGCCGGCCGGCACTGAATCCCTCGCGGTTGTGCAGCCGGGCACCGACGTTCGGATCACCGTTGGCAACGAATCCAACACGGTCCACACGTTCACGAGCCTACTGTTTCCGAAAGGCGCCCAGCAAATGCCCTTCGATCAGCCCTCCGCCTTCCGCAACGGCAGCCGCAGCGTCACTCTGACCGATCCGGGACTCTACGTCTTCGTCTGCAAGGTGCATCCGTTCATGCTCGCGGCGACGATCGTCGATGATCCGGCGACCGCAGGGCTCGATCTCGGCGAGAACGTCTCGCTGGTGAACGGTGTCACGGTGCCGACGAGCAGCGACCTCGCCACACGGCTGCTCCGTGCGTTCTGGCTGATCACGAGCCCGGGCAACTATCAGGACCACAATCCCGCGACCAATCCGGCGCTGACCTGGAACATCAACTATCCGGCCGGCGTGCCCGTCCGGATCACAGGCGGCGCGGTGGTCGACCTGAAGGCGACACTCGAAGCGCGATATGGCGCCAACGTGCCAATCCCGGGGCCGTTCAATCCGGCGCAGGCTGGCGTCGGCGAGGTCTGGGTCGATCTCCAGTACGAAAAGACCTCGCACAAGTCCAAGCCCGGTACGGCCATTGCCGTGGACGCCACCAATTGGAAAGTCACCAAGCGAGTGGCCCTACCCGAAATCAACATGAACAACCCCCACAACATGTGGACCGATCGCGACCAGAAGGTCATTTATCAAACGCAGTGGTTCGACACCAAGTTCACGGTCTTCGACCGCACCACCGGGAAGCTCCTGGAGAACATTGACGTGGGCGAATCGCCGGCGCACGTGATGACCCGCGTCGACACCGACCAGGTGCACGTCAGCATCAACGGGGAAGACAACATCGTCGAGCTCAGTCCTGGCGGCAAGCACATCGAACGGCGGCTCGCCACGCAGTACGTTGGCGACAATCCGGCCCAGCCGCACGCACACTGGATGAGTCACGACGGCCACGTGATGGTGACGCCGAACTCGAACACCAACGACTCGACGAGGCTCGACATCCCGTCCGGCGACATTGTCGAGAAGACGCCCACCGGGTTTCTGCCGATCGCCAGCGGCATGATGCCGGACGCGAGCAAGTACTACGTCTCGAACTACGTCGACAGCACGATCACGTGCATTTCGATCGGGGCGCCGGCCTGCCAGAGCGCCGGCGGCGCCGTGGCGACGAAGACGATCCCCGTCCTGCTCGGTGGCAGCGGGCTCGCCAACTACGATCCGATCGGCGGGTCGGGGTTCTCGACTTCGGGGGCCCTGCCGATCCAGACGCCGGTGAGTCCGAACGGCAAGTACGTGGTCACCGCGAACACGCTGTCGGCGACGATTACGATCATCGACACCGCGACCGACACGCTGGTCAAGGTCCTGCCGTGCAGTGCGGGCTGTCACGGCGTGAATTTCGGCGCGAAGAAGGGCGGCGGCTACTTCGCCTACGTGTCGAGCAAGTTCGCCAACGACCTGATTGTGTTGGATCCGGATCCAAACGACAACGGCGACCCGTCAGACGCGCA